>Ga0179591_1254495_pt1 | contig 19463 bp, 31 predicted proteins | sample CZOMad2_1_08_16f_FD_182891 | JGI IMG/M metagenome (GOLD analysis project Ga0179591, IMG submission 182891) | Vadose zone soil fungal communities from Angelo Coast Range Reserve, California, USA - CZOMad2_1_08_16fungal (PacBio error correction) | ecosystem: Environmental > Terrestrial > Soil >... | reverse complement strand
GAAACGGTTAAGAAGCTTGAAAAGAGTAACTCCTATCAACCTTTCTTCTCCCTGGGTCCTACTTCCCTCATGTTCGTGACATGACGCGTCCCGACTCGGAATAGCACGACGTCTCCAATTTGCTGTTTTTCCACCCCCCCCCCCATATCCTTTTCCCGCTTAGGTGAGAATATCAGTCAGAGGAGCACAGCTCGCCTCCCCTTTCTTTTGCCCCGGTCCATTTCAGTGGAAAGAACTCGATGAAAGAGAGTTTCCTCTCTTCTCACCCATTTTGTGCTCCTGACTGCCACAACCCGTCTCCCGTTTTCTTCTCCTGGTTCTCTCCTTTTCTGCGAAGGAGGGATTGTTTAATTCTTTCCCCTTCCTGTCTCCCCCCTCTATTCCCCCTTTATCCATTCTACCCCCCCCTCCCTGTTTTTTAGGACTCTTTCTCTAAGCACTGCGATGGTTGTAAAGATGCCGATCTTTTTCCTCTCTTTCCCTTTTCCGATGAGCTCCCGAATCCCTGCCGCAGTCTGTAAATTTTCCCCACCTTCCTTTCTCTTCTACTCCAGCGCAGAAGCTGAAATTTCTTCCGTTTGCACACAAGTTCCCACTTCTTTCCTCACTTCTTCCTTTCTCCCCTGCTCCCTCTTTTTCTTTCCAAATTTGTGCCTAGGTTTCTTTTACCTGTTACCCTTTTTCGGGTACTGAACCTTCTTCCCGAAGACAGGTTCTATGCTTGCGGCACCAAGGAAATGTCAGATAGAGTCTCTTTCCCCCTTTCTCTTTCCCCCTCAACCTTTTTTTCCCCCCCCTCTCCTCTGTTTCACTATCCCTAGCCTACCGATCCGCCATCCGGGAATTGTTTTGTGTTTTTTTTTTTCTCTCACGGAAACTTTACGTCGCAACGTTTGAAAGAATCTTCCCCGAATTCTCCTCCCCCACTCTTTGGGCCACTCTCCTAGATCCCTGAGTTCCACTCAAACTCCTTCCCCTCTTCCTCCCATTATTTTCCTTGATATGGCGTCCCCCGCCTTCGTAGCCCTGTATGCGCAGCTTCGGAAAAAACGATCCACTTCCCTCTCCCCCGCCCTCTCCCTTCCTGTCCTTCGAACCTTTCATCTGACCCCTGTAGCTCACTATTTTTCCCCCTCTTGGCTTTGTCCTCCCCAAAAGACTCTTCAGTTTCTGCCAGTGATCAGTTCTATTCTTTTTTTCTCCCCCTTCCCCTCCTCCATATTTCTTTTCCCCTCCCCCTTCCGTCCTCCCCGAAAAACTCCTCTTCAATCCACTAATATCCTCGGGATTTTTTTTATTTTGGTCTATGGAGAACGGGAGTGCCTGCGCCTAAGGATCTTTCTCTTTTCAACATTCTTCTTCATAGATTCCAAATTGTGAGGGAGAATGTCTTTTTCTTACTCCATTCGCCCACCCTTCCCCTCCTCTTCTTTGCAGCTTGGATAGGTCCCCATTTTTCCCCGAAACCCACTCACCTGCCCCTTTGCCGCCCCCCCCCCATTCGATAGGGCTCGTTGAGTTCCCATTTTGGCCCTCGTTACTTAGTTAGATGAAGATTCAACCTTCATCCTTTACACATTTCGGTGCTCCCCTTTTTGCGGTCCGGCCCGATTAGAAAACAAATACGATGTAGCCAGTGAATCTCTTTTTCATTTTTTTTTTGCACCTCCCTCTTTCTCTCTTCTCTTTTTTTCGCCTTGTTCTGTATTCAAACTTTCTTACCATGAATCTTACTCCCCGACCGCGTTGTCAAACATTTTTCTCTCTTTTCCCCCCCTTTCCTCCTTTTTTTCCCCCCTAGTTTTTTCTCCAATAGTATCGCTGTGTCCTTTCGTCATGGTCGGCCGTCTCCCTGGTTCCGAGCTTTTCTCCCCTTGAGTCTGACTGAGGTTCATCAACGAATCTCTTCCCGCTTTTTTTCTTGTCTTTTTTGTTTCCTCCCCTCTATTCTATTACCCCCCCCCACCCAAATACCTTCAAGACCCTGAGTAATCCCCTCCCCCCCCCACCTTCTCTTTTTTTTCTCGACAGGGAGGAGTCTAACATATTTCAAGGTATGATCAGCCACGGTTTTTTTTACGCTTCCTTTTTTTTCCTTCCTCTTTGTACTCTGTTTTGCTCCGGACTCTTGTTGTCTCGTGCCCCTTTCCGACCACCATGTGCCCCCCCCTCTCAGTCCAAGCCTCTTAAACACGTACGGCGGTTTTTCCCGCACTACGCTTGAATGTAGGGTCCTGTTTCCCTTTTTCCCTATCCTTCTTTTTTTATCTCTTCCAGATTTCTTTCTTTTTCACTCTTTATCCATTGAATCTCCCCTTTCTGTACCCCCCCCCTCCTACCTCCCCTTTAAAGACGCCTCCATGTAGTTTTAGGGAGCTGCCACAAAGGTACTCTCCCCTTTCCTTTTTCCACCCCACCTTCCATTTTCAATTTCAAGCACAACCGCACCGGCTCTGAGTTTCGATCTCCCACCTAGCCACCTCACTTCCCTCTCCAAAATTGTTGCTGAGTTAACCACCACCCGATAAAGAGGATCTATTGTACCCCCCCTTCCTTTCTTTTTTCCACTTCATTCCTTACGATTCTTCCTTCTCCTTTCTTCTTTCTTGAGTCACCCCCCATCTGTCAGATATCCTAGTGCGGCGAACCTCGCCAAACAGTCAACCCGTTCGTCCCCTGTTCTTCCCCTTCCGAAAGCCCTGCTTTTTCTTCATACTCTCAGTATCTCCTTCCACCTTGCTCAATTCTCTTAATCAAATATATATATTTTCTCCTCCATACGTTGTGTTTTTCTGTGCTCTTTCTTTCCCTCCTCTTAAGTGAAGTTTTTCCCCCCCCCAAGCTCGAGCCCCCCCCCACTTAATGAAAGAGAAACTCCGATCTTAGAAATACGCCCCGGTCTCCTCTTTTTTTTTTTTCTTTTTTTTTTTTTTTTTACCTAAATATCCCTGATGGGTTATTCGGTCGCCACGACAAATACAAGCCTGAAGCTAATGACTCGGACTTTTTTCTCCTCCAATCTCAACTTTCGGTCTAAGATACCTCCCTGCTGGACTTTTTCTTTGTCCCCTTCCCCCACCCTGTTGAGATTCTATTTGTGCTACTTTGCGCTCGGACACTCGAGAATGTCTGTCACAACCTTTGGGTCAAGCAAGTGCGCGGCTCCATTTGGTGGAGCTCCCCGCAAACTCCCTTTGTTCGGCTTGTCAAATTTGTGAGTAGGAGGTTGGCTGTACCCGCGAAATTTGTCTTCATGGCTACCCTGTCCCCCCTCTTCCTTTTCTTAAAGCTTCTGCCAGCATGATCTTGTCCTAAACTTCCTTGACCCTACAGAAAGCGTAGTGCGGTAAAACGCACGGACGTTTTCCTCTTTTTCCACGTTTTCTCGTTCTACCTTTTCCACCCCCTCCCTCCCCGACGCCATCATCTAGCCCCCCTCTCTTCCCCAACTTCAACATCCAAAGGAGAGCCCTCCCTCTGACCTCTTTGCGGAGAGTTTTCCCCTCCTGATCCCCAGGTATCTTTCCAATCCACTTCGCTGCGTGGGCTTTATGGCTTCCCTCCTTTTTCCTTTCTTTGATTTTTCTTTCGCTTTTATGGGAGACAAACCTCAATACCATCTCTCTTGCCTTTTTCCCTTTTCTGCACCGCCCAGCTTTCTTCCAACGCTACGTGAACGTGAGACATTCCTAAACATTTCATTATCCTCTCCTCTTTTGTACGCTTCCCCTCCCCTTCTCTAAAACTCTAAGAGACGGCTAGTTGACCCTGTCTGACAACCCCCCTTTTTAGAGTGAAGTAGTTTTTCTTTTCCTTTTCCCCCCCCGAAGTACAGACCTCTCATCTTAGTCCTTCTCCCTTTTCCCAAAATCGATCTTCTTCATCCCTCGATTTGTTCTACCGTTTTCCTTTCGCCCCCTCACCCGCCAAATAGGGTTCGTGAGAAATGATTTTATTTTTACGTTTTTTGACCCTATTTTTGATCCGCTGTCCAAGAACATCTTTCCACTCCCCTCTATCCCTCCTTTTTGTCTTAAGGAGAGCCCTTTTTAATTTAAGGTTATGTTTTCGTTCCCCTTTTTTTCCCTCTCCCTCGTACCCCCCTTCCGAGTCAGGAAGGTTGGTTTCCTTCTCTCGTTCCCGAATGCTTCGAGCTGCGCGAAGCCTGTTGAACTCATTTCCCCTTGCTGGCTTTTTTTTTTTTCTCTCCATCCAATTCCTTTTGAGGGGAGTGAAGCGCTGTTGTCTTTTCTAGAATCCCCCTTTTCCCGAGATGTGATACAAATGCCTTTTAGGATGGGAATTTGGGTCTCATCACCTTTCCGATTGCCCTTTTTTCCCGTGCGGACCGGAAACCGCTCCCCCTTCCTTTGGGGTTGCCCCCCTTCCAAGAGGGGTTCCAGTTACTTTCTCCTTTCCTTTTCTGAACCTTTTGGTTGTTTTGGCCCAATAGTCCGGACCGTTTTGATTGCGTTGTTTCGCCTCCTTTACTCCTTTGTGTCCGATGCGGGGCCCGAGCCCGGGAAGAAGAGTTTTTCTACCCCTCCCTGTTCCCCCTCATTTCCGCTTTCTTTTCCACGCCTTATCTCCTGAGACATTGTCCCCATAACGTTTATTTTTTTGACTGCAAGCTTCTGACTAATTCTTTCGTGTACGGGTAGCGGACTTTCTCTCCCCCCCCCCTTCACCCTTCTTTTTCTTTTATAGGTGGTCCTTTCTTTCCCTTCTTCCCAGCCCTCCTCTTTTGTTTAAGGAGGTTGAGTTTTATACCACCAGGTATCAATGTTCCCTTACTCCCTTTTTTCCTTTTTTTGCCGTACTAGCCCTCCCTTTCATACGGTTAACTTTCCCATACCAATGTTGGACCACTTTAAGACCCCGATAGCCCCCCCCCCCCCCCCCCCCTTGGTTCCTCCAAAGAGGAAAGTTAGCGGCAATTAGAGAGATTTCCTTCATCGCCTTTCTTTTCTTTTTCCCTGCGCAATGAAATTCGCTATGTATTATGCCTTTCGAGATTTCGTTTCTCCCTTTTACCCCTTCGGAGTATACGGACGGGGGATATCCGCAGGTGACCTTCTTTCGCTTCGCTTTCCCTCATCGTCAAACACTCTCCATTTGGTCTTTTTATTACTCTCCGACCTTTTTTTTTATGGAGAGTTGGCAGAATATGGAATTTTTCTATGAAGTTTTTTCTCCCCCCTTTCTCCCCTCGTTTTTTCTTTCCCCCCGCTCAGAACAGGGTAGGCAGTTGTCTTCCTTTCGGCCCCCCCTAAATTTCTTTCCTTCTCTGCCAATAGATGTGCGCGAGTGATGGAAACTGATTTCCCTCCGATTTCCCTGCGACCTTGAGATCTTCTGAGCTTCGCAAGACTTTTCCGTGCCCCTCCCCCCGCCCTTGTTTGGTTTTTCAAGTATCACAGGTTGTCGGCGTGATATTGAGAGTCGGGAAGCGGATAGTTCGCCCCCCTTTCTTAGTCTTCCCTTCCTGTCCCGGGACTTTGCAAGGAATTAGACTTTGAATCCTATATCGGTTCCTCTCCACCCCGTTTGTTTTTTCCTTTATAACCCGTTTCGTGAACTGCATGGCAAATGAGTCCCGCAGCGCAAAGGATCTCGTGTCTCCCTTCCTCCTTTTCGGTCCTTGCTCCTTTCTCTTCTGCCTCTCTTCCCAAGTGGTCGTAGTCCCCACCCCCCTTCTCTTTTTTTTTCTTCTTGTTCCCCCTCTTTCGTGAGCTAAGAGAGGAGAAAGGGTAAGATATGCTTGCCCAGGGCCCCCTCCTCCTTATTTTCTCCCCTCCCTCTGCAAATTTGAGGGAAGAGCCCAGAATTTCCTCCGTGATTCTCTTTTTCCCTTCTTTTTGGTAGCTCCTTTTCCTCTCCGGAGTTGAGCGTCAGTTTAGTGATCAACTTCCTGGAGCCCCACTTTTTCCCCTCTTTTTCCATGTCCGTTTTCACTACCGCATGCAGATGGGTTTTTCCAGCTTTGAAGAGGGGTTTTTTTTGACCCCCCTCGGCAACTGGTACTCGGGGAGATACCGTACGTCTCCCCAGCCTTGTCCCATTTGTATTTCTTCCCTGTCGTTTCTCCCCCCATTCTCCTTCCATTTTTTCCTTCCCTTTTGTGGACACATCGGAGACGTTTCCTTCCCCCTCCCCTTTGGCCGGTCGAGACTTCCGAGTGAGTCGCTTTTTTTTGGCGATCTTTTCTTAAATAGTCACAGTCTTCTTCCCCCCCTTTTAGATGTTTTTTCTTTTCCACCAACGTCCACTTTTTTTCCCCTTTCTTTTCCATTATGTCACAATCAAAGCCCGGTACAAACGTTATATGCTCTGTTCCCTCTTGCATCCTTCCTCCACCGGAATTGCTTTTTGATCTTTTTTTTGAGGATGACCTCCCTGCCTCGCACGTTACATTATAATTCATCGAATTCTTCCTCCCGAACACCCGTGATTTTTTCATTTTTTCTTTTTTTCCTCTCACCTCCTCCCTTTTTCCCCCTTATTGATATGGGCACCCCCACGCCTTCGTAGCCCTTTCGTGCCCGAACTTCCCCCCCCGCTTCCCCCCCTAAGGAATATCTCCTAATCCTTTAATGAACGACGGAAGTTTTTCACACATTTCCCCCCCCTCCTTCTCTGCTCTTTTCACCCCTCGGCCCCCCCCTTTTTCAGAACAAAAGCCGCTCTGTTCCTGCCCCTTCTTCAAGGTTCCGATTTTTTTAATTCGTCCCACAACCGGCCAATCCGAACGCATGGGAGACCATCTCCAGATTCTCACTTTCCACCTTTTCCCCCCTTTCCCTCATTATGAGAGTTTCTTTCAGGCGTAATGGCTTTCCGGTCCTGATATTGACTATCTTTAAACAGGCTGAAGGTTTGCATTCCTTCCTTTTTCTTCTTTCTCCTCCATGCGCCCCCCTTCCTCCTATTCTGTTGTTCCTCTGCGCTTTCCCCCCCTTTTACCCCTACAAAATTAACCTAATTTCATTGCACGGAATACCCTCTTTCTTTCTTTTTTTAGGATTGCTTTTCCCCACTCCCTGCGTTTTTTCGGGCAGTTTCCCAATTCATCAGTGATCCTCACCTTTTTTTGACGTCCCCCGTTTCTCTTCTCCACAAAGACCAGTTCTGGCCTAATCTCCTCTTTTGCCGTCCCTTTTTTTTCTATTCCTCCCTTTTCTTTTTTTTTCTTTTTCACAAATGCGAAAGACCGACTACCGCCTCCCCTATGTTCCCACACTTTTTTTCTCTCTTTTCTTTTCATCATCCCGATTGTTCGACACCGCTGCCCCCTTCCCTTCCTTGTAATGGCCCCTTTGTTTTTCGGAATGGCTAACGGGTCCGCGCTTTCTTCTTTTGTTTTTCTTTCATTACCTCATAGAGGACCAATCTTCGAGTTCTTCTTTTTTTCGCCCCTTCCACACTGATATTAATAAGTCAAAAATCACATAAGACTCCCTATGTTCCAACTCCCCCAAGCCTCCTAAGTGGCTTGAGAGACCTGTTCGAGTCTCCTCTCCCAAGCCTCTTCCAGAACCCTTCGTATCGGGATTGAGAGAAGGTGTAGGTTGAAGTTTTTGTAGCGCTTGATCTCTTTCCTTCTTCTTTTTCCCCCCCTTTACCTTTTCCCCCCCCTTCAATTCCCCCTATTTTCAACAATTCTCCGGTTTCGTTTTTCCCCTTCACTAAGCGTTCTTTTTTCCTGTTCCAAGTTTATGTGACCTATGCTGGAAAGACGTCTTTTCCTGCGTCTTTTCCTCGTTCGCTCCTCCCCCCAGCTCGTCCCTCCCACCGACCTTAATCAAACCCGGTTCCTCCTCAGATTTCTTTTTTTTTTTTCTTTCGTTCGCCAAAAATGTTTCCCCGTCTCCCTTCTTTTAAAACCCTTATTGAATGACCCCCCCCTCCCCGTTCTTCGTCCTCCTCCCAGCCCAACCAATATCGCACCCCTGTTGATCGTTCCCCCCCCCCCCTCCCCACGCTTTTCCTCTTCCAGAAAAGGACGTTTCCTTTGCTTTCTCAGCTTCCCTGTTCTTCTTCTTGCTTTTGGTTTTGGCCCAGTCAAGACCATCAAATTTCCTTCCCTGCCCATGAGCTGAGTCTCCCCCGAAAATGAACCAATTCTCTTAAACCCATCTTCGCTTTCTTAAGCATTGGCTTTTCTATCGTATTTCTAAGTAGAATTCTTTGCAATCTTTCCCAGCCCGTCCCCTTCCCCATACTTTCCTTTTCCATAATAATACGTTTTTGTGGTTGATCGAGTGAGAATCCCTTAGTCCTCTTTTTCCCACCCTCCCCCTACTTTTCCTCCGCCATGAGAAAAGCCTATTAGTATTCCCTCCCTCCCATTTCTCTTTTTTATTGGGGTTTTCTATTTTAGAAGACTCGCTTTACCTTTTTTTTTAGGCGGGATTTCCCTCCCCCCCCGCCCTGCCTCCCAATGAATGGAATGAATTCAGGTCGCAAGCAAAGGAACTTTTTTTTTCCCTTTTCCCCCCTCCCCTCACCTTTTCTTTTGTTGAACTCACCAACACTGTTTTTCGCAGGAGTTCGGCTCTTTTTCCTCTCTTGACCCACTCGAGAAGGTGTTTTTGATAAGTCCAATCTGTCTGTTGTCCACCTCCTCTCTCTTCCCTCCTTTTTTTGTGAGCTAAAGAACCCAGGTCCTTCCTTTACATTTTTCTTTTTCTTTTCCTTGTACACGTATCAAGTTGGGGTTCCCCCCCTCGGTCATTTCCCCCTTTTTTCATTCCCTCGATGCCCCTCATTGATAGTTAACCCTCAACTTTGGCCTTCCCCCTCTGTCAAGCTTTTCTTTTGCCCCCCGGCCCTTTTCTTTTTTTCTTTCTGTTTTTCCCCTGAGATTTTTCACCTTTTCTCTTTTTGCCCTAGCAGATGAATCTCGAGCCAACAGCGTCACCAAAACTTCCAACCTTACCTTTCGCATCCGACATCCCTAGCCCCCTCCGTGTCCCGGTCTGCGACCGAGTGAAATAGTTCTCTACGCAACGGTTTTCCTCCTCTTTTTATTTTTTCTTTCCTTTTTATGGTTTCTCGAGGTAAGTCCTGTTGGATTGGCCACGAACAACCCTCCCCCACCTACAACTAGTTTTCCCACCTCGGTATGACCTCATTCTTCCTCGACCCCTCCCCTGGAACCGTCTCTCCCCCTACCAAGTCTTTAGGAAATCACCCTCCCTTGGTTGACCCTCCTTTTGTACTCAAACCCCCCGGGATTCCGAACGCTAATTGAGAAGGATGATTCCCCCTTTGTTCCCTCCTTCTTTCCCTGTCTTCTTTTAGTCCTTTGCCCACGACCTCACATTACCCCAAAGTTCAATACACAAGAATCGTAGCACCTTGCAAAAACTCATTTCCCCTCCCCTATTTTCATTCCTTCATAGTCCCTTTCAAAACGTAAACCCCCCTCGGGGAGTGAGCCCTGTTTCCTTTTTGACCTCGCTCCACCTACTTTGAGAGATTGTCCCTGCCCCTTTTGAAACTCCCTCCCCCTCCATTAATTTTTTCCCCTTCGAGCCCCCTTTTCTTCCTTCGTTTTACAAAATGGGGAAATGCTACTCGGAAAAATTCATTCCTTCTCTACTCCCTCCCTCGCCTGAATCAGCTCCTGAAGGGACCCCGTACCGTTGTTCCTCCTCTTAACTATACTTTTAGGCCAGCGACCGAATTTTTTTCCCCCTCCCTCCTTTCCTTTTTCTGCTTTAGTTCCTCCTCTTTTATGTGTATAGCCATTAATGGCGATTTTTTTTTACCCCCTTTTCTTTTCTTTTTTGCTTTCCCCTCCCCCCTAAGCTTTGCCTTGAGCCTTTCGGTCACTGAGGTTTGGGTTTCCTGCCCCCCCCCCGAAACCGTCTGTTCCATAGGCGGCGCTACCGTATTTTTTTACTTTTCCTCCCTTCCGTCAGTAAATTGAGCGGATTGTCGATGAATGACTTTTTTGACTTCCCTCCTTGTTTTTGTCGCTTCTTCCTCCCCTTTTATAGAAGTCCGTTCGAAACCATAAAGAAACCGTATGTCCTCCTCCCCCTCCTTTTTTTTTTTTTTTTCCCCGCTTTTATTATCTAGAGATGTTTGCCCCATACGTTTTGTAGGGTAGTTCTCGCTGACGGTTCCACGTTGAGAGTTCTTAGTTTATTCCCAAAAACCGCCCCACCCACAAAGACCTCCTGGATGGAGTTTGATCTCGTCACCTATCTTCCCCCTTCCTTTTGTTTTTCCCCCTTCGTTGTGTATAAATCTTCGGTTAGCACCTGGGAACTTTCTTACTTTACCTTTCTTCCTCTTTTTTTCGTTTTTTATTCGCTACGTTTTCCCCCCCCAATACCCTTTCACTGTGGACATATTTTATCCCTATTCTCCAACCCCTTTACCCTAAAAGAGTGAAGAAGGTAGAGTCCTTCGATACTATGTCTTTCTCCCTTCTCTTGGTTTTTTTCCACTTTCCCTTGAGATGATGAGTCTGATCTCCCTACGTCAAGTCTTTCCCAATTTTACTGACTTTTCCCGTGTTCTTTCCCCTCCGGGGAGACCCCGTTCCCGTTATATCCGACGATATTCCGTTCTCTCTTCCCCCTTTTACTCCTTGTTCCCCCCCATTTCAGAGTTCCAAGGCCAGTTTTAGTTTTGAGACAATTTATTTTTGAAGTCCCCCTCTTTTTCTCCCCAGTCCTTTGTAGCCCCCCCCCTTTTGCGATAAAGCCTACTGAGCAAGCTTACCCTCCTCTACCCGTCTCACCCTATTTTTCCTTACCCTGAGAGGACCAACTCCCCGGTTTTCGCTTTCGTCAGAGGCCCAATCGAGTTCCTGAGTGCTGAACCTGCTGTGCCTTTAATCCTTTTTACTCTCCCTTTCCCTCCTTCTCCTCTCCCTCATTTTTTTACTCATCAAACCAACGCTTTTGGTTTTTTGAAGAAGACCATTGGGTAGGTAGGCCTCCTTTGGCCTTTCCTTTTTCCTTTCTTTTATTCCCCAAGAGACTAGGTGTCCTTTCCTTTCCTATGTGACAGGAATAGTCCATTTTCACTTCTATTTTTTCTCCCCTCTCTTTGTTTTTCTACTCTTGACCCCAAGGTTACGAGGAATTGACAAGAGTACCTACTGAGAACCCGTCTTTCGGGTGGCCCTCTTCTCCCTTTTCTCCCCCCCCTTTCCTCGAATAGCCCTCCTTTGTTCGTAGTTCCAAACAAACACATGCTTTCTCTTTTCTCCTCATTTGCGCTCCTCCTTCAGTACGGAGCAAGGTAGCCGTCAATTCTGAAATCCTCCTTTCTATTCCCTCGTCTTCGCCTCTTCCATTTTTTGATTTTAGTCCGTAAGGCCAACCTTCCCCCCCCTTTTTTTGCCCCCCCCCCCTCGTTTTTTCTGCTGGTAGAGAAGTGATTCGCGTATGTCTTGTAGCGCAGTTAGTCTTTTTTTTTCACCCCTTTCTCCCCTTTTTTTCCCTTATCTGAAAATTCTGGGTCCCCCCCCGTTGTCACCCCCCCTCCATCGGAATCTCAGCCCCCAGCACTTCGATGGTTGTCCTCTCGACCTTTTTTTTTTCTCTCTCCCTCTTGTTTACTCACATCCGTTTCCCCTGCAGTTCGTCACCCCCCCCTTCCCCTCACTTCATCGTCGCTGATCCCTTTAATACCGAGCCAGCCGCTGTACCTCCCTTTCGGTTTTCTCTGCCTACCCCCTTCCCGCTTACTCCTCTCCTCAATGCCCTTCCCGGCTACAACGTTGTGTCAAATTTTGGTTGGTCTCTTTTTCTTTCCCCCCCCAGTTTCTTTCTTTCTTTTATTCGGGAGAACCCCCTGATAGCTTACAAAGAAGTCGCATCTTTATCTTTTACTTTCTTCCCTGTCTCCACTCAACGACGGTAAACAACTCCTCGCTCGTTTTTTCTTCTTTTTCCTTGTCTTCTTCCTCTCCTCACCTTGAATGGAGTTTGGATGGTTTTTTTTGAGCACGCCCTGTTACTGTAGAGAACTTTCCCCGGACTCATCGCCGGCCTGAGACAAGCCCCAAACTGCTGGGAAAACTTTGACTGCCCCTTCTTTTCTCAAAAGATTGTCGTGCGGCCACGTCTTGGACGTGATAGGTAGACCACCCCGTTCCTTCCGTACGACCCATGGAGTTATCCTTTCCCTTAACACCCCGTCTCCTTCCTATCCCCCGCCCGAAGCTTTAATGTTTTCCTGCCGTCTTCGGCCAAAGGCCGATGACGTTAGCGAATTTTTCCCTCCCCTTTCTCGTTTTTTCAGCCCCACTCCCTGATCTTTTCCGCCCGTTCTCCCCTTTCTTCCCTATTCTTTTTCTTCTCCCCCCTGACACATGAATAAAAGACTGGTTAGAAAGTAAGAAAGTGAATTCCTCCTCATCTCCCCTCCCCTTACTCCTATTAGAGGGGATTTGTTCCTCGACCCGTCTTGGTATGAGCCCTTCGCCTTTCCCTATTTTTCCCCAGCGGTCAAGGCACGGCTCGAATTTACTTGTCCCCCACCTTCGTGCCCCCCTCTCCCCCTTTCTTGTGCCTCTTTACGAGGAAATTTTTTTTTCCCACCCCCCTTCCCCTGAATAAGGGATAATGAACACTCCATCTTGTTTTCTTCCTGTTTCCTTCCAATGCGTTTCTAGGACAGTCTACCCCTTCCTTCCCTTTCTTCCGCCAACCTAGGTGTACCCCCTTTTTTCCTCCTATTCCCCCTTCCCCCAATCGATGTAGGCATCCATACGATTTTGGCCCTTTCTCTCTTCTTTTCGATTTCTCCTTTTTTGATTGTTTTGTTCTCAAAATGCCTACCAAGACACGATCCGGCTGCTTTCCCCCTTTCCCCCATTTTCCCTCCTGGTTCTTTTCTCGGTCGACAGATTTTTTTTCCCTCAACCCGATCGCCCCAATAGTCGCTTGTCCCTTGACCCTACTGTTTATGAATGGCTTCCGTTTCCCTCTCTGTCTGCAGTCGTATGATATGCGGTCATAAGATCTTCTTCCCCCTCTTTTTTCTCTTTCTGTCATTTTTTTTCCCATTCCAGATCCTTATCGCGACCCCCATCCAACCCATCTCGTTCCATCCCCCCCCCATCACCCTCCCACGGGCGAAGTGGAGTTGAGTCTACCGGGCGGAGTCTAACTCCTCGTTCCTTTTCTCACCCCAACCCACCCCAACCCACCCCCCCACCCCCCCACAAACACAAAACACCCAACACCTTTCATTTTTTTGGCTTCCTTTTAGTTGAAGTTTTGTCGATTTTCCTCTCTTTTTTCCTTCTTTCTCGTGTCCCTTTACTCCAAAATGCAAGTCTCCAGTCCCAAGCACTCGGCCAACGTTTTCTGTTTTTTTTTCCTTTCCCTTTTCCTGGTTACTTTCCAAGTTATTTTTTTACCTATCCGCTGGAAGAGCTTTAAGATTGATTTGATTTTGCGCGGTCCCCTCTTCCTCCCCAAGTCTCTTGCATTCCAAAGACTAAGTCCACCTGTTCCCTACGCCGCAAGGGAGGTGGGAGAAAAGGTGTTTTCACCCGTCCGCAGCGAAGTCAGTGGCAACCCGTATGGCATTTTACACAAAGCCCCTTGCTGCTTTCCTCTCCTACTCGCACATACATAAGCTACCCCAGTGGTTGATTCTTTCACAACCCTCTACCTGCCGAGATTTGAAAGCACGGACCCTTTTTACTTTGAGATTGCCCTTCTTTCTTCCCTTTTTTTTTTTGAGACGACCTACCCAATCGTAGACTGATCTTATTTCTTCTGACACTAGAACCCCACGCCCCCCCCACCGCTTTCTTTGTATATTCTTACCGAAGCGGATTTTCTCTTCCTTCCCTTTCCCGTTCCTTCGAGAGTTAACACTCTTCCCGTACAATATACTTCCCTCTTTTTCCTATCCTCTTTTTTTTTCTTTTCTAGATTTTTGTCTTCCTGTCTTACTGGAAGAGTTGTCCCACCAGCTCCGCCTTCCTCCCTCATGAAGCTAACAATCCGATTCGTAGAACGCAAGTCAATTTTTCTTTTTTTTTTTTTCTCCTCTTCTCTCCTAGACGACGTGGTCTTTTCGGTTCCTCCACCCACTCCCGTAAGTCTCCTAAGAGACTGGCATTATCCCCTTTCCCCCTTCTTTACCTGTTTCTTTTCCTATCATTTCTGTGATAGGTTGTGTGGATCACTCCCTTCCAACCGTGTTGCGCGGATTGATGTGCTACTTTCTCTTTTTTTCCCTAAGGTTTTCTTTGGCGTCATTACTATTTTTTTACCAGCAGTGCGCGGTCGCCATTTTTGGGGCTTCCCTCCATACCCCGGGCTTCGTGGACTGTGCACAACAGGTTTGGAGCTTCGGTTTCTTACGTCGCATTGGGGCTATTTCCCTGTCTACCTCTTTTTTTCCCCCTCCTTCCCTCATGACCCTCTGCTGACAGCCTGATAGGTCCCCCCCCTTTTCCCGCCCCCCCTGACGGACCTCGTTCTGCTTTCCCTCTACGTTTCCGAGGCGTGGAATTTATTCTATTTCCTGTTTGAGATAGCTCCCCCGTGGACACACTCATACTCCCTTCTCCTCCACCAGAGCACACCCCAATTCCCCCTCCCTTCTTCCTGCCCCGCCCTACCCCAATACCGGGGATGATTTCTACCGGGAACGTAGTTTAGAATCCGCCCGTCCTCATCCACCCTTATGCGCCTTTGCTTTGATGTCTGAATGCTCGTCTTGCTGGATTTTTTTCTTAGGTACGCGGTTGGGACTGGGAGACAAAAAACCACCCCCCACTCTCATTTTTTCCTCCCTTTCTTCTTGCCTCAGTCAGAATCAGGGAGGACCACCTACGTTCCCCTTCTTTTTCCCCTTCGTCCTCCCAGTACCTTTCCATCCTTGCGACTCTTTTTTTGTCTGAACCACATCGGCTCCTGAAACCTCTCATTCTCCCGGCTTTAGTGAGGCCACTTTTGGGTTCCAAACGCGGTCGGCGGAGTCTTCCCATCTTTTTCCCGCCCCCCGACTGTCACAGCTCCAAACCTCTGACTTACACGTCCTCTCTCCTCCCCTCTATTTTGCCTACATCGATTTGGTTTAGTAATCGTAATCTGTCCCTCCCCCGTGGTTCGTGCTCCCCCGCTAATTTGAAGCTGCCGCGACCACTCATTTCTGCTCTGCACTCAATCCGGGGCAGCTCCCCCACAGACTATGTAATAAGTGGGATTCCCGCTTCCTTCATTTTTCCTTTTCTTTTTTCCCAACTTTGACCGCTCTCCCTTGCCCCCCCAACTAAGCGTCTAGTTTTTTATCCTTCCTTTCTTATACTGGGCCGCCCAAATGCCCCTTCGATACTAAGTTCCCTTCTACGTCCCGAGCCCTCTTCGGCCGGCCCGCCGTGTCGCCTGCCCCCTCCCCTCTCCCTTCTGTTCTCGTGTAAGCGGTTGTCTGCGCTGCTAGCCTTTTTTTTCTTTTCCCCGTCTTTTCGGATTGCCTTTTGGCCTCATCACACCTAATCTCTTCCTTTCCTTTCCTATCTTTTGGGGTTTACCCACGCCAAAGCGTTTAATGTGCAGGCCACGCTTACCGTCCTGGTAACTGGTAGAATGCAGAGTAAGTAAAGGGATGCGGGCTGGGTTTCTTCCTTTTACTCCCCGTTTTTTCACTTTTTCCTCCTCCGTGTCTAAGAAGCGTTTTGCGAAATCTAATTAACCGACCCTCCTCCCCATTTTCCGTTCTTTTGGAAACGCAGGGATCTCGTGGCCTGGTTTCCATAAGGTTTTTTCTGTCTTTCTATTTCATTCCCTTTCAACGTTTTTTTTCCTATTGACAACGTTTCTTGATTCTCAAAAAAACCCCTTTCCCCCCACTCATGCAGGATGCGGATCAGGTATATATTTGCTAGTTTCCACCAGCCCCCTCTCCTTTTTTTTTTTTTTACCGTCTTTGGTTCTACAGAGGTTATATCACATTTTCCCTTACCCTTCGATAGAATTTCTTGGGCCGAGTCAGTAGACCGCCCACGCGTCGAAACTTGGTTCCCTACATTCCTTTTTTTCCGCCTTTCCTACAAATTTGAACTCCAACTCCTGAGCCTTTCTCCCCGCCTTAGAGTTAGATGGAGGTAAGCGGGCAAGGGCGTCAGATGGTGGAAAAAGGACCTTACTGCTCCTCCTTTCTGTCGCCCTCAACTCAGGACTTTCCACAACGGCGGGGTAGCAGGCCTGTCATAGAAGCTTCTTACCAATTGCGAGCGATCTGCACCTTCGCAGATGGTACCCAACAATCCCCAGTGCTGCTTACTGCTTCCCTTTCCCTTTTTCTCTTTTTCTCTGGGAAGTCCCTCTCATTTCTCTTCAGTAACGTTGAGCACCTACTGCGTTTCAAAGCCTCCTGCGCCCTCCCTGCGAACCCGAATGACGACCCGCGGGCATGCCCGATTGGCATGCTTTTTTCGCCCCCCATCCCTTCTTCGGCCTGATTCCAAATCGCGTTCAGATCTTTCTGTTCCACTGATGGTATTTTCCAGCATGACGGCGACCACCTTGTCGCTCTGCATGAGCATAGCCTATTGTCTGCAGCACAGTTTCCCCTGTCCTTTGCGTTCCCGAAAATGGTCGAATTCTTGATAGGACGTAGGTTACCGAGCATATTTCCCATTCGGCATTAGTGGCCCCGAGACCCGTTTTCGTCTGGACTCGCCATTCCCCTCCCCTTTTTTTCCTCTCTCCTCCTTTCTTCCTACTTTTTTTTTCGGAGATATGACACCGGTTCAGAAGGCCTTGCAAAGCTTTCCGCCTCTCCCTTTCTCTCGTCTCTTCCATTAAGGCCGAACTTTCGTACTATGAAGCGTCACGACGAGCCTACCCGCCGTCCCCACTTTTTGTCCCCACCCTTCTTTTTTTCCGCTTCCCCTCTGGGCTCACTGGTGTCTCAAGTCGCGTCCATGCTTAACAAGGCCTCAGTGTCCAAGCCCTCTTGTTTCCTCGCTTTTTTCCTCCGGCGTCCTTTTTTTGAAGCGCTTCTTCCCCCTCCCGTGCTGCCCGCGGTCTTTCCGCTTTGGTTTATCGCGTCCGCAACTGCATGCGCCGGCGGCTTGGCTCCTGTTTTTTCCAACTATCCCCCAATTCCTCGTCTGCCCATTCACGCTAAAAAACGCCCCACTGTTCCAGCAGACTGAGATTGTTGTAGAATGCCCGAAGCGGGTCTCGCTCTCATGTACTGACCTGTTTTTCGTTCGATCCCCCTGCCGTCGATTTTTCTTTTTTAAAGTCTTCATTGAATCGTCGGAGCATAATACCAGCTGCGCCATTCATGTCCCTTCCTGTTTTCCCCCTCCGGTGGCCCTTCTTCCGCTTTTTTTTACCTTTCCTTCAGACTTGCGCGAACGTTCCTTCCTTGCTCATTTTGTTGTCTATCCTTTTTCTTAATCGTCACCAACAGTGATGGCTTGTCCCGTATTCTATTTTTCTAGTCTTCGGCCCCCCCCCTCCCCGTCCTATAGATAGAGGGCCTTTGGCCGAGGTAGAAACTCCCCTGCCTTACACCAAGAATTTTTTTTGGACGATTCTCATTACCGCTCCGAATCAGGACATTGCGTTGATGGTTTTTTTTTGAGACACTTTTTTTCACTTTCCTGTCCTTTCTTTTCATTTTAACAAGGCAATACTCCTCGAAGTCTGCCTCCCAGACCACCCGTGATGGGCCCCATCCTCTGAGATACCTGCGGTTACGAAAAGAACGCGATGCGTCATTTTTCCTAATCTTCGGGACCCCCCACCTCACCTTTCCCCCTGGCGTAGTCGCCCTCTTCAAAAACGGCTTCAACCTTCAGCATCGCCCCCTCCGCAATCCCCTTTACTTACTTCCTTGCATTCGAACCAGGTAACGATGAAGGTAGCTGCATTCCCTCAGGAAACGCTTTTGGTGGCCTTCCCCCCCCCCAGTCGTTTTCCGTGACCAGGCAAATCTGATTTTTTCATCGCCCAATCACCCCTCCTCCCCCCTTTTCAGGCAATCGCCAGAAGGATAGAAGCAGAAAATCGATCCCTCCCCCCCTTTCCCCTCTTTTATGTCCTTTGCCCGGCTTCGGAATTCGAAACGGCTCGGTGTCGATTTTCTTCCCCAGGCTTACACGCAGGCTCGAAGGCAGTTGCGCGGCGGCCGGTATACCCATTCCCCCCTTTACGCTCCGTGTTCCCGGTTTTTCGCGTGGCCCCCATTTGAAAGAACCAGTAACTGCCTTAAGGGCTCCCTGTGATACCCAAATTATTCGCTGGGCTTGGGATTCCCTTTTGTGTCTCGCCCCCCTGTCGCCCTCCAGATTCAATTCCCAGGGGATAAACGTCCACTTGTGGTTCCTTTGACGGCGAGTCCGGATTAAAAAACACAACATCCCCTGCTTGTAGTTCTACACCTTTTTTTTGCAAGGTTCTCGATTATTGTAGATTCCAGCTTTTTTATCTGTTCTTTCTTCACACTGATACCCCCTGAACGAATCCGCTCCTCGTTGTACCAACAGGTTCCTCTTTTTTTCCTGTTTCTAGTCGATTGTTCTCCCACCAGGTTCGCCCAATCTTGCTGCTGTATGACCTCCTTGTGGTAGTGAATGAGACTTTTTTTATCCCCGCTCCCCCCGGTTTTGTCTTGAATGAGTTAATCACGAATCGATGGACCAGTTCTGGTTATTGTAGGTTGTCCGGCCCACCAACAGATCTTCATATTGAGAACAAATCCCTCCCTCTCTGTACATCCTCCATCACCCGCGCGACGTTGTGGTGAGTTACCCGGGCGTAGCGAAACTATTTACGTGGTTCCCCCTTCCTCCTGTTTTATTTTTGCGCTTTCCTTGTAGGGAAGTTTTGTTCCTCTGTTTGATCGCTCTTTCGTCTGCGAGTGCCACTGTATCTCAACATTGCATGTCTTTCCTGCTCGTCACCCACTTATCTTTCCTTTTCCCCCCTCACCTACTCTTTCATGTCTGGTCCTTTAACGTTTTATTGTCCCCTACATGCTGGCAGCCGCTGTACGCGTGCGGACGTGATGTGACGCGGTATCTTTCCTGCCCCGTTCTCTTTTCCCCCCAGAACCGCCTACTCAACCTGTTTCCCCGCCGCTTCCATGTCGTTTTTTTTGTGTTTTCAATTCTCGTCCTTTTTAAACCAGTCTTAAAAAGCCACCCTCCCCCAAAGCACCGTATCTCTTGTCCGATAGCAAAAGTAGAAATCCATCCTCGCAACAAGTTTGATGAGTCCCACCCTCTCCAGCGTCTTGCTTCCCTCCCGGACACGTTTCCTTGGCGTGCAGACTTAATTTCGTCCGGCTTTATTGAGCGTCGGCGTGTATTGCGCCGCAATCCTTCTCTCTCTTACGTTGTCACAGATAACCCCCCGAAAACCAAAGCTTCGCCCTGGCTATGTCTACGAATCGGCTTTGATCTTAGTCATTTTCGAATCGATTGAACCTTTTCCTCCCCTCCCGTCGCCTTCATCCAC
>Ga0179591_1347993_pt1 | contig 19466 bp, 25 predicted proteins | sample CZOMad2_1_08_16f_FD_182891 | JGI IMG/M metagenome (GOLD analysis project Ga0179591, IMG submission 182891) | Vadose zone soil fungal communities from Angelo Coast Range Reserve, California, USA - CZOMad2_1_08_16fungal (PacBio error correction) | ecosystem: Environmental > Terrestrial > Soil >... | reverse complement strand
TTACCCTGCCCTTCTATAAATTTCCACACATCCCAATATTAACTTTTACCTATCACGCAGTTTGTCAGGTCAAAACGTCAAATCGTTCCTTTGCCTCACATAATTCGGCGCTGTTTACCGCGCAGAAAACCAACCCCCTTGTCTTACAAACGTTCCTTCCAAACTGCGCCCCCCCGAACCAGTCCCTGTAACCCATCTTCCCAACTAGCCAGGATAGATACAATCACGCGGATATCTTTACTCTTTTCATTTTAAGCAAGAGGGGAGTTGAATGCCCCCCCTCTTGATGGTCCGCCCCCCAGGTTCATGTTTCAGTAACAGTTGCAATCAACCGCCCCTTTGCTTTTAGTGAGAAATGACCCAATGATTTAAGCGCTTATGGCACACCGTTTTTTTTCTCAACGTCCTCCCCTAGTATTCTCCCCCGTTTGCTCAACACTAATAATTCTCCATTTGAACATCACGTGTGCTTTTGCCTCAACCTCATTTGGTTTTTAAATTTCTTACTTTTTTCAATAGATACTTTTTCGTTTTCCCCTTGACTTTTCGAGATTGATTCCTTTTCCCCCCCTGCTCCCTCCCCTTTCATCTATTCTCCCCCGGTTTTGTCAGCTCCCGTCCTTGTCATGATCGGGGCGCTCGAAAGTCAATGAAAGGCCCTTTACCTCTAATCGCCCAAATGATGCCCCTTCCAAACCCTTTCTTTTGTGTCGCCTTAAGCCCCATTGCCCTGTCCCCTTTTTTTATCATTTTAGAGCCAGGCCCACTGTTCAACCGAGGAATTCCCAAGAAGTGCACGCGGGGTGGGGGGTTGTGGCTACACTATCGGCGGCACATCCCCTTGGACGTAATGACGTCAGTATCTCTTTTCATCTCCCTTACTCTTTCGCCAAAGAACTGTAAAATCAGGTAGCTTCGTCGTCTCAAAACATTATCCCAAGAACTCTCTAACCGGGGACTGTCTGGGGAACTTGAAACGTCAGCGAGAATGGGAACGTGCTAAGATTTGGTCATCAATGATTTGATTAGGTACCTTTGCACCGTTCTCTTTTCCTGCAAAATTTTGCCATCCTCTTGCCCGCGATTATCTATACGTCGCCCTGGTTGGCTTTCTTCCCAAACGAATTGGCCCCTTTCCCCCAATAGTCAAGGGGTATTCTCCGGTCCCACAGTCTCCTTGTCGGTAACTCTTTTACTTTTCACTGTTTGTAATGCCGTAAATTAGATCCATTACTTAAACTCGTGTTTTTTAATCTTACTGTACAGGAGGACCTCGCCCCCCCCAGTAAGAAATTTACCATGAATTGTGTGTTGTCTTTCTCCTTTCCCCACATCCCCCCTTTGTATTGTCCATGGTTACCATCCTAGCCCGCCGCTCACCCACACATCGTGATCCTCTGGTACGTCCCCCACCACGGCCTGTTTGATCTGTATTTAATGTAACCCGATAATATGACACCCACCCTCTTTTGTGAGGGAGGAAACGAAGCCCGCCACGATTCCAAAAGAGATACCGTCCGCATGACAATTACTTTTGATTCTCACGCCTTTAAAGCCTACAACTGTTTGGACCCCCTCTCCCCTAAATGCCATTATTTGTCTAACGGATATATTCTTCCCCTCTGCCAAGTCTTGCCTGTTTGTCTCAATTATCCAGTTGACCATCTCAACCAAACGAACACAGTTAATTACCTTTCTTGCCATTTTGGTCACCTAACCTTTTCCCTCCAGACCCGTAAAACTTAATTACAACTTTGCTTTACTCCTTGTATGCTCTCTGCAATTCGTATGCCCTTAATCTGTTTTCCACCCATTTACTATATTGGCCCTTATTAAACCCCCCCTTTAACCTCCCGGCAGCGGGGACGTATGATTTTCTACCCGCGATTTCACATTTCCCACCTTGAAATTTGAATTATACTTTTCATTTTTTGCCCTCCTCCAAGTCCAGGAATAGATCTTCCTTCTCTGTTTAATGCACCCAAGATTTTAACCCTAAATCCTATTCATTTTTTTGATTCTCTTCCAATACTTTTGATTACGTAAGCCGGCCTCTCTCATTTTTGTAGGCCCATAACCTTTTCGACCCTACCAAGGGCCTCGGTTGAATGTCGCTCCCGCAGGGATAGAGGCCAAAAGGGGAGCCAGGGAATCCTTCCCTCCCTTTTCGCGCATGACATGATGGAAGCTGGGGTAGCAGGGGTGGTGCCCTGGAGGAGGAGAGTTCTAAGGACGTTTTCGAGCTCGCCGCCCCTCCCCTTTCCTCCCTCCCGCCGGTGGGGGAGACACTTGGAATGGTTGGCGTCGCTATCCCCCCATCTTTTAACCGTACCTTTCAGACCGTCCAACAGTTTCCCACCACCTCTCTTTCACTTCCCCCCTACCCGCTAAGGGTAGACTCCTCAATCTAAATCTTGATCGGCTGTTTACCCCAGACCCCCCAGGAAAAAGTTGGTCAATGGTGAGAATGGGCATTTAAATCTCCCACCCACCCATTCGTCAATACTTCTTATCAAAAGGTTTTTCTTCACTCTCACTCCAACACGAAATTTTCTTTTATTTTTCCAATCTTACCTTTGAAACATTACCTTACACTATTGCCTGTTCGATATGTTTTATCACGAAACCTTTATCAAAGGCCTCAAGGGCGATTGATCGAGGGGGGAACTTGTCAAGTAGGTTGAACAAAAGCGCCACCTGCCCAGGGACGCGGGAGGGGCGTGTTGTGCCTCAGGTTTGCCACCTCTCAGTGAACAGGTGAGTTTTCCCCCCCCCCGAGGAACAAACGTTCAGACAACTCCTTGAGGGGAGAGCACGACACCGGATCGTAACGCCATCAGTCTCTTATTTCACCAGTGACGTAGGGCGGCACACTTAGCATTTAACTTGGTGGCTACAAAACCCAAGGAAGCCATTAACTTTTTGGGGGACATTTCTTTTGATGGCAAAATTTTGGTAGATCATTAGGTTATCGAGTGCTCCCGAACGTATTCAAATTTACAATCTATTATCGATTAAAAACTAATCTGGCAACCACTTTGAGGCCCAGTTGATTCCAAGGTTTTATTTCCAAAAAGCGGTGCCTCTAATCCCCCCCTTGTCATGCTTCTTCTCCCGAAGTATCTCTTTCAACCCCTCTGCTTTTTTTATCAGCCCCCATCCCCCCCTGAATTTGTAGTATTCATGAGCAACACTAAATAAATTCACAAACCCTGCGTTGGTAGGTCCCTCCGTACTTCAGTTGATCTTCTCCCCCCACAGGTTGGGTTCTTTCTAGGTCTTCCTTGCCCTACCCCTTCTACTGTACAGAATTGCACCCCAAAAAATGTATTGTTCACGTTCCCTCCACGAAAAAAGGATTGCATGTAAACAATTGTCATATGATGTCTCGATGCGTCACCCCCTCCCTGATATACAACCCAAACTGGAAATGTTTCTTTTTCATTTCCAGCGAGACCCCCAGCAGGACCCCGACAGGTGGCTTTTTCCCTAGGGCAATTAAACCCTTTTTCGGACCGTTGTAATGACCACCCGGACCGGCCTTAAAATTTCCGATTTTGCCTGTCCCTCGTTCTTTCTGTCCAGCCGAAATGCCCTTTTGCGACGATTCAAAAGAACCCGCGCCCCCTGCTCTCTCTTCGGGCAGGGCAGTCTCCTTATCGAGAACCCCGAATGTTTCACATGTCTGCGAGAACCTCATTAGTCACAACCATCCATTTCTCCGGATTACAGATGAGGAAAGTTACACAATTTGCGCGGATGATGACTCATGTCCTGCTTACCGAAAACAGAAGCCTATCTTTTTTTCCCCCCCTAATCCTGTGGCAAGAGTCGAATTTTGATGGAGTCCGCAGTCCTTCGGGTTTCCCAGGTGTCTATGCTTTTTTTTTTTGACCCTCACTTCAGGTCAGGAGTTGACTTTGAATCACAGATCTTGGGTTTTGGGAGGTGGCTGTCGGCCGCGGATCAAAAAACTACAGGACGTTCTTCCTCGCACCCCCCCAAGCCATTCTTGTATGTGATTTGTAGGACCTCCTTTCATGATTTTATCCATGTCTGCCCTGGTGGGCAAACTACAATTTGTTACTTTTCCTCCAGCCCCCTCCCTTTATCCCCCCTATGCGCCCCAGACTGGCCATTCTGATCGACCAAGACCAAATCCTGTTCTGCCCCCTTCAGATTACACAGGGTTTGGCATTTGTCGTTTTATGGGGACTTTCCAATGCCTGTCTTTTTCCTTTTTTCCCCCATATCATTAAAACTAAAAAATGAAACAGTCACAGTCAGTACTTTCTCAAAGTCCCCCCACTGTCAAGACAGCACGCGTTTTTGCCCCCCTTTCTAGGTGATATATCTTTTTGTCGAAAAAATTTGTTTTTAGATAAAGTTGTAAATTGAGACCATTTTTCGTGGTCCTCTACCCTATCATTTGCCGGTCGATCGGCAGGCACCTTCACACCTTTTTTTACTGGTGAATTTCCACTTCGGTGTTTGGACGGTTCAAATCTTGATCCCTCCTCCAATCGATTACAATCCTAATCCTTTTATACTAATTAGTATCCGCCTTTCTCTGGTTTCTTTTTCATCTTTACATGGCCTTGAGAAGTCGTTCCCTTTATCATAATCTGTTTCCCCCCCTCCCCCCCTTTTCTTTTGTCCAGATTGTGCTTGTATGCCCCCTTGTCATTTTCGGGTTTGATTTTTGAAAATGAAGTTGCTTTTGCTTCTTCTTTCCCGGTAGTATTTGGAACCCCTTCCTTTTTGAAGTCATCTAATAAAACATTCATCTCCTTCCTCCTCGTTGTTTTTCTATATACCAGGTCCCGGTTTATGTTTTCCATAATAAGAACTTCTCTGCGCATTTTTCGCTTCCCCTAATCCACCCGCATATACTGGTTCACCCGAAATGCCATTCCCCTCCCACTCTTTGAGCTAAATGCCATTTAGATCAACCACCCCTTTCAAGTCGGTACCAAAAAAACGTCGTTGTTAGTCCTACAAAGTCTTCTAAAACTGCATGCTGGCCCCCTGTACCAGCTTTGACCCCCCCTCGCCCAACCTTCTATCCCCCGATACCTAACGCGGATACCCTTATTGTCAATTATTACTCCATCTCGCGAGATGTCTCAGCCCCGTTTATTCGTTGCACTTACCAAAACACCGCATTCCGAGTCCCTTTACCCAACAAGTCTTTCCTGCCGATCGATTCAAAGTCCCTTTAGTCTGCCGTTCGGTAACCCCCCCGTAAAAAATTTCTCCCCCTTCGGGCCCTAGTATTCAAATTTTCGCCCCCCAGAATCAAGTCCCGCTTCCCATCTTTGTTTTTACATCAAATTGTTCTTTCTTCTTTTTTTCACTATATACTTTCGTTTGTTTTTTCTGTTGAATACCACTTTGACAGACAGTTGATCTATTTTATAACCCCCCCCAATAACTCTGAAGATAATCTTCCTATTCAATACCTTAAGATCAAGCATTTTACTGGCCTTTGCTCGTGGATCCTGTTATAGTCCTTCTTGCCTTATTCCCTAAATTTCTTCCCCAATACAGTCTACCTTTTTAATTTGCCTTCCCCCCCCTGATTATTCACCCCATACTAATTCCCTTTGTGTCGCAGTTTTTTAAGAACCTTGATAATGTCCTTTCTGGCTTTTTTCAGATAATCTGACTCAAAAAGATGCACCCCCTTAACCTTCCAAAGAAGGACTGTGGTCATTTCCTTTCCAATCTCTGATTCAATCTACACATGCCTTACCCTCCATCGGGGTATGATGACATCCTGATGTACTACCATTAATCGACACAGGCATGGATGTAAAAGAATCGTTTTCTCGTTATGAAAATTCCCCCTTCACTGAAACGCACGTAAAACCTTCCTCGCCCCTAATCTTTTTTTACTATTTTGGTGTGGTCTAATCCCCCCTTTTTCGTTCCCAGTGTATAGCAACTTGAAACCCTCAATCATTTTGCCGCGCCTTTTCTTTTTCCTCTTTCAAAAGTCCGTGAAAACTGCCCCCTTCGCTTTTTTCCAACGAAGGAAATATCAGGGTATAGCAGGTCTGGTACCCTGCATCCACTTGTAGTATTTATCCCCAGTGATTAAGTTTTCAATGTCATTGAAGAGCTGTCTTATGAATGAATTTGTTTTTTGTCCTACCCCCACCTTTAGGCCTGATATATACCCTCAGCAAATTGTACCCCTTTTTTGGCTTCTTCTCAACGGGACCACACATCACAATTTTAGTCACCAGTCTGTTTACCACGCCTGTACCCTCCCCTGCGACTCAGATTCACGTTCATCCAACGCATTGTTTTTTCTCATTTTGTTGAGTTGCTCATATTTAACAAGAATTTCTTCCCACCACCAATTCTTTTGAGCGGCTCCATCCGATTGCCCCACCGTCACACCCAAGCGCAAGCCTATTAAGCAGAAAACGCCAGGGTTTTTCCGGCAAATTTTTTTTAAAGGGGAAGCCCATTAAAAAAATTTTGGGGACTCCCCCCCTTTGCCCTCCCCACCTTATTATTTCTTACGCGGATACGCTCCAATATCTTTTTCAACTATTTTAGCCGGTGAGCCTAATATCTACCAGTTTTCCCTTCCCCCACCCACCCTGCCCGTAATTTGGCTTGACCAGTCAACCCTTACCTGCATGTCCCGCCTTCCCCTCCATTTTCCCCCAAAATATCTTTGCTTTTCTGATTGATAGTTACCCCTTAGTCCCTTCTGTGTCCTCTTGTGGAAACCCCCACCTTTTTCTTCTGCTATTTTTTCCCCCTATTTCACAAAACAACATCCCCACCTCGAAACTTTTCAAGTGCCTGTTTAGCTTTTTTATCCCGAGCTTTTCAATTTTTACCAACCGCTCCTCACAAGGGGAATATAAGGACTCCCCCCATTTTCCTTCCATCCTCCCCCCGCGTACAGGATTGTCGGCCCTCTTTTCCCCATTCCTGTCAATACTATTTTACCCCCAAATCCTCGGCGGTCTTTGGGAGTTCGTTCCTACCAATGTGCCGGAAAAAGGCTTACTCTTTGGGTGCAAATCTTAAAGTCCATTGTCTTAAACGTTAGACGGCATCCTGTTCTTTTAAATGCCCTACTGGTCACCTTTAAGTTCGTTCAAGTTCCATCCTTAGCTCTTATGACTTGTCGGAAAGATGGAGCTTTTTTTGGGATCACTGTTTCATTTCTTCCGGTTATTCAGCATGCCTTTTTTTCATGATACTCCCGCCCCCATTCCAATCTCTCTATCTAAGAAGTTGTTGAGTCTAGAATGGAAGGGGCCTTCTATCTCCCCCCACACCCGGCTTTGAAATACGTCTCCTAACCAAAAAAAACACAAATGATAATCCTTTTTCATCCCCCCCCCCGTCCGTAAGGAGGAGTCCTTGGAATAAACTTGCAATTCGACTGGTCCTAACCCGCCCCTTTTTCCTTGCAGGATGGAATTACAGATTTTTCCCATTCGCTTTCCTTAGTAAATTACAACCCTCCGCGACCAGGAACAATACTTGACTTTTTTCAATCTTTTCCCCCTTTGCCCAATCTTGTTATTTTTACGGACATATATGCATGTACTTTCTTGTGTATGTGGAGAAAATATCCAATTCTATCCTTGACCGATTTGTAAATGGACCCAGCTTTCTCCCACGTAACAGAGCCAGCTTGCCTTTTTTGTGTCTGTTGTTTTTGTACTCATGGGTCCTATAGTAAATGTTGCCAGGCCAACCACCCCCCACTTGCCTTTCCTCCGATGTATTTTCCCTATCAAGACAGCTTGCTCTGCATCGAGAAGTTTTCTCCCCCAACCCCGGTGCTTTTTTCGTTGCAACCCTTTTAAATTGGTGGACTCGCAAAATGCATTTTCCGCCAGTGGTTCGTTCCGGTCCACCGGTAGATAATTAGGCGTTCCGGAGCCCCTCGTACTTTCTTCTAATGGTATCTTCTTAGAGTAACAATAATAATGGCCCTCTTTTGCCCAACAAGTTGTTAGTTTCTTGATCTGTAAAATTTACACGCATTACGAAAACTGTTCATGAGGAGCGATTCTCTTCTTTTTTGCCCTTTCGTCTGCTTCCCTTTCCCCCGCCCTAACCGTCCCGTGTGTGTTCATCTATCGACCCTTTTTTTTTCCAATTTTCAATACAAATCATGCATGTGGTATAGTTTTCCTTACGTTCTGGGATAGTCCTCCAGTTTTGGACACCGTGTTCCCCCCCTCCGACCCCCCCCCCCTTTTCAAAAATGGGGCTTTTCCGTTGTCCATAAACTTTACAAAAAGTACTTCCCCCCCCCACTTTCCGGTAGTAGAGCTTCTCCCATGAGATCATCCCCCACCCAACGTGAAATTATTACCCTCCCCAGCCTTAAAAAACTTACTCTCCTTTGTTTAGTAAGATTAACTACAATGTTATTTTACTTTTTCTTTGATCCTGAAAATTTGCATGTTCCCCGATGGTTCCCTGAGTTAAATGGCCGCCCCCTCGACGTTTTATAGAAACAGAATCCAACTGTATTATAGCACTCTGGACGTTCCCGATCCCCGGTTAAAATGCCTCTTCCTCCCATAATCTTCAACCAAATTATTTATCGCCGGATGTATTTTTCTCCTTTTTCAGTGCCCCCTCATTCGCTTATTGGCCTGCGCCCACATCTCCCTATCTATTTTTTACAAAAATCCCAACCTGTCTCCGAGTATAATATTAGGTTCCTTCTGCTCCGCACTTACACGAACTGTTTTCCTGCTTTCCGCCTTCTTGAAGCCTGCTCTAAGTCTTGTCCTATTTTGCCACTTCTGGTGTAAGGCTTGGATAATGCTCGCATTTCCCCAAATGTGTGCCCTTGCCCCTTTTAACCTCGAAGCCCCCCAAAAAGAAATGCGTTATGATCCCCCTCCCAAGAATGGTTTGCTTGTAGACCTGGCTGCTGTTCTTGTGAAAGACCCCATGTTACTTACCTGAAGCAAGACTTTACCCCTACCGATGCTGCAACTTGGCAATGGCTGTATGAATATGAACACCTTTTACCCCCAACCACTCGTTATATCTGCAATATTTTTATGGCCAGACTGAAATGTGGGGATCCTTTTCTGACCTTTTCGCATTGAGCAGTATTACAAAACGACAGTCCCCCTTAAAAAGTAATCACTTTATACCCCGCCCACAATGAGTTTTCTAAGACAGCTTTCTTTGCCCTGAGTAGATGCATTTTGGCAAAATTTGCGGTGAGTCCCCCGTAAAGTAACCCGTTTGACTTTTGTTTTGTGTACAGCGGCGAGCGTAGTGCCTTGAAGTTCCTTGCTTTCTACTCTTCCTTGAGGCAGTTCCCCACCCAGCACCTGTTGTCGTTAGACTAGACCGGTGTGATTGAGGACCCCCTGCACCTCTGTTGGCTGCCACACACACATTCAGCCAGTAGAGTCGGTGTTTTTTTGCGACACTTAGAAAGGTATCCGCCTTCCTTTGCCATCACCCGACCTATACTAGGTTTTTTTTTTTGTGATGTGTTTCTAGACGATTAAGACTCACGTGAACCCCTGACCCCCCCTTTTCTGTTTTTAGCGTTATTATTTTTTTTGTTATTGTTATGTAATTGGCTCTGTTTTTTTCTATTGTTTCCCTGTGATATTGTAGTTGATTTTTGATCCGCCTTTTTTGGTTCTTTGCACTCCAGAACAACCCCTAAACGTTTATTCCCAATGTTTTCTTGTTCGGCTTCTTCCCACCTGCATTATCAGGGTTTGATGTCCTTTTTTTCTTAATGAGATGACCTCCCGAATTTCTTTTGCAAGGTATTTCAAATGCTGTCGTTTTTAAGTTTCTTATCTTCGGCCCCCCCCCATTCTGGGATTCCTCTTATTGCATACCCTACGTTGTTGGCTCTTTTGATCACAGGAATGTTGTCATAAACAACTGATATAAAACCTTCCTCACTCCCCTTTTCACATACTACCTTCTGACTGAAAGCAGTACGTTGATTGTTTTCCACCTGATTGCAACCCTGGCCATGCTTGCCAAAATGAGAATTTCAAGTTTTTTTTTCCTCACCACTAAACAAGTGATACATTCGCCTTTCTGAGCCCACACCGCTTCTGTCCCGACAAACCCCACTGCTCTGTCCTTGCACTGTAACCCCTCTAAAATCATCTCACCTTTAATGATAAGTCGTTACTCCGTTTTTTCAATTCTTACTCCCGCTTTTTGATCTTTCTTGAAGCCCATCGGTATTGATTTTGTTCACCCCATGCTCCTTTTCCCCGAAGGCACAGGACATTTTGCCTTTGTTCCTCTCTTTGTATCACTGCACTATTTCTAACTGAGTAGCCAGTATGCCCCCCCCGTCACAAAATTTTTTTCGGACGCCGTAGTCTTCCCCTTTTTCGCAAAATGACCATTCCTTCTCTTCACCGCTTTCCCAACTACACGCGAGTTCTTTCCCCTCCAATACTGTTGTAAACCTTTTCATGACTTTTCAGTCGACAGGAGTCATTTTTTTTTTTTATTAATATTGCCCCCTTTTTCCATTCCTTTAATATTTTGACCCCCTCAATGACAAGCCCCTTCTCCTCTGGTCTGTTTTTTTTAAGATTCCCTGTACCCTTGCCAGACGAGGGGCATTTCTTCTCCCCGTGCCTTAGTGAAGCCCCCTTAACAAGTTCGGTTACCCACCCAGTAACCTCCAACGCTCCTTCAATTCGAATTCATAACCCCATCCCCTTCTTTTTCTTAGCAGGTGCTGATGCTCTGTCCCAACTTATCCTTGGGATCATTATACTTTTAACCAACGACTCGTTGCAAAACTGCAACGCATTGACTGCTGCGGGTTTTTCGGCGGTTTTTAACAATACTTACCCCGTTTCTTTTTTCATTGGATCACCTGCTTCTACCATATAATATTATACTCGTGCAATGATTTTACCCCAACTAGATAAGTAGTTCGCTGGTTACCCTCAATTCCACCCTCCTGACAGTTGGAAATTTTCTTTTATGTAAACTTTTTTCCCTGACCCTTGTTGACTTTAACTTTTTCATTTTCCCGTTGAACCCTTGCTCTGAAATCCATCATTCTTGCAAGTGCATTTCCTGGAGTTGTTCCCTACAAAAAGTCACTGCCCAGTTCTTATGTATCACCCGGTTTCCTTCGGATAGGCCGTGTTTCCCTCGCCAATCCTTACCCCTTCCCCCTCCCATGGTAGGCACCACTTCGCCCAAGTAATCGGACGTCTCGCTGAATGACATTCGGTTTTTCTTTCTTCCCCTGTTACAGGTAGGCTATTCGCGAGCCCCCTGGGGAACCCAGGTCCTTTTCGTTGCTTTCTCCTGGTCACCATTCCCCCTTTTCCCCTGCGTTCCCACCCTTCTTTTCCCGTTTCATGGCCTACAAATGATCCGGGCATCGGGTCCACCCCTCGTTGTATCATTTGATTTTTTTTTCTTTCTCTTAGATAATATTACCACCTGTCCTTTTCGGTGGGGGGGAACGACCCTCCCGATACAAGAATATTCGGCATCTCCCCCTGAAAAAGACCAGTTTTTTTTTTTTTGATTAAGCTATTTACCTGCATTTATTTTCAATCCCAACTGTTCCCTTCACCAAAATGCTTTGCCCACCTTTCTTCCTCGTTTACACTATACCATCTCCCCTGAATACGCTCGCCGGCGACCTAATCCCTTTCAAACCAAAACGAACAGTAATGGCTTCCATGCATTTTATTTTTGTTCGCGTCCGTTCCACGCAGACACGTCACTTTTAATTTTTTTCTTTTCCCCAATTGTTACTACCATTTTTTGTTGATATTCTTAAATCTGACTTGTTATTTGTGTGAACCCCCCCCCCATTACCCCTCTTAACCCACAACATCACTCCGTTTTGGAAGTCCTGACTGTTAAGCCTTTTTTTCCCCTGACTTTTAATACCCCACAATCCGCTTCATCCCGAATCCTTTCTCTTCTCCTTTAACCACACCTTCGTACCACGTCCCTATGAATCGGTTTCATGTCCGATCAATAGGCATCTTCTTTGTTTCATCGCGTTCTCCCATTTTGCTTAGCTAACTTGGACGAACTTGTGTTGAAAACCCCTCCCATTAGGCAGTACACGTTCCTTTCATTTTTTCCTTCTTTCCCTCAGTACAGATTGCAAGTGTTCCATTTTTTTTCCAGTATCTTCCTTCTGCGCCTTTGATTGACTTGCCAGTTCCATTGTTTTCCCCGTTCTTATACGGTTATTTCATGTGCATAGCCTAGAAGCCCCACTCCAGTGCATCTTTTTTTCCTTTTTGTTGTTTTGAGCGATTCAATGCGTTCTACCCCCCCTGCATCTGAAAACATTAGACCTTACCAACAGTTTATCCAAAACCCTTTCTTTTCAAGCCTAAGCGTAATCCGGAACTCAATACCCTTCTTCTCGACTTTTCCTCCCACTCAAAGGTCAACCATGCCGTCCCGGTCAATGGGCTTTTCTCCAGATTTTTCAACCCTTCTGTCTTTGTAAATCACACTTTTTTCTAACGACTTCACAAAGCGCCTCTCCTAGTTATGTTTTTCTCTGTGATTCCTTGGTTCTATTTACGGACACTCTAGCTCTGGGAGATGGAGAGTCCTCTTTTTTTAAAAGTACTCCCAATTTGAAGCGGTGAGTTTTTGTGTGAAAGCGCGGTAAACACCTTGCCCCCCCCTCCTGGCTTCCCCGCTGCCTTTTTTCTTTTTTGTGTTTTTTCCTATGGGCAATCCCGTGGTTCCCCCAATGGCATCCTAATTTAAATGCAGGAACCCTTGTCCCGCCTATTTTGAAACCATTCCTCCTAGGCGGTTTTCCAATGCGGTTTTTTTGTTGGACTCCCCCCCACCCCCAATCTGGCTCCCATCCCACTTGGTTTGACAGGTGATGGTCAATTCTGATCCTCTTTCCCGGCTAAGGACGTATTCCCCCTTACTTTCTCTCTTCCCCCAGAACTAATAATTCAAGTCTGTTCAAACGTTGCTCCATTTATGTTGATCTTTAAACCCTGGCGTTCCTTTAATCAAAACCCGTCCTCTAATTGTATTTGATTGCGCGTATCTCTTTTTTTTGCCGTTTTTTTTTCCCGCATCACAAACCTAAACATTATCGATTTTATCCCCCTCACACTTCATACACCCTTCCCCATACAACCGTTCCTCAAGATATTCCATTGGAGATGCCAGGCTGTTTTCATAGTGGTCCCCCGCATTCCATATACCCAAATGGTTTATCCGACTCCCTCCATTCCCCTCCCAAAAGGGTTTGACACAATTGGCTTTTTGATATGGATCTACTGTATACCAAACACCCGGGACTATTCCCCCCCGAATTACCGTCCGTCATTAAACCAAACGGTCTGGATTCAATATTTTTTCAATCTTGGTATCCCAACCCCACCTGTCCCGTGCCAGGACCTGTTGTTTCGAACCCCACTTTATTCCCCTCCGTTTTTTATACCAATCACAGTGGTGATGAGAGCACTTCGTTGAAAAACTGTTCCCACTGTGCTGATGAAACATCCTCACAAAATATTCTTGCGGACCCCGGTTTCGGAGCAACAATTTCACTTTGTTTATTTCGCTATAATGCTTTATTCAACTAAGAAGCACCTTCTTTTTTTACCAAGTTGTGGGTATAATTATTAGCTTCCATCCGGAGCTCCTGTCCTCTCTTTTCCCTTTCCAATGTGGTATTCGCCCTCTTTACGCCCATACCTTGCTAGTAATAATGACTATGTTTTCCCCTCTGGCTGATAATGATCTGGCTCTAAAAAATTTTGACATTGATCATTTTCTCCCCCAGCCACAAATCACCCTGGCCTTTTTTTATGAATTTACCTTGGAACTATTTAGACATTATTGGTTTTAACTTGTTCCTATAAGAACCCCACTTTGATTTTTCTCCCGATCATTCCCCATCACTGGGATTTAACGCAACACCATCCCTGTACTGCCATTTTAAGATTAAAGGGCTTGGCCGATTTTGAATTGAAATGGGGAGCCCCCCATATCCCCCCGTTCCCCCTTGCAATTATTACATCCCCCCCCCCCCTCACTGATCTTTTTTCACTTCAGTCAAACAATGTCAATCCCCAAACTTACAGCACTCGCTAGAAATGAAGCTTTGATCTATGATTGTATCGTTTGAACCCTTAGAGTATACTAAGTTTGGCGTTTCATTCCCAATTTTCTTCCCCCCGCGACTTTTAATTCTCATGCAGGTACCATACTGCAGGGCAAAGGCGTTTGTTACTGAGAAGGTGTGTGGGGACCTACTCAATACCGTGGATGATCATCTCAATCGCACATTTTCTCCTTTGACCAACTGTATATTCGCTCGGTTATTTCTTTTATTGGCTCTTCCTCTTTTACATTTGCCGCATAGAAGTTGTCCCCTTGTTTATGCTCAATCCCCTACGTTTTGACCTTCAAGGTTGATTGTGCTGTCTCCCAAACGCCTAGTTTGTTCCTTTCCCTCAGTTGACTGTGAGACCAAACTTTTTTCTGTAGATTTGAACACTTTGCTTCCTTCCGGCTTTATATCCACAGTTACCCCCCCGGGATTATCTGTGCATCCCCTCGTTTTTTGTTTGTGCTTGAGTTTTCTTATGCAATAATAACTTGACCCCATCTCCCGACTCCTCCCCCTTACCCAAATACTCTTATTGAGGAGGTCCTCCCACCTCATTCTCCTTCCCTCCCCCCTGCGCGAAAATTTTCAAATTTTTTTCTCCGACACCCTCAACCATTGACTCACCCAAAAAACTAAGCCTGGGCCGGAGCATACCCACCTTTTGTGCTACGCCTTCACTGCTTGCAACCCTAGCCCAACTTTCTTCCCCTAATCGGGGATACTTCGTACAGGTTTTCTATATCACCTGATGGGAATAGATGCGATGTATTGGCTTCCCCAAACTTTCCCGCCGTCCCCGGTTAAAATCAACCCTTTTCCGTCCATCGTTGAGTACATGACTATCTAAAGTCCTATGTAAACAATTATCAATGTCTTTCGTTCCGCATTCCCAAATTTTCTCCCCCAACTAAATTCATCCTCTCAACTTTACATTTGAGACCGCGAGCATGGCTGGACCTTCTCCCCACTGTTAATGATTTCATTTTTACATTCCAATTTTCCCTTTTTCCTTAAGACTCAATTGACTAGCCCCGTATTTTTTCTTAAGTTCCCCTACCTCAACTCTGCACCCCCTTTAATTCTATGTGCAGATAGGATTTTCTCTTTGATGTATGATCGCGGGAGGCTCCCCCCATTCTTTCTTTACAGTACCAATTCCTCCCCAGTCTCCGCCTTACAAATGGATTGCTTATACCCCATCTCATTCTTTTTTTGAATGTGACCGTGCCCGACCCTGCACAAATTGTTTTATCTTCCCTTCATTAGCTTACACCATTCTTTCCCCCTTAGCCCCCCCATTATTCAAAGAAGTGTGCCGCGGTCAGGCTTTCAAGATCCCTCGGCACCTCCCTACACCCTTTTAGTCCCCTCTCCGGTTTCCTTCCTCGGTTGTACTACAATTTTTCTACCGTTCTGATGCTCTTAAAAAATAGACTTTTTCCCTTTTTCCTTTCCAACCATTATAAGCCCGTCCTTCCCCCACTGTAAAACCCCTCGCTACGGGTTAATCCTTTTTTCAGTAATTATTCTTAACCTCCTCGTTGACAGGTTTGCCTATGCCTTTTAAATTCTTCATCTTTTCCCGACCTTTTCTTTTTAATACACCCTGTGTTTTTTTTTTTCCCCCAGGAAAGGCGGACGTTCTTTTTCAACTCTGGCCTTGCAGTCAAGGGCTAGTGTAGGTTCCCTACGGCCCTTTTCGGCACCTATTGACTCGTTTTTTTTAATGATGATTCATAGCGATGTAATGAATTGCCCCTTTACCGTTTGTGTTTTTTCTCTGTAATGTCCCTTAGGCTACAGCCCAATGTTTCACATCGTTTCTTAACGGTCAACCTTTCATTCTTTTCAAATGCGTTACCCAAGCCCGCCAGGTTTTCTATCCCATCGTTCAGTTGTTCCCCTGTCCACAATGGTTTGGATAATTTATTTTCCTTTTCCCCTTCCTAAGTCATATTACACACAAACTCGCTCGGAACGAAAGTGATAGCATTCCACCCCAAAGAACTCACCTCCAGTGACCCTCAAACTTTTTGGATTTTCCTCGTCTTCCTTCAAGAATCAATAAAAAGTTGTCTCATCCACTTGAAACCCCCCCAATTAGTTTACTCGGTAACCGTCCTAGACATGTCAATACTCTTGAGCCGGATACCTACCTTATATACCCTTTTCACCTCCCTGAACGAACCCATTTTTCTTCCCAGTGTATTTTTGTAGTCAATCTTTCCTTGCCGCCGCCTAAGTAATTATTTTACCCCCCCTGCTCTGGCTGGCATACCACTTTTTGCTAATAAATAGTATAGTATGAAATGTTTCCCCCCCCCCCCCAAACATTTAATATTGACCCCCTTACCCCCCCCCCCAAATTCCCCCAAATAAAGCTGCATCTGGTTCATTTAATGTTACCGCTTTCCCCTTCCAACTACAAACACATCCTCCATGGTCCTATACCTGTTATAACTTTCTTACCCCCCCCTTTCTAACTTCACGGCATAGAGGCCAGTTTACCTATGTCAACAATAGGTTTACCTGTCCCCCCCACTTCCCCAACCCTAGGCTCTTTCTTTGGAAGTCTTTTTCTTTTCTTCAGGAACTCTTCCTTAGAATGGGTTGTTTTTTTTCGATGTTTCACGTGCAAATTGAGCCGTCCACTTTTCTCCCTTTGTTTTAATCCTTTTTCCCGCCAGTCTAGTTGCCTTCCTGTAAGTATCCAATCCCTTTAGAGAATGTTTTTAACTTTCTTTCCTTCCGTAGTATTCATGTTTCCATTGTCTCCGGGATTTCAGACTTCCGTGTTCTCCTTTCCCACCCCCCCACTTTCCACTCTCCTATCTGTTCCTTCCTTTCTTTGTTGATCTCATTCACGTTTTGGCGGGCTGTAGCCGGCCGTCTTTGAACCCCTGAGTACGACCCTTTTATCACCAACCCTGATATAGTTTATCCGTCCCCCACAATTTAAGTTCTCAAGGACCCCTATTACACTTTCATCCTGATCGACTATTTCCCCAAGACACTTTTTTTTTAACCCCCCTCCGTGGGCCCCTCGCATAAATGGGCATTTCAAACTTTTCGACCACCTTCGTAATACTTTTTCCCCTCAATCAAAAAGTAGAAATTCACCCCCTCAAGAGTATACTTTTTTTTCAATACTTTTTACCTTGCCCCCTTGGCCATTTTACGGAAACCTTCCCATGCCCCTTGCCTCTGGGGTGATGAGGGTATCCCCTTTTCACCTCCCAAAATATCTTCCCCCTTTGATGAAGCGGTACCCTGTGAAAGGAGTTTTCCCAGCGAACAGCATTTCTCTTTATTTCTTGAATTGTTTTCTCAACTTCTCTGAAATGTTTCCACCCCCCCCCCGATGAAACAAAATTGAAATACGATCTACCTGCCCAGCTGAAAAATGGAGTAAGCCGGCTTTTTTTCCGTTCTTTTTTTTTCACCATTAATTCATTCCAGGTTGGTCCAACATGAAGTCCCTTTTTTTTTTCTAACCACCCCAATGCCTGGACCATCCTTTTGTTTTTTTGACAGGGATGGCAACATGTATCTTCTTCTTTCCTTCTAAATTCGTCATTCTTATTTGGTATAGCGATTATCCAGTGAGACTCCGAATGGCACAAGCATTTTGAGTTCAACCTGTGTCCCCCTTTTCTTGATCTTCAAATTAAACCAGCATTTAGGCTCCATCAACCCAAAAAGGTCTTTTCAGTGCGGAGCTCGTAGTCTCCCTTTTTTTGCCATCGTGCGTTTTCTGCTCAGAACACCCCCCCGAGGAATTTTTTTTTGATTCTTTCAACTTTTTAAGTCCCACTTCATATTCCCATGATACCAACATGTGTTTTATGGTACCGATTAACCCCCTCTTCTCTTGGTATCGCCCTGCTTCCCCTTTTGTCCCCCTCGAAAATATAACTTTTTTTCTGTTTGGCTTCCGAACCTCCCCACCAGGAAGTTTTTCAAACTTTCTAATCTGGAATTTCTTTAGTTTGATCCTGTCCCAGGAAGATCCCCCACCAACGAGATTTTTTCTTTCTCGATCCTCAGTCCTTCCTTACAAAAACTAAGTTGTTTTTATCCAATTTGTTACCTACAATTTTTATGCCTTTCCTTTTCTTGGACGACACACTTTTCTATCCCCCTTTGTTGGCACCCCCTTGTTTTTGTGAGAACTACTTTTTTCTTTGTTTTTTCTCTTTCCAAAGCCTCCCTTTTCGGAAAATGATCTTTCTCCCCGATGATTTTCCCAGCTGAAGAATCTGTTTCCCCCCACGAACTTCTTTTTCTTTTTTGGATGTGCCCAATTTCATCACAAAACCAATATTATCGTGACCCACGTGTTCTCTTTCTTTTCATTTTTCGTTTTAAGGCCCCCCACCCCCCCCTATTTTGCTGTTTTTGACTTTCACATGAACTTTCCCTACCGAAGTCATAGGATTCTTTTTGAAAAAGATACCATTTTGCAACGCTCCTCCTCTTTTCTGGAAACCTTTTTCTACCCCGATCTCATGGGATCGTTGCAAGTATTTCGAAGCTATTAAGACCCCCGTTTACCCAGCTTCACAGTCCCCATTTCCCTTCCGTTTTGCAAGGATCTTTTGGCCCCCCCTATGTCCTTAAGATAATCATTGCCTCCTGATAACCCTTTGGTACATTATCCCCTCTTCGTAGATACCATCTATTATGGAGATATGGGAAACCTTTGCTTCTTTTAGACCCCTTTCTGCTGTGGTTCCAGATCATTGTAAGTGAAAAGGACCCCATCCCCCCCCGATGCCCCGATCATGCCACTTTCTTTCTTCCGCCCCACCGACAACCAAAAATACGGTTAAACGTCACTTAGTTAATAACTTTTCTTGGCCATCGTTTTTGGGTGCGTGGACATGGGGCAATATATCCCTGTTTTTAATTGTCCGGATCACTTCATAAAACACTCACAAAATTACCCTTAGAGCTTAACAAGTCCCAATTATTCAAGAACCACCCAACTTAGTTTGTTCAAACAGAACGTCGCGTTCTAAATTTTTAGCGTGATAGGAGCTTCATGGATATGTTGTCTCACCGAAACGTACTGAGAATTCCCTCGGAGGCGATCCCATCCCTACATGAGATTTGGTTACTGCTGGAGCCATAATCAAGGTACATACTCTTCAGTGACACCTTTGCCCGTTGATTCGCTCGGACTGAGACCCGTTTGACGTTACATAATAAAGATGGGGAATATAACGACGGTTTACTTTATTATAAATTGGACCCCCTTTCCTAAGACAGCATAGATAGGGTTAAGTTTGAATCTTTGAGTCGTTTTACTGTCCCAGGATGACCTACC
>Ga0179591_1140420_pt1 | contig 19466 bp, 11 predicted proteins | sample CZOMad2_1_08_16f_FD_182891 | JGI IMG/M metagenome (GOLD analysis project Ga0179591, IMG submission 182891) | Vadose zone soil fungal communities from Angelo Coast Range Reserve, California, USA - CZOMad2_1_08_16fungal (PacBio error correction) | ecosystem: Environmental > Terrestrial > Soil >... | reverse complement strand
TCTTCATTGCGATGAGAATAGCGAAACTTGTAGTTTTTTCGGGATGTGTTTTGTTACCTGTACTGCTCTCCTTTTTGCCCGACCAACGGTCTAGTGCCTTCCTATCCGAGACGTTCACCCTGAAAGTCCCCTTTTTGGCATCTGCTTGGGGACATGTTGAAAGTCCCGTCCCTATGCCATTCAGCGATCTCGTTCGCCATCTTTTTCCACCACCTTCTCCCTCCTTTTTGTCATCCCGGCGACTCCGCAAAACTTCTGTTAAATCCCAATCCCCCCCTTCAAGATCATCACGACAGTCCCTATTTGCCTTAAGGCTTCATACCAACCCAAAACCGAAGTATTTGACTTTCCCCCCAGAGCCGCCCGATTGCCTTCAGTGGGCGACGCGATTGGCAATGTACGTCCACTTCTCTTCCGTCCCCAAACGCAGATTGTTTCTTTTAGTTGCATCCCCCCCTCCCTTTTGCCGAGCAGGTCTTACGGACTTGGACATGCCCTTTGTCGTTCAAGCTTTGCACCACACTAATAGTTTATGGGCGACATGCGTGAATGCGAAAGACCCGAACTACTTTCCCCCCCTTATTCTTGCTGATGTATTTTAATTTCCTCCCTTCGATCCCGGTCCTTCGCATCCCAGCCGGTCTGAGAGGCCGTTTTTGGCCGTTAGGCTTTTTTCCCTCCTGAAACAACTCCTCTGACATTTACTGTTTTCCGTTGCGAATAGGCCATATTCTGAGTTTCTCCCCCAATTCTTTTTTCTTATACGAAAACCGCAGTATCCTGCACCACTCCTTTTTGAGCTCGTGAACTCGATATAGTATCAAGGGCTATTACTGTAACCTACAGCTCACTTGACGAGATGGAAAGAGCCGTACGCCCCCTAATCCCTAGGCTCCGCCTGAGAAGTGAGGGAGCATTTAGAAGTCCCAAGTAGAGCCTTTTTCAACTCCTGCATCAGATTGAAAGGAATAGGTGATCTCCTTTTTCCTCTCCTCCGTCCCGTCGAGTGGAATGGTCGAACCCCAAAAGGCTATCACCAACTTTTTTTCCTGGACCTGCACTGCGTTTCCAGATGAGTCCTTAGTTTCGTTGTCTTTCTCATAAGCGAAGCATTAGCGCCCCCCTTTCTGATCCCCTTTCTTCTTATTTTGCGATAGAAACCCATAGGAAATCCGGCGTGAACCCCCCTGCCTAACGGCGTCAATCTTCCACCCGACCGCCTATCTGCTCTAGTCACCAACCATAGTCACCACGAAGTTTTTTTTTTCGTTCCTTCCCCTCCCGCCTGCCCTGCAGTCCACCTCCCTCTTTATCATGGAGATACCTGGGTCTGCGTTCCGACTTTCCGGAATCTTGGAATTCCCATAGGCTTTTTAATCACTTCCCCCTCCTTCGTGTCCCCGCCGAAAACCCCTTCCAAGTCCTCGACAATCCTATTTTGAAGACTACCCTTCCTTCTTCTCTGTGGTATGCAGGGAAGCAACTCTCCCTCCTCGCTGCGCCCTGGACTCTTTTTCCCCGTACTTTCGACTTTCGTAAATCCTGTCTCGTCGCTTCCTCTCTAGATTGCTTCTTTCCCGAATTGACCCCGTTTGCGAACCGGGGCCCCCCCCCGCCCAATGCTAGCTTCTTTCCAAACCAGAAGTGCGATTCCAGGGCTTAGATTCTCTTCCCCTTGCGCCCCGAAATTTTTTTTCGAAGCCCCTGACTTTACGTCTCTAATTTGCAGTTGTCTTATACTGCTTTTTGGAATCAGATCAGTTCTTCCCCTTTCTAGTGTGCTGTCTCTCATTTGACGATTTGGACATTCCTTTTCTTGAACGCGGCAAGCTTTGGACCCTTACGTTTTGACTGAAGCGGTGTTCCATCACTTTCCCCTCCTGGACCTGACCCTGTTTGCGTCGCGTTCAGTCTTCTCCCTGCTGGTGCTCCTCAGTGTTCCCCCCCCCATTTCTAACGCCCAACTCGACCTCCCGGAAACGGCCCTCCTTTCCCCTAATTTGACGTCCCCTTCAGGAGTCCAGTCCGTTTGGCGGCAATCTTTCCCCCAGCCAGGCACCGATTGCGCGGGATTTCCCCTGAATCCGGTTCCAGACTTGTAATTCCTTTTTCGACCTCCCCGGATTTCTCTGATGAGTTTTCCATCGCGCCTTGCCTATCTTTTCGGGACTTCAGGCCCTCCTAATCTGAGGTAGGGTTCCTTGTTTTCCCCTCTTCCGGTGCCCCTGGGGTTAGTTTTTTTCTAAGATTGCCACACCAGTTGTTAACGCGCAACCGTAGTGAACCCGTCAATCCGTCCTTTCTCTTTTTTCTAAGTGAACTATTGGAGCTCTCAACATGGTTAGGAAATTGCACCCTCTTTTCCCACACTGGTCGACCTAGACAGCATAGCTCCGTTTGCCCGAAATAGTTTCCATTCTTCTTCCATCCTTTTAGTCCGGAGGTTGACCTCTAGCACCCCCTTCCCCCTTCCCTACCCCATTGTATATTTGCGTGCGTCCTTTGGAAGGCGATATTCCACCTTTAGGTTTTTTTTTGTATTGTCCTCTTTCTGCGCATCTCAAAATACTTTCCGCCCAAAATAGACGAAGTGTCTTCACTTAGTGTCTTCATCCCCCCTCTTCCCCCCCTGAGTGAGCAATTTTTTACCAGTGAGTGCCAAACTTTCTCCCTTCCATTTCCAGTCTCACCCTTCCCCGCCAGGAAAAGAAACCCCGATCCACCCCTCTTCCCAGCCCCACCCCTCCCCCTTTTATTCTGCGTGCTGGAAATTTTATGCCTCCATTACGTCTGACCTATTCGTAAAAAGCGACGATTTGTTTTTTTTCTTCCTCCCGTCCGAGTTTTCGCGATTTTTTTCCCTGCTAACAGGTAGAAGAAGAACTCCGACCCCTTACGACGAGATTGCTCCCCCCCCCATTATCTTGTCCTGGCCCCAGTTTCAGTTTTGCACTAATTCCCATGGGTTGACCTTATGGGGACGTACTAGTCCTTGCTGCATGCCTCTTTCGCCTTTTATCTAACCCCCCCCCCTTCCATGCCTAAGTACTCTCCGTTCGTGTGAAGAACTCTGGCCTTACTTCTAAACCCAACCTTCTCTTGAAAACGCGACTGCAGCGGTCGAAGTAATCCAAGGTAAAAAGATTTTTCGCTCGGACTCGGCTTGTTCCGCGGTTCTGATGGTCCTTTTTCTCCCCCTAGTATTTCATACTACTCCTCCGTTGTTGTTTTTTTCTCTGATAGTCAATCCAATCTTCCCCCTGCGCCTCGGCTGATGCAACCCCAAGACCCCCTTCCGAGTAAATTTACCTTTACTTCTGAAGGCTTGCAGTCGGGCTTCTTTGGGTTTCTCCTGCTTCCTTTCCTCTAGATTACTCCCGGAGATCATACCTGCGTCTTCATGTCCTTTTCATTCTTTTCCTATCGGGAGACCCATGAGGTAATCTTAGATTCCAAACTACCCCCCCCATTGTTCCCAACATTTTTAGCAGCTGTGGCAAGGGGCTCCCCTCCCCCCTCTCATGTTTTGAGCCTGTCGCGTCGTTCGTACGTTTTTGCTTGGTTTAAGTCTTTTCAACCCTGGATCCTCAAAGTGACCCTCGTCAAACCCTCCGGCTCACCCCTTTTCCTCCTCTTGTGGTTGTGTGGGTCTAAGACGGCATTACTTTAGTTTTGAGTTCGATCCCCCCCCCTCCCCCCAACCCCGTTTTTTTCTTTTTTTGATTGGCAGCGTGGACGTTGCGAATCCGATGGCTGCTCTTTCAACTTACTTTCTTTTCCCTTGTTCTTTCACTGGTACTTTTTTTCCAACCCTCCTGATGGAATCCCCTCCTGATGCAATGCAGGATACTTATATTTGGTCAAGGTTTCCCCCGAAAGCCAGGCGTTTCACAATATTCATCTCTTAAATAAACTATGTGGACCCCCCCAGAGCTCACTCATCGCTATCCCCTTGTGCTTGTGGTGCGATGATTCCCTGGATTTCCCCCTCCGGCACTCGGATTGAGACCGACGGCTTTTGAGCCCTATTCTTAACCTTAGGTATGCTTTCTATATGGTCCGACCATGTCGCGGCCGAGCCCATTTTCTCTCTTTTACCTGCTCTCAAACACCTTTCCCCTTCTTCTCCTTTACCATCCTTTTTTTCGCCTTTTTACCAACTTTCGATGAAAATCCCCACAAAGTCCCGGTTTCTCTTCTGACACCTGGCGACACTCCTCCCCTCTCCCATTTCGGAACTTCCGACCAGAGAATGTCCAGTTTTTTTTCTTCTGCCATAAACGAGAAGCGGTGATTTGGCAAAATATATGACCCTCTTCCATTTGTTCACCCCTCGCAGGTTCGCCCTTTATTGTCCGCTGCCCGACTCACTTCCTCTAAAGGGTCCTCTTCCATAGATGGCTTTGAGGCACGTTCCTTGATTTCTAGTTTCCTCCAGATTTTGTTACCGGGGGGCCTATCACACAAGCAAATGGGGCCTTGGTCAATCTTCCGATTGTTTTCGTTGAATCCGCGCGGTTTAGATCCCTATTTACATTCGAACCGTCATGAAAGTAACAACCTTACCGGCCGACCTCGTGCGCTGCATTATCCCCTTCTTAGTTGTTTTAGGTCCTCTCTTAAATATTTCCTCCCGATCCCCCTTGGTTTTTGGGTTTCGGGATTACCCGACTTTCTTCCGACCACTTCCCCCCACCATCGCTAGGCTCGTAGACACCCCCCCTCTTTTCGTTCGTTCCTCCACTTTAATTCGCCCTTTTTTTTGGTCCAAGTCACCCCTTTCTCCTCTTTCTGGCCGTGTTCAAAATGTTTCGCAAAAGTGTTCCGAGTGCGGGCCAGTTCAGACGTTTTTGCCGATTCCTTTCCCCTGACGCCAATTTTTTATCTCCATGTCGAAAGTACCTACTAGCTTTCAAATTGGCGTCCCAGACTCGGATGCGCCTGGTGCCATCCAGCGCACCCCTCCCCCTGCATTCTGTCTTCCTAACTATTGACTTCCTGGACCCCCCCCTTTGTGCGGAACCAATCGCACACGCCTTCCCTTTTCCCCCTTTTAAGGCCCCCTCCTCGAATTCAAGTTACGTGACAAACCCTCCTCACCCTTATACAAACCTGATCTATTTTTTTTTTGCGGGCCCGTCATTTTCAGCTCCCCTGTCAGGTCCGTCCCCCCTTCATCTGGCAGGTTTACACTTTTTATCAACTTTTTCCTCTCCTTCTTCTTGTCATGGACAAGAGTCCCCTCCGCCCCACGCCTGCCCTATCCGTCTTTTTATCTCTTCAGAGCACACTTCCTTCAAGGATAACCAAAATGTGGTAGCGCGCCTTGTATTAGAAATACATTCTTACCCGAGGCTCCTGCACGACAGTGGCAGTTGCCACACGTTTGCCCTCTTTTTCCGTCAAGTTCCCCTCCTCGATGCTTTTTTTCTCACGTCCCTGTATCGAAGGAGAGAGCCGTTCCCTTTCGCGCGCCTGCGTTTCTCTTTCCCATCTTTTTTTCCTTCTATCATCCCGCACTCTTTGGGATTTTTGGTGATGGCGGAAGAGCTAAATCTTTCTCAAGTAATTGCTGGTCGAGCGAGAGCGTTTACGATCTATCGTTCAAAGTGGCTCCCGGTTCAATTACTCCTTTTTCCTAGAAGCCCTCATTCCACGCCTAATATGCATTCTCCATCTCGGGAACGGACGAATTTTCTTGTTCTCAGTCCCCGACCGGCCCATGTCACCCCTATGCTATTTCTGAAGAGATCCTTCGGCACCTTTTCACACTAAAGGAACTCGATCCTGGTGCTTGGGAGGATTCTTTTCCCCCCCTCCCCCTTTGCCCCCCCTTTGAGGACCGAAGCTGTTGAGCATGCGTTTCTTGATTACATCTTTTTTCCCCCCTAGGATGAGGAAACGGTCTTTTGGCTTTACCCCCCTGACAGAACCAATCTTCTTTTTTCCTTCTCCCCGACGGAGGCGACGGCTCTTTCCTCCCAAGGTCCGGCCCCTAGTGCCGCGACGGGAGGTTCATCACCCAAAGACTTCGTTTTTGTTTGATTTCGCCTGGGAGAAAGAGTTGCTTCTTTCGCTCAGTAGTTCCCCCCCTTTTGTTTTGTGTTATTCCATGGTTTACGTTGCGGCGGGACCGGATGCTTCTTAGCTTGGTACTGCTCCTGTAGGCGGAGATTCAGTGAATCGTTATTTCCGTTGAAAGGCCCCAAATCCCTATGCCAGTTTTGGATTTTCCTGGTTTTTTTCCTTCGCTCTATCCTGTTGAACATGACAAGTGTGTCTTTCTAATTAAACCACCCCTCTTCCCCCACAAAGGGGCGCGATGCTCCTTCCTCTTCTCTTTCTCCCCCCTCCCCTTTTGTTTTATTTTGATCTCGACTGACTTCCGAAGAGCATCGTCCTGGCCTTTCTTTTTTTTATTTTGGGTTTGTGTATAGGGATCAACGGGGTGAAATCCCACTTGTTCATTTTCAAAAATTTCCTATCCGATTAAATTTCCCCCTGAAACGAACCCGTTGGCATAGGGGCTTGGGCCTTTCACGGACGGACTTGATGCCTTCCTCCTCGAATTTTTTCTCACTTTTAGTAAAAACCCTCATGCTTCTTTAGGCTAGGTGGTTCGATACAACCCCTTGATGAAAGCAGACCAATTTGCAATCGCGACGAGCTCCCGCAGCCATTTCTGAACTTATGCTCCATCAACAACCCGAAGTTTTTGACCCCCCCTCTCCCCCTTCCGCCCGATGAATCAGTGGGATCACGAGATGAGCCTTCGTCCTGCAACGGCTCCTTAAAAACCTGCAGATTTTCTCGGTCATCACCACAACTTGAACGTTTGCCGCGCAGGGTTTCTCCTCCACTGACTTTTCTTTTTTCCCATCTTGCTTCTCCGGAATGAATCCACCCATAAGACTACTTAAATTTGTGAAAGGTGAATGGTTTCCAGACTCCCTCCCCAATCCAACTTAACAAAGTATCTGTGTACGTGAGCCTTGAAGTTGAAGAGAGTTTAGAAGTCTCCTATGCCGAAGCAGGGCGCGAGTATTTCTTTTTCTTAGGTCTTATCCCTTCTTTTTTTCCACCCCCATCTTCTTCGGTCCCGCCTTTTAGACCCTCCATCGAGTGAGTTTTAATACTTCTGGTTCTCTTCCCCAAAGCCTTCATGCCCACAGACGGGACGATCATTTCTCCCTTCGATCTCGTATCCATGGCTGATTTCTCCCCCTCATGCCCTTCTTTCCCCTCTTTGGTTAAGGAGTTCCCTCCATCAAGCACGCATGTCCCCGCCTGTTTCGGGCGGTCCATTATCTATCCACTCTTGTCCTAGTTCAACCCCCCTCGGCATAGATACATTTTTTCAAGTCTAGGCTTTGCTTCCTCCCTTCAGCATCTTTGACCCTTTTCGAACACCTGATCGCCCTTTCAGTACCTTCCCCCTTCTTGTGCCAGCTTGACAGACATGCCGAGATTGCGTCCCCCCTCCCCGAAGTCCCGCGACCCAATTTTGGAGCCCCCGCCTCTGATTTTTCTCCATAGTTATCGCTCGACATAGGTCGACTTGCGGCTCGTTTACTGCCCCTTTTCCCTCTAGCCCTTGGTCCCACCAATAGTACCCCATGCACTTCTCGTCTGTCCCCTCCGTTGTGACTTCCCCAGCATAACTAATTTCCCCCTCCCCTCCTAATCATGATTTATAATGTTTTAGTGAGTCCAGTCTTTTCCTTCGAAATGTCCTTGGGCAAAGACTGGCACTATATTTCGTAGGATTTTCCCGCCGACAACAATGCCCTTAATCGTCCCCCTTTTCTTGTGAACTCCGACTTTTTAGAGGGTAATGAAGACGAACTAGTTCCCAGTCTTCTCCTTTTACGACATTTGAATCCACTCCCCATTATTCTTTTTTCCCTTTTTTCGTAATCAATGTTTTACTATGATCGGACAGTGAGGGTTTGCATAAGACTTTGCGTGAAACCATTTTGTTCCCCGGCCCAAAAAATCCCCCCTCCCCCTTTTGTCTCTGTATTAAGATGTGCAGTTTTTCTTTTCATTGAAATTTAGGTAACATTTCTGCGCTCACGAGTGTTGCCTCCGCCGGCTGCTGAGGAAGGATCGAAGCAGTGGTTTTCATACTTTAGTGTTCCTCCAGCCTCCCTAAAATCATGATCGTTTCCTGACCCTGGACTCTTCTTCTTCGCTTCCGCCTGCTCTTTTTTCCCGAATACACGTGAGGTGTTTTTCTTTGTTTTAAGGTCCTCTTTTTTCGAAGTTTCTGATATCGTCAAACTAGCTTGGAGTTATCTCGGCAGTCTTGCCACTTTGGCCCCCTGTTTTCTTGGTGATCTCCACGAATTGCACAACTTCTTGATCCCTTCATGAAAACTATCCCCCTCCCTTCAATTCTACTGCCAGCTCTTTTCCCCCCGTCGTCCCATTTATGAGCGTAGGGAATGCGGAAACGCCCCTTCCTTTGACCAATATTCTCCTGTTCCCTTATTTTCCTGGGGCCCAGATTTTAACCCGCAGAGCCAAACCCAGGGTCGCGATTTTGATTTCATCGTCTCCTATTGAATTTTCCTGTTCGGGAATGATTCTCCTGTCTGGTCGATAGTGTCTCCCAGCTTTTAGCCTTTTTCCTGGGCCACTGGGTTGTCCCTTAGAGGCTTAACTCCGCGCCCAATGAGGGTTCCCATTTTCCCTCAGGAATTTTCGATTTTGTTTGCTCCCACTGTTCTGGGACCACGCTCTCCACATGGTCGACCTTCCGCGGCCACGTGGTTTACCATATTTCTGCCATCCTCTCTATTTTGACGATCAGGCCGTCTGGTTTCAGGCCATCGGAGTTATTAGACTTCCGCACGCCATCGCCCCCCCGGCCATCATACCAGCTCCTCGCTCTAGTTGCTGAATGAGATCCCCCCGATGGGATTGTAGTCGTTTTCCGGCGCGTTCAAATTAAGTTCATAAACTTCTCGTAGAGTGCTTTTCAATCGGAGGCATTCTCTTTTCAATTTTACCCAGGACTTTCCAACGAGCCTTTTTCACTTGAAGCCGGGCCCACTTTCGTTTTTCTCTGGAATTCGAAGACATTCCAAATCCACCTCCAAACGGTTAGTCTGGCTGATTTTCCAGATCCCCCCATCTCAGGACCCTCAACCATTCTAGACCTAGGTTTTCCAAGAGATCGTTTTTGGTTGCCGCAAGCCGAGTTTTTCCCCTGTTCTCAGCCAAGGTTTCGGAGAACTAGACCCCTTACGAACTTTCCCTCGACATGCCCCTTTAGGATAAGTTTTCACCGCTGCGAAACTGGGAATGTTGTGGTCTGGTCCGTCTGAATAAGTTGAGCAATTCAGCTTTCCCCCTATATCATCAGGTACCCATGAGAACCCTCCATGCTTCTCCCTTTTGCGTGTAGAAATATATTTCTGGTCCTCCTTCTAAAACCTGACTTGAACAACGCGTCACGTTGGCAGCTCGTTCGCCATCTTACTCCATTTCTCCCCAACTGATTTCCGATCGGCCTTCTGTCTGCCTTTTTCTTTTTTTACTTTCTCCTCTTATTTATATCTTATACCTATCACGTTTTGGTTGAGATTCCTATTCTAACTACATCGTTCACCGGGCGGCGATTTAAGAACCCAGCCCCCCCCCCTCTCCCCTCCTCTGACAAACGTTGACCTGCCTTTCCCTGCGCGGCTGCTTTTGAACTTCCACGTTTGTTCTCAGCTGAGAGTTCTTACAGCCCTGAGCTTCCCCTCCCTTTGCTTATGTTTCCATCTGTATCGAGGTATGATGATATCGGGCGAAGGTCCTTGAGACCTTGAATCTTTCGTCACCCCCTCCCACATGTGCCTTTTTTTTTCCTAAGCTTTTTGAAAGCCCTTCATCGTTTGATCCTCGTTAGTTTTAGTAAGGGGCTGGTTTAGGGTTCTGGTCCGACCACTTTTCTTCTGACAATTTTCGAAACCTCTGCGGGGGTCAAAAAGACCCAACCGTGCTATTAAGAATACTTCTAAGACGGCGCGTAGTTTAACGAGCGTGTTCTTGGCGCCCTCCAATACTCACACGTTTGTGGGGTTCTGGCGAATCTTGTTTACTCTTGCGTAATTCGTGTGAAGGTTAATCGGTACATGAATTTTTTCTGTCCTTCACTGGTACCCATTGCGCCCGCACTATGTACCATCCTGAACCTCACTGGCATTTCCCTATGTGCCGGACCATTATTTCGACTATCCTGAGTCACCGATAATTTTTGTCCCAATCTCTCTGGCCTTCTATCCCCGAAGTTTCCACGCATCGATATGCTGGTGATTTTCTTAAGTTTTTTCTCTTGTAGAGGTGCGAATATATGCCAGCCGGTGCCGCGACTGCTTGGAGACATTCTTCTTAAACCCATAGGCTGCTTGTCATATATCTCTCCCCTGTGGCCTCGTGCCGTTTTTTAACCCTGAATTTTTTCTTTTTTTTTTTTTTTTTTTTTTTTGGAGAGTTTTCCGTCAAGAGCCTTCCAATAGAACCCTTCCCCCTTTCTAGAGTTAACTAAGGGGCGTTACCGAGTGGTATGCCTGATCCCCCCTACACCAGTTTGCCCAGGTCGCGGTCCCACCCATTTCGCCCCCCTACCTAAGACCCTGAAGGCTCGGAACCCCCTACCAGAGCCCCTTTTTCCAGCTGGTGAGTTGGAATCAATCTATACGAAGGGATTTTTTGGTTTTCCAAGATATTCCCCCTCCTGTCCTTTGTTACCCAACCTAGCGCGCATATGTTTTTTTGATCTACGCCCCTTTCTTCGCCTACGATAGTCAGGGGATACTTTAAATCTCTTCTGGAGTCCGTCCGCTCCGGAGGTTCCTTTCCTTTTCTCCCCCCCCCTATTGTTCCCGGAAGGTGCGCTTCACCAATACTTTGAATCGGAAACTCTGATACGCCCCCCTCTCTGACGATCCCCCTTACCAGGAATTCTTACTCATTGTCCAAAACCACGGACCTCCCCCTTCTTTCTCTTCATTACGCACGCCGGCGTTTGGAATTTTATAGTCCCCCCCCATCCCTTTCTCCCTCTTCATTGTGTAGGGTAGGCTGTCCCGCCGTACCGACCCCTCCAATTCATTCCTTTAAGGCGTTCCCCTCCCCCCTCTTTCTTTGCTGCTTTCCTGGGCAATTCGCACTACTCTCTCTTTAACCCTTAACCCCCACTTTGATTCTGGCGTGGTTGCAAATGGTTTGTTCAAACCGGTGACTTTCCCCGGAAGCAGCACGTCTTCCGTGAATTTTTTTTTTTTCCTTAGTAATCCCTTCGCACGTACTTCTCCGCGGCATTCAAATGCGTCAACCGCTTTTCCTTGTAGAGGGCCTGACCCGGCAAGCCGAAGGCGGAGGCAGCGTCCACTCTTTCTCTCTATTGCAATTTTGTCGGCGGAAAACTACGACCCTTCGCATTTCCCGTTATTGGTCCGGACTTTTGCGTCGAATTCCACTATCGGTTACAATCGATTTCCAGCCCGTCACATCATGTATTCTCTGAGGGCTGTGACGTCAGGGGAATGCCCCAACTTCCTTTCCGATGGCTCGACGGTGTTCCATTTTTAAAAGGGCTATGGTTCTATAATGGCCCCAGGTTCTTTCCTCTTCCCCTGCTCGCTTCTTCTTTATATGGCTGAACCCTCTTTCTCCAAAATTTTTCCCCTAGTCCAATTTTCTTCGTATGAGAAATACCCTCATAGAACTTGATCCTCTTCAAACATCATTTAATTCACCGTTGAGTCGCAATGTTTCGTTCCAACGATATCAATTCCTTTCAATTGCTAGCAAGCTGATCAGCCGTTCAACATAGCGTTCCTTCTTTGACTCTGCTGACAAAGATTGGTCCTTATCATTCTCCTCTCCCTTCCGGTGATATGCTTTTTTCTTACGCATGCGTCCCCCTTAACGTTTTCCTGATGCTTTTTCAAGGCGGGTGCCGGCCCCTTCCCCAGATCTTCTCTTTCCCCCTTAGCTCCCCGTGGTAGAAGGCGTTCGAGACCTCCCCCCTTAATGCTTCTTAACCGCCTTCTCCGCCTCGGCGGACGCCCCACCCCACCCCCCCCACCACCCCCCCCCCCCCCCCCCGGAATAGTTGTGTTTGCCTCATTCATCAGCGAATGCACGACGCGCACTGATTTTGAGGAAGCCAGGCCCCCCCCTGCTTTCTTTGCTCGTCAACTTCCGGACCTAAAGAGCTGGCCCCCTTTTTCTTTTTTTTCGTTCCAGCCCGTCCCTGCCCATTTCTCTTTTTCCTCTCTACGTTTGTGAATTCCTGCTTTACTCCCGATTTCCTGACTCCTTCCTTCCCGTTGATGTTGACTTTGGTGCAAAGTTTCCTTTGTGATTATAACTCACCGCGTTTTGCCGGAGCGATTGCGGACTGGCGCTTTGAGTTTCCGCCCACTGAATCCTCGATTTTGGGAACCCCCCCGGACTTTGTGTTCCTTGAGCCTGTCTTTCGAAAGAGTTGGTTGGAGCTCGTCGCCTTTCCAAAGATTCCTCTTGGTGCCTTTCCCCTTCCCCGTTTTCCTTTTCTTTTAGCTCCTCTTCCCTCATTTTTCTTTTCGCTGATTAGAGAAAAGGATTTGAGAGCTGTAATGTTTGATCAGTTTCTGTCCGTTCAAAGTAAAAGTCCTTCTGCAAAGCTTGTTTCGTGACATTTCTATTCACATGCCAAGACAAGTTTGATTGAAAACCCGTTTAAGTTCAATTCTCCCAAAAACCCGCGCCCCACAACGAACGGACGTCGCCCTCTGCTCATTGCGACTTCTCTTTTTTTTTTTCGGTTTTTTTTCCTACCCACTCAGTGTGTTTTGTTTTTTATGATTCGAGAATTCTTCCTTTTTAAGTTCACCCTCTTTTGTTTTTTTTTTTTTGGGGTATCTTTGTGCTCTCTGATTACGGGGGTAATACATTTTTTTTTCTCTGTTCAACAATCCCCGCCTTCCCTGTAAACCGGACACGCTTGGCTTTTGGATTTGGTAATCCCAAGTGAGTTCATATGCAATTTCCTCGATATTTCTCCTTATAAGGAGCCTCCCCCATTCGAAGTCCTGAATTACAGGTACTCCCCCCTCCCCCCCCACGTTCCCTTACAAGCCTTGGCACTCTTCCCCTCTCCCCGTCCTCCTTATTAAGGTGAAATCCCAAAACCAATACGTTTCTTTCAACTCCCTCTCCGCCCTTTGCCCGTTGGCTCTGGTTTCACGCCTCCTTCTCCTCAAGTCCGCCAGACTCTTCAAACCTTCCTCATGTCTCTGAATACAAAATTTGACGTTGCCCGCGGTCAGGGAAGCTTTCTTTTCTTGAGGATTAAATCTGCTTACGCCGGCCTGCCCACCCTTTTGCTAGACCTCCTTGCGTTGTTTACGATCCCCCCCCTCACTTTTTTATCGGGATGTCTGAAGGTGAACGTCCTTTTTTTTCTCGCAGATCTTTCTGAAGTCCCTTCCTTTTAGTCCTCTTCCTGTTCAGTCGCGCTTTCCGACCTGCCCCACTTTATTCCCACTTCCTTTCCCCCGCTCGCGAACTTAAATCTTCCTTTTTTTCCCTCCGTAGGGTGATCTTAACCGCCTTCCCTGACCCAAATAAGGGATCGCCTGCTTTGAACTCTTTTCGTCGACCCGGGCCCGGGCCGCCGCCTCGACATCCCTCATTGCCCTCCGCGCTTGTGTCCTGCGTTTTTCTTCCGCATCCACGCCCTTCATGAGGTCGTTTTTTTTTGGAGAATGCTCGAATTTGCCCCAAGAGGGGCTTTCGTTCGAGCAAGCCGTGAATCGCTAGGGTTTTCTTGACATATCTCTAGCTTGCATCCTCATCCCAGGTCAGCAACGAGGCTTCTTCCACTTTTCTCCAACACCAGGATTCGCCCAAGGGAAGTTTCACCCGTTACATGCGTGTTGAAGATTACTTTGCCCTCTCCTGTTCTTTCTCCAAGGCGACGAATTCTTCCACTTTTGGCGTCCTTAGGTATTCTTTTAGTCTCAGACCGCGAGAAATATTCTCCGTGACGCTTCCTCGGTAACCTCATCTACAGCACTGAAATTCTAGACAACAAGATTTACCCCCATACTTCGCGTTCTGCGGCAGCCCGTTTTGATCCTGCAAAGTTATTCAACAGCCCTCCCCCCGTCTTGTTCTAAGTTTTCTTTAATTTTCAATGTAACCTCGTTCCTAGGCCTTCCTTCCCCCTGAACCTGTCACATGAGGCTTGTCGAGTATTTTAACCCCTCCAGAACCCCTCAAATTTTCCCCTGCCTTCTGCAATAGCTAGGACTCTAAGTTGCTTGCTCCGTTTATTTCCCGAAATATCACTCCCCAGATTTTGACGCCAATTTGAATGGATTTTATCTTTCCTTCCCCCCCTTAGCCCTACTTCCCTGTTCGCGTGCCCTTCAGTGTCCTCCAGCAGTTTTTCTTGTTCCGCCGGCGTCAGTTGCTCACCCCCCCCTTTTGACCCCCCCCAATCAGTCACTCTGTTTTCTTTTAAAATCCTTATATTGCCCCCCTGACTTGCCGGATGAGATTTCCCCTTTCCTTGCGCACCTGAAATCTGTAGAAGGAATGTCCTCGTACCTCTCTCCTTGCAGTTGTTCGTTGCTACTTCTTTCTGGTCAAGAACCGTTACCCAGAATCACTTAGAGGTTCTTTCCCATTGAGCTTGTCGCGCCGCCTCTTCCCCCTGAGTTATATAACTCCAGATTTTCGTGGGTCTTTCCCTTCGGTTTTTAATGTTTTAATTTAGGTTTTTCGAAGTTTATACTGATTTTGACACGGCTGGGGACAATCCCACCAACTTCATATTGCCTTCAACATGTCTTTTTTCTTCTCACCAAGCCTTGAAACCAAGTAGAAAACCTCTCAGCTCACCCCAGTACGGCCAGACTTTTCCCCCTCAGAGATTTTGCACCGCTCCCCTTTGACGAGCGTTTTTTTCTTGGGATCTCGGACACCAAAGCACCTCGCACATCCTATTAGCAACCTTATTCCCTCCTGGGTTTGAACAGGACCCTGGCGGTTTGGTGTCCGACTTTTCCAGAAGATTCATTAACGTCTTTCCCTCCCCCCCGCATGTAGTTTTATAGCGCGCTTGCCATTTATAGATTGTTTTTCACTTTGCCTTTTTCCCCCCCCTTGTTTCCCCTGCTAGGTCTTGTTCGAATTTTTTTTACTGGCCACTGGGGTGGTGCAAATGCTTCAAGCTGTCCAGAGAACCAGAGTGACCTCCCCCCCCCCCTTTACCTGCAGGAATTTCGATGGTTGTTGAGCCCGTCCTCTCCGTCCCCGTCCCCCAGTGGAGCCCGGCCGCTTTCTTCAAACACTGTTCTCCCCCTTTCTACCCATCCTATTCCGTAAGACAATCAGCTCCCCCCCAGCCCAAGTCGCGTCCTCGGTCCGTGCCGGAGAATCTCAATGTCTCATCGCAAACGCCATTAATCACCAAGATTCTTCTCTATCCCTCTTTTTTTTTAATGAGATCACCCTAGTCTTTCCCCCGGTTATTATCGTGACAGACTTTCTCTTAGCCCCCTTTCCTCCAACATATTCCCTTATATTGCTTTTTGGTCCTCCGTTCTTCAGGCTTTTGATAAATTGTTTTCCCCCCCCCCAGTGAGTTCGGTGAGAACTTGCCCCTCTCCTGCCCACCCTGCCATCAAGCGGAATTCCGAACCCCGCTATTGCCCCTCCCCCACTCACACACTTCGCGATTTGGCTTGAAGCCTCAACATTCCGCCCCTTCACCGGACCATCCTTCTTTAGACCAGGCGTTAAATATTTTCATTTTCGTGGTTTCCCTCAATCTTTTTTTCTTTGCCACGGCTCAGCCCAGGGTTTTGACGCCTTCCCCCAACCCTTTCCCACGTACTAACCCTTTTTTCAAACGTCTAGTAGGAGTCCGCCTGGCAAACTGAATTAAAATGTGGGTAAGGATTTTTTTTGACTTCCGCCATAGTACCTGCCTGACATGTCCCCCCTCTCCCCCGACATCCTTCCTCTCTGGGCCTTTTCGCCGATCCAGAATTCGTATCGTTTTTCGTGTGTGTGAAGAATTTATCAGCTCCCTAGTCTCCCAAACTACTCCCTCCAACCGATCCATGATCTGCGAAGTAATCAGGTTCAACCGAGTTCTCGCAGGAATATTTCTCCCTCCACATGCTGATGTCTGGGATACCTGTAGTCATTTCCCCCCCTCCTCCTTTTGTTTGTTTCTTCAGAACTTCCATTCCCCCCCCCGGCACAGCCTTCCGCTCGACCCCCAGCCCCCACGCCTCTCGAAATCCTTGAACCATTCCCCATCCTCCTTAGCTGTGTTCACGGAGAAGTTGTTTGAGCCTTTTTTATAGCTTCTCGTCTTACCCTAAAACGGATATCAAGTCCTGCGGTAGTTATCATTTTTTTATTCTCCCCCCCCCACTGATGCTCAGGGAGTTCAAGCTTCCCTTGGGACTCCATTCAGTCCCAATACTTCAAAACCCGGTGTCATTCCATTTTCTCCATCGGTTGCCCGATTTCCCCCCGATACTGTTTTCTCCCCCTTCTAGTGATTCTGAATTTTTCTGCGTCCGAAAAACTTGGAGGATCTGAACCTTCAAACCTTAGGCGGCACCACGCAAATAGCTCTGCTAATTTGTCCTTCCTCGAGTCTACTACGGCTTTCCCTTTCGTCCTGATTTCCTTTTCCCAACCTCCAAGCGTTTTTGGAGGTTGGTCTGTTACTTTACTGCTTGCGACCCCGCTGGCTTTTTGAATGCCAATGGAATTGCATTTATCGTTGGCCCTTTACCCCTCTAAGTCATAGGCCTGCCTCCGCTTGCAAAAGACCTTTTTCCACATTATCTGTTTCGTTCCAGTATTCTACGACAGGCGCAGATACATATCCTGCCATCCCTATTTGAATATATCATTACCAAATCAGACGCCATCCTCCCTTTATGATGCGGGGTTATTTAGAGTGCCGACTTAGGGACGGTCTTTTAGTAGGATTGGGCGAAACACCCTATGGATTCTTGATGTCTCATCTTCACTATGTGCCCTTTTTCCCCCCTTTGTATTCTTTTTGGTACGGCCAGAGCCGTTTCGCTCCCCCCCCATATGAACTTAATGTTCTTTTCCAGTTTTCTTCCCCTCAGGTTTTGCCACCCAGAGTTTCAGCTGTTTTGCAACTCTCAACCCGGGACCGTTCTAAGTCTAACCGGGAGTTCAAAGACTTTTTCCCCCCTGACAACCAGATCAGGCGCTACATCCCGACCCGATCATGGCAAGCTGATCCTTCTTTCACTCAAGATATCCTGGCAGCGCCCTCCTGTGCAAAGATATGCCCCCTGTAAGTAATGTACCCCCCTCTCTGAACGTTCGCTAGTGGCTTGGGGCCCTACTCCCTTCAATCCTGCTCGTACAGTTTTTTTTCGTTGACAAATCTTTGCAGTAGGATTTCCCTTGTAGGTCCGAGTAGTCCCCTTGGGTATCGATTGTTCAATTTCGTTCACTTTCCCCACAACCCCCGCAACTCGGCAATCTTTTTTTGGTAACTCCCGTTCTTGTAGAGACCTTTGGAATTCTAACCGTCATGCTTTTTTTCCCAAAAGGTCTTTCCCTAAATAGTCGAGAAGTCTACAGCCATAGAGGCGACTTCCCTATTTTCAATCGTCCATTCAGATCATGATTTTCCTTTTTTGCTTGGTTCCACGCCGATTTTTTTTTTTCCCCCCCGCCATCGCTTTTTTCTTTTCCTCAGTTCTGTCTTACCTACCAACGATTCGGCCTGCACTCCATCCCCCCCCCTTCTAATTTCACCTTAGCCCCTCTCTTGCCTTTTTTTTTTCCGAACAGCGATCAGATTGCTGGCGGGTGCCCCAAATTTTTGTTGACCCGGGTGCCGCCGGCTGAACGCACCGGAGAGATGCTGAAGGTCCATCCTTCCCCAGTGCTTGACAGTGACAGGTCGAAAGTACGTCCAAGAGTAGTCCATTAACCATGGAGTAACGCGATGCGCTAGTGGCTATGCCCCCTTCCCCCCGTCCTCCCCGGAAGGCTTCGTGCCGATACCTTGTGTGAATTCCTTTCTTCTTAAGTCGGCCATTCCGAACCCCTCGAAGGGCCCCTTTTTACTTTTGAGGTCCGGCCTATGTAGCCTTTTCCAAGATTCCGTACCCTCGCTCACCCCCCACCTATAAAATCATCATGATTTCTTTTTTTGAGTAGTTTCCTGCAAACCCCTTTACGGAAGACGGCCCCCCCGGCTTGGGTACATCCTTTTTTCTACCTTTATACCCTTCTATGTCATGGAACAGGGTTTTTATCCCCCGATAGCCCCCTATTTCGTGTCTATGTCTGTAGACCCAAATCCGAAGGCGCACCCTTTTTTTTTTTTCTTGGGATCGCGACTAGATTCTTCATCCCCTCCCAATATAGCGCTCACTTCTGACACACTATGGGCAGTTTTGGTTTTTCGGGAACCCGTTGGCGACACGGTGTTCGCCAAGTTCCCGATGGCTGCTGCCCTGAATTCCATTTCTTAAATCTGCGTCGCTTTTCCCAATCCCCTCGCTGCGGCTATTTAACACTCTTTCCTCGCATTCTACTAGCCTTGCTTTCTCTAGTTTGACTCATGGCTGACGAGTTCGGTCCCAATCTCTTCAATTGGTCTTTTTTTTCTTCTGGCTAGTCGGGAGCAGCAACGTTTTCTCGTAGGCCGCTCCGTCTTTTTCACCCTGGACGTGATCTAAAAGGCCCTACGGTTCAAAGCCAAAGTCATAGGGACCTTCTTCCCAGCGGCGGGAACGGCCTTTTTTTGTCTATTCTCCAGACTCCCGATTTCCTTTCGATGCATTAAGGATCATGCGCTTTTTCAATTACTTTTCCCATCCCCGAATCCCGATCTGGTGACGTTCGGGGCGGCTTTCCCGGTCGAAAACTGCTCTCCCTCCTTGGAGAATCCCGGCGCTCACGAGTTTCTGACCTCTTTATGACTAGTTTGAGGCAACCTTTCATTTTTTATGAACGAACAAGACCAATTTTTCGGTTGCCTTCAGGCGATTCTTACCTTGGTACTAACTTAGTCTGACGGAGGACACCTTTTGACTGGTAGAGTATGGACCCCACGACATTAGAGTTTGTTTTGGTTTCGCCTTTTTGAGACCTCTTGGTTCTTTTTAGTCTCGTCGCTCTTGCCAAATTGTCTTGTTTTTCCAGGTTCAAAGTTGCTTTCTCCCGGTCTTCTCTGGTCAGTCTCTGTATGGATACCCCTTAGCGAGACCATGAATCCAGTTACTGTACTGTCCCTGCCCCCAAATCCCGTATGCAAGCGGTCGCCCATGTTTTTCCCTTGACTGGATTTGTTGAAATAGCCCCTTTTTGTTTCTAAAACCAGTAGATAATTCATACACACAACCGACCGAAAAAAACGACCATTTAGGTCCCTCCCCTCTGTTTTTAACGATAACTCC
>Ga0179591_1335231_pt1 | contig 19467 bp, 22 predicted proteins | sample CZOMad2_1_08_16f_FD_182891 | JGI IMG/M metagenome (GOLD analysis project Ga0179591, IMG submission 182891) | Vadose zone soil fungal communities from Angelo Coast Range Reserve, California, USA - CZOMad2_1_08_16fungal (PacBio error correction) | ecosystem: Environmental > Terrestrial > Soil >... | reverse complement strand
GCCCCTGTGCTCCCCTCTGCGGGATGAAAAATCGCCTCCGACCCATCTTCACCCCCACCAGACTCCCTTTCCGGCCTTCCCTCGGACCCCCACTTCGGTTGTAAGCGTTTCCTCGGCAGTCTCGTGCGGAGGAAAACCAGAAGATGTTGTGCCTTTTTTGTCTTTCTTTTTTCCATCCCCTGCTGAACCCGAGTTCACGCCGAACGACGAGTGGCCGTTTGATGGCCCTGGGTTCGACTTCATCGTCTTAAGGGAATCATTTCCGCTTTTCTTCACCCAGAGCAACGGTACGAAGTCAATCAGACCAGGGGCCTTCGTCGACGTTCCTTTTTCCTTCTTCTTCCGTCACCCCTGCTATTCTTTTTCCCCAATGGGGCAGCGCTTTATATGACGATTCTGTAAACCCGAGTAGTCTTTTCCCTCCCCTCGAGGCCGGTGTTCGATTACTTGGTATTTCATTTTTTGTAAGCCAGTCCAGTTTTTTACCCCGCGGGGTCGGCCCCTGTTTTGAAGAAAACGAGAGATTCGCCATATAGGTCTCCCTGTGTTAAATTTGAGACCCGTTTTCGGATTTCCCCCTTTCCTCGTTGCTGTTATTAGGACCCCGAGGATTTATTCGTTGGGGCGTCCCTTGGCTGTGATTTTGTCCCTCATGAGCGACCTCGCGTCTGCCCGTACGTTCTTCGATGGAGGGACCCAAGACCTACGGCCAACCCTTGCCGGCAGACCGTCCTCATGAAAGTTCTGGGTGATGGATGATCTGTTGAGGGCGTCGTAAACCTTCCCCCTCGTTTTTTCGGTCCTCCGCGGCGAACCTGAGGGGCATCTGCTTGCGGGGAAGCCATCAGTTTTCCTGTAACTATATTCTCTTCACCGCCCGTTTTTGCTTGGGTGTTTTCCCCTGAATCTAAAGGTGCCGGTTTTTTCTTTCTATCTTTTTGCTAGACCACCCGGGTAGGAGGGTTAATTCCCCTTTTGGCTGCGTTCCCGTTTTTCCATTTTTTCCCATGTCTCGTTTGCTTAGCCCCGGCAGGTGTCAGATTGCGTAAGTCCGTTTTGCTTCCGGCACCTTTCCTTTATCCAACGCCCTGGGCCGGGTCCCCCCCGGATTTCGTCCGCCTCCCGCCTCCATGTGTCCCTTTCGTAGAGTCGGCTCCTGCTATATCGATGGGCTGTCGAATTCGCTGTCCGAACCTGTCAGGACTTAATGAAAGGTCCCAAAAGACCCCTGCGTCCCCCTTTGCGCTCTCCCTCGGTTCGGTTTAGATCCTCAACAACCAGAGCGAACGGACTTATCGCCCCCTAATTGGAAGCCTTTTCCCCCCACCAATGGCCCCAGGCCGCCATGTGAGAGGGTGGTTTTCCGCCCCTGAACCCCATGTAATTTCTCTGGTTTCCTCCACCTTACCCCTGGTCTGCTCCCGCGATTCTCGTTCTTTTGCTTTTTTCTGCTTTTGGTAGACGATTTGGAAGGATTGGGCGAGTAGAACTGGTCTGCCTTCTGCGCTTTTTTTTCCATCACTTTTTTCGCTCCTCTCCCCGTTTTCCGTGACGCGAACCACGCGGTCTTGTCGTTCTCGAAAGAACGTCTCCCTTGTCCTCGATCTCCCCGGTGTGTGGGGGTGCGGTGACTTCCCTATCATTTTTTCCTTCTCAGTTACACCATGTCTTTGTACCGCTCCCGACCACGCGTAGGCGCAGTTTTTTAGGAATTTCTTTTGATCCCTTTTCCACACGCCCCCCCCCTGTTTCCGTCCCCTTCCCCCCCACCCTTTCAAAGAATGGTTAACCCCACCAAAGCGACGCCTCGGGGCGAGCGAGCCTATCGCGCAGCTCCCTTGACGGCTCGAGCTCCGCCCTTTCAGCCCCTAACTGCCCGCATGCGCTTTTGAGTAATGGAGTTGAGTTCTGCTAATGTACCCCTTTTTTTGCTCCCCCGACTTCTTCATTTTCTTTCTTTTTGCCACACTCCCGTCGAGTAGTCGCGGAGGACTGGAAAGCTGACTGGAACCCTGTCAGTTGCAATTTATCCCCCTCCCGTTTTTGTCCTTTCAACTATGGGCATCACCCCCCTCCAGCAGAAGAAGCTTTTAGGTTTTTTATTTTTGCCGCTACCTGTGGTGCACCTCCCTCATTTTTCATTCGCTTCTAACCCTTCCTGCTTCCTTTCCCGAGGTTACGGGACAGACGTCTCTACCTCTTTTTCCTTTTGCCCCCTTCCTGTCTTATGGGCTGATCCGGGCGGGCCCAGCTTCGTTTCGAACTGTTCGGGGTTCCCTCCCCTTCTCTTTTCCCCCCTGTTATCTCGTGTCTTTGGCCTCGACCCCTTTTTTTTTGTGAGCCAGCTGTAGAACATGCAGTCTGACGTGTTTTTTTTATCGCGTTTCCCCCCTTCCCCGCCGTTTCAAGCTCCTGTCTTCAACCCCAAGAACGCGGTGTGCGATGTCTCAGCGTTATTTTTTTGACTGCTGGCCCGAACGCTTTAAGTGTGGTTTCGATTTTTTTCGCTGTTTGGCCGTCCGTCCCAGCAAACGAAACGGGACGCTCCTTACCTAACCGCTGCGCACCATCCATGACTCCTTTGTCCTCCCCTCTTTCTTTTTTGTTTCTCCCCCCCCTGTCATGTTCCATCCATGGAGGCTGGAGTGCTGGCGGTGAGGTGGAAGCATTCCGTTTAGGGCGGGACGGCGCGCCCCCCCTGCGTAGTGTCACCCCCCGGGTCGTCGATTTTTGTTGTCAAAGCCCTTTTTGGGGTTCCATTCTTTTCTGTCCTCCCCCTGGGCTGATGGACAATAAGGAATTAGTTTCGGCCAAGAGATCGTTTTCTCCGTTTGGACGGGATCCCCTACCCCAGACGCTCTGTTGCCTGTTTCTCCCTTCTGGCCCCAGAGGTTTGTTTTTCCCCCATTTTCCTTTTCATGCATCATTGTAATTCTCTTCGAAAGAAGCCCGTCCGTTTACAGCGGAGGTCTTGGGCGGGCCCGTTATCACCCCCGTACGCCGGACGTTTCTTCCTTTCGTTTTTCTTCTTTTTCTGTTACTCTCGGCATTCCACTGGTTCGACGCGCTTTATCTTTCCCTACTGAAATGTCGGTCCCTTGTCGCGCAACATGTTTTTCCGCAGGCGCGGTGTGTTTTTGAGCATCCTTCACCCCTTGCACACCCTTCGAGGTCGGGTCTTTCACCCCCCCTTCCAGGTAATCGCTTTTAACTCCTAGAGAACTACTAGAAGGCATTGGGGCCTAAAGATAGTTGCCTTTGTTTTCCCTGGTATGATTACCACTTCCCCCCCCCACCCTTTCGTCCCTCACCTTCTCTGGACTTCTTTGTTCCCTGGTGTTCTTTTTTGCGACTAATTCCTATGCTGCGAGATCGGAAACAGTGTTGATGAAGGGCCGAGGTCCCTATCGTTGTGGGGTGGGCGGACCCTACTGGTGAGTGGTATCCGGAACGTTTTTTTTTTTGCGTGTTTACTTCCCGATGTCTTCCCTGGACCGTCCCGCGCCGTCTTTCTTGGGGCCTAGACTTGGCTGGATGTGGCAATTGAGATGGTGATTTTTGAGCGCGACCCGATCGGGCGGTCCCCCCCTCCCCGGCGAGTTTCGAGCCACCCGGTTTTCTAGAGTTCTTCGACGTAACGACGCCTTTGAGTTTCTCTTCCATGGTTCGCTCTTCTTGCTCCCGCTGGTCCCATGCCTCAGAAGAAGAATTTCCTTAGCCGAATTGGAAATCGTTCGTCCACCTCCTTTTAAGTCCCCTTTTAGGGTTCCTCAAGCTTTGCTTTTTTTTTTTTACCGCCAGGTGAGTTCATGGGCCAGACTCTTTTTCTGGGCTGCCCTTCGTCCCCCCTTCCCGTTCTCTTGGTGTGTCCCATGGTCAGGCGAAAGTCGCCGCGTTCCGGTCGATGTTTAGGCTCCTAACTCCGCGGCTGATTTTAACGGTGCCTGCCGGGTGCTTTGTTAGCCCGGTTCGTCTTTACTTCCGGGGTGCTTCTTCTTACAGGGAAACGAGGGGCGGGTCCTCACGCTGCGAACATAGTTTTTTTTTCGTTTACGTTTTTGACTTCTTCTTGTGTTTTTTTTTCTTCAAGTGACGCGTTTGGATTTCCGTACGACTGATGTGATACCCGCACCGGCATTGTCTCCATGTTTCCCTTGTCCGACCACACCGTCGATCGCACCTGTCGGGTTTTTCTACTCCTCCCGACACCGGTGCACCGCTTTTTTCATCTAACCTGTCCCCGGCTTGTAGTTTGCACGCGTGTCCTCGGGTGTACGGCGGACTTGGCCCTCCTCTTTTTCTGAGGCTCCTTCCTTCGGACTGGCAGCAGGAAACGGGGTTCGCGTATAACTCCTGCCCATTTATTACCCATTTTATAAATCGACGTTCCCTTTTTTAGTTCGTTAGGGGAGGAGGTTTGTGGGGCCTCCTTTGCTTCTCTGTTCGGTGGTGTCCCGCGCTGTCTGATCACTGTGAGCAGGAAATCCCTCCCGAGTTTTCGAAGAGTGTAAACAAGCGCGGCCCCACTTTTCATCTGTTTTCTTTTTTACTTTTCACGACTGGCCTTTCTGCGCCAACGTCGTCGCCTGTTCTTTTGAGGCGTGTCGGTTTCAATCTAGGAAATGCGTGTCTGATGCCCCCTTTTTTACTCGACCCCCTTGTTCCTTCCCCTGCACGGTCGAGGATCCCCTGCTGATACGACATCAGTGGGGAGAAACTTTTACGGGTTATCGCGTGGGCCCCTACTGTTTCACTTTCTCTAATTTTCACCGATTTCTCTTCTTCAGAGCTCACTGTCGACATCTCCGCTCCTTTTCAAAGGAATGAACGTTACGTCACGCGTTTGTGTCCTTTTCCTGCGTCCATCTTCTTCCTTTCTTCTGTTTCGGCTGGTTTCTGCTTCTCAAAGGCACCGAGTGCCAAGAATTCCCCCCCCCCGGAACCTTCCCCTCCGTGACCCAGTGTTGTCCCTGCGAGCTCCTCGAGATCCCCAGCCGCCCGTCCACCGCGGGACTGGTTCCCAACGCAGGCTTTGTCTTTTTTCCAGGATGTTCGGCCTGTTCCGACGATCTCATCCGTCGGCGGGAAGGGGCCGGGGGTTCGTCACCTCCCGTTTTTGGCGTCTCGATTGGTCCCGTTTTTTCGCCGTTTTTTTTTTTCCTCATACGGCGCCTGACCCCGGTGAAAATTGAGTCATAGTTCCTTTTTGATGAAACAGCCAGTTCGGGGACTTCTGGTTTCTTTTTTCCTTCCTCCCTTTTTTAGCGTTCCCTTGGCCCCCGACTGGTCCCCAGTTTGATCGGCGTGTCGCATTGTTGTCAGTCCCCCCGTCCGTTTTCCCGTGTGCCGTCGTCCCGGCCAAACACAGCATTTTGCAGTGGCTTCCACTGCTTTGATTCTTTTGTTCCTCTCTGCAACTGCGCAATCGAGCGAGTTAAAATGGCCGGCGACTTTGGCTTTTGTGCTTTTGTTTGCCAATTTGTTGAACTGACTCTGCTATGCGTACTGTCACATTATGTGTATGAGGAGTATTTTCGTTGAGCGATGCGTAAGTTCCATTTGTAACCCTGTGAGGCCGGCGTCATCCCCAAAATGGGTTCTCAATTTCTTTGGCGCTACGACTTTCGTTGAAGTCTTTTGCTTCCTTTTGCGTCCCTTTCGTACGTCTGGCCCCTTCCCACAACATGCACGACTCCCCCCTTTTCCTGCGGGAGGTGTGTTTGAAGCGTGGCTGGCCTTGAAAGTCGTCCCTCCTGCGTGCACGCTTTTTTCGTCTTCCGAATTGACGTTCTCCCCCCAAGTTCTGAACGATTTTTGTTTTGTGGAAGCTCCCGCTGATCTCAGAGTGCGTCTTTTTTTCTGATGGCTGCTCCGGCACGGGTCCTTTTTTCTCGTAACCGTTTTTTTTCCGGCCCGTCAACCCGCTGTTGCGGCGCTGGTTTCTTTTTAAGAATGCTTTGGACGGGTCTTCAGTTTCTGATTCACTCCCCTCTGCATTTTCCCTTCCCCCTGTTCGCCTGAGGACTTTTTCGGTTCGGTCTTTCCTCCACCGACCTTTGCGTCAGTTCAACCCCGTCGTGTATTCACGGCACCTTTCCAGGCTTTTTTTGTCCTTCGGATCCCGCCTTCGACGTTCGGACGCCCCGTGGGGGCAATTCCAATTTCCTAAACTTTACGGGGAGTCCCTTCCCGAATTTATCTCCCTCCGCGTCCCCCGGACGGATGAGGATATCTTAACCAGGCCTATCTCTCCCGTCTTTCGTGAGCCCTTCCCTCCCTTCTTTTTTTTTCGATGTTTATTTTTTGGCGGTCTTTTCGGCAATGCGGTTTAGCGTGTCTTTATCCTCTTTTCCGTCAGCTTGACCTTTTCCTTCTGTTTGTTCCGCATTCACGTGCTTAGTTCTTTGGGCCAGTCCACATCTCCTCGCCTATTTTTCGTCTGATGGTCCTGGTTTCTCCTCGGCACCGATAACCTGCGAAGCTAGTTCTCGGGACAAAGCCGTGTGTGTTTTTTTTTTTTATGCGCTATGAAGAGAAGGAGCGTTCTCGGCTTAGTAGAGACAGAAAACCTGCCACCCCTTTTTTTTTGATCCAATCGTTTTGTTTTTGCTCGTTTGGCGCACTTTCGCGCACCCCGGGGCCTCCCCGTGGACATATTTCCCCCCCCTCCTCTTGACGGGCAGCATGTCAGACTTAGACGGACAAACGGATGGTCTTCTTGCGATGACGTCCATATTCGCCTTTCGTATCGTTCGGGAACTCTCCTTGCAAGGATTTTCATCCCTTTAGGATTAAGTATCAATGACCTGATCAAGTCTCGCCTTGGCGATTCTTGTCAAATCTTTCTAGACACCGTTCCCCCCCTTTTTTCAGGTCAGAACTCATCGAGGGCCTAGGCGGTCGCCGGTGCTCCTTTCCCCATCTCTCCCCTTGCTCCCGACGGCCCACATTGCTGGAACAGTGACCGTGTGTCGCCACCGGTTTTCCACTGGATACGGTTCCTTTGGCTTCAGCCGGTCGACCCGGGACGCCCGTCGGGCGAAACCTTTCCTTACACGGGTCCTCCCTCCCGATACCTTTTCCCCTTTCTTCTTGGCATACCCTGCCCTTGCTCACAACAGGATGCTCTTGCGGTCCTCTCTTTTGACCAGATTGACCGGGTGCGGCTGAAAGGCGTATCATTGCTCTTCTCGATGAACGCTTTAGCATCTCCCCCCCCCCCCCACCCCAAAAGTCTTGTTCTGAAAGGGGTGTTTTTTTTGGTAAGAAACTGCTCCGTACTAATCTTTCCCCTCGTCTTTCCCTTTCGACTTGGTTCCCAGGTAGAGGAACCCAACTTTTTGAATTTAAAAACCCTAGGGAATTTTGGTGGACGTTGTCCCCTTCTGAACCCAGTACTGCTAAGGCGTTTGTTCATGCTCCCCACGATGGCGTCCTTTTTCGATCCTTTTCTTTGCAACTCTGCAGGGTTCAGTCAACCCAGTAGCTCGGCGGTTTTCCACTTTGGTTATCTTCGGGGTGTGTTCTTCAGCCGTTCTGGCGAAACTACGGACCGCGTTCAGCACCCGTTATTTGGGCTCGCCTTCCCCGGCTTCCCCGTTTTCGTCTTTTTGGCACCAGAAACATGACAGCCGGTTAGCCGAGGTTTTTCCGTTCCCCTGCGCTCGACTGAACAACCCCGTCGGAGTCCACAATGAACAACGCGTGTGCTTCCTTTCCGGCGACTGCGCCAGACCCGGCTCTTCTTTGCTGGCAAATGATTTCAGAGCAGAATTTTTCCACTGGGCCGTTCTGTTTCGGGCCAAGTACATCAGTTTCTCTTTCTGACCGATTTCCTTGATCCTTTTTCCTTTTCCCCCAGCTTTTTCTTCCTCCCCTTTGCCGTCCCGGTTGAGGTCGTTTTCCTTCGAGTTTCATTCCTAGGACTTTCCTGCACCCAACCAAAAAAACAAAACAAAAAAAAACAAGTTGCGCACGTATCGTCTCCGATCGTCGCCGTAGGGAAACGCAACGGACTTCAAGCCGGTGTCCAATCAGATCCACCCGCCCCCTATGGTTTACAACCCTCCCAGAGCCGTTTAGGGCAAAACCCAATGCAGCGGCGCCTGTTCTGCCTCTTTTTTTTTTTTTTTTTTTTGCTCGCGTTAAGTCGCTTTTTTTTCCGCTGTTAAGGCACTCCCCCTCTGCAGAGTGTGCTTGCTGCGAATTTTCTGGCCCTTCGGTTGATGAACCAGACTCTCACCCTCCTCCGAGTTGCCTCGCGATGGCCCTTGCAGGGGCCCTTTAGCGCGGGGACGCCCCCGGTCAGGTTCATAAGTTCCCTTTCAAAGGAGCTTCCTGAGCCATGATCCTCCCTCTCGTCTAGATTCTTCCCGGGATCGCGGAACACCTTTGCCCGATGCTGGGGAAGGCGAATTCTCCGAACCTTTAGTTTTTTAGCACCCACGTGTCCCTAGTTGTAGCGCCATTCCTTTTCCGGGTCCGGAGATTCAGCGGTTCGTCCCAAACGTGAATACGCCCACAGGCGTTTCTGGTCTTACCCCCCCCTTGTCCCTCCACCAGAGACTAAGCTTTGTCTCGTGGAATCTGGACATTTTTCCTCTCTGGTGAAGTCGACTTCGGCTGCAGACTTTACCGATTCGCACACCTCGGCTTTCTTTTTTTACTTACCAGAGCTAGACCGAACCCCCTGTTTTTCGTTGTTTTTCCACCCTCCATGAGTGGTTCGTTGCGGGGCCCGGCCCCTCCGTTCCCACTAATTTTTCCCGACTGTCAAGAAAACAGCGATTTTTTTGATAAGGTCTCTGATGTCCGTAATCTTGCCCGTACGGGTCCCCCGGCACGGCAAGTAGGCGAAAGCCCGAGGAGGAAGGGGTTTCTGGTTCATGTCCCAGCCCATTTGGGCCGACCTTACTTTGTTTTTTTTTTTCCCAGACCTGAAGTGGACTCTGCACACGCAGATCTTTATTTTTTCCCCCCAACACGGTTTTTTCTTCGAGATTCTCTCTTTAAACAACTTTTTTCCTTTGTGTCTCTCGAAAAACCAATTGGAGGGTCTGCCAGTTTTCAAAATTCTTTTGATCCCTTCCCTTTTCACGTTTTTCAAATCCCCTTCACGGTTACTTGCGGGAAACTTCCGAGAACGAGTAGGTCAAATCCACGGACACCTCCGTTTTTTTTCCCCCTGAGAGACCGAACGTGGGCAGATTTCTGCCGTTCCTCCGTCGGGCTTTCTGTTTCCGCGGACCTTTTGGCCCCCCTCGTGTCAGGCAACAAGATAAGAGCCCGTGTTCCCCCGGACCCCCGTGCCCCCCGTGCCTCTCGGCCCTCGATGGGTGTTGTTCGCACCAAAGGTCCCGAAACCCCTGGCGACTGCGGTTGAAAGGTCCCCAAAGGACCCAGGTTTTTATTGTGAGTGTTCTTTGCTGTTACAGAAAACAGCCCCAATTAAAGTGTTGGACTTTTTCTGGTCTTTTTCTTTACTCTAGGCAGGTGACTCCTGCGTTTTTTCGCTGTACTCAGATTGACATGGGGAGATCTTTCTCGTGCTTTGGGCCGTCCGGATTTGCTTCGTATTGGCCAGAAGTTGAGATTTGCCCGGAGCGCATGGTCCCCCCGGTGCGATCCACTGTTCTTCACACTTCGACACCTCGCGCACCGTAGATATTTTAAGGGGTCTGCGCTTTTCATTGTTTCGTTCCCCCCTACCACCCTTCCCCACGCTACCTCCCCGGGTAGGCGGAGGAGAGTTGATAGCCTTCCACAACGCCACACTCCTTCCCCCTTCCCGGTTTCCGTCCCTTCGCCCTTCCGTTTCGCCCACCAGCCCTTTTTCTCGCCCGGCCGCTGCCATTTTTTGTGGTGTCCGATTTCGCTCTTTTTTCGGAGTTTTTTCCCTTTTCGTAAGTCCGATCGGTACCCTTCCTGTGTCCTCTTGTTTTTTTTTTTTTTTTTTTAATCGGTGGGGTTTAGGTCCCTCGTTGCGCGCTTCGCTTTCAGGTCGTTTCTCCTTTTTTGCCCGTTCGATCTTCTCGGAGAACTCGAGGAATGTAGTTCCTGGACGAGTTCCCGGAAATGATTGCCGTTTTTTTTGGTCCTTCTTTCCCATCACCCTTTCCTTTCCCCCCCCCTTCCGGATGCGGCTCCCCCCCGTGGGTTGAAATGGGACCCCGATGTCGTGAAAATACCTCGTCGTTCTAAAACCAGTTTGGGTCGCTGTCTTCCCACCCCTCCCCTTCCGTGCGCGGCTTCTCGCCCTTTCGGGCGTGATGATTGCCGCTTCGCGTCTTTTCCGGATGTCTTGACTTCTCTGGACGTTTGCTGATTTTTTTCTTTGATGTTGGACTGATCTTGGCGGCCCCCTGTAACCCCTCATTCCTTCCTTTTTTGGTTTTTTTATCGCCCCAGGGTTAGGCAACTCTGATTGCCCCCCCAATTTTGATCTTTGGGTCTGTTTTCAAGAAGCTCTTTTCATCGTTTTTTTTTTTTTGCAGACACTTTTCCAGTTGACGGATCTCAGACGTTTTCAGTTTTTACAGATCGTTTCCGCTGTTGGAGCCTGTAGACAGAACCACCCCTTTCAACTTCCTTTACGATTCCCTCCCCCCCGTCTTTTTCCGCCCGCCCAGCTCCATGCGTCTTTGCCAAGGTTTGTTCATTATTTCATTTTTTCATCCTCCTCATTGCGTAGAACAACTTGTTTTGCCTTCGTTCCCCCCTGGTGGCTGGCCCTCCCCTCTTGGGCCGCTTCCGGGTTCGCGTCGCCTTTTTTTTTAGTGGGTGACCGGGAGCAGCCTAGGCTCCCCTCGTCCGAAAGTAGACTACGGTCGGGGCACCTCAGTTCTGCGACCTTTGTCTTTCTCGTTCTCACGTCGCGTCATCTCGTTTGTTTTCGCTTGCTTGAAAAAACTGCCTCCAAAGAAGTATACAGTTGAATGTTTTTTCCGCATGCGAGCTGAGGCCGGTCAAAACATTCCACTTATACACGGCTCTTTTCCCAGACCCCCTCCGCCCCTCTTTCGTGAGCTCTTTTCCCACCGGTATTCCCCCTTCCGCCCGGGAACGTAGCCTCCTCCTTCTTAGGAAGGCGGCATGTACCGCCTCTGGTCTCCCGGAGCTTGGATCTCGACCCTTCCAATTGTTTTTTCCCAACGGAGGTCCGGGCGGCGGCTGCTTGTCCCCGGAGGGAATAATTAACCGTTCCCCATCTTTTTGTCATGACGCTGTGACCAGTCTAAGGGGAACCCCTATGCACACAATTCCTTTTCCGAGTGTCTTTCTTCCCTGGGGGGGTTGTGGTTTTTTTTTGGTGGGGTTTGTGGGGGGTTTTGGTTGTTTGGTGGGTGGGGGGGGGGGGGGGATGTTTAATTTCCAAAAGATTGTTGAAGTCCACCTTTCTCCTCCCTATTAACAACCCCCCCTCCCGGGACCTCATCTAGCTGCGGTCAACGGTCGTGTCTCTTTTTCTCTTTCGGCTTGCTCGACTACCTAATGAAGATGCTCAAAATCGTGGCCTCAATGGGAGCTGGACGTTCGAGGTCGACTCACTCCCGGAACCCTTTTTCACTCTACGTGGGCCGTGTTACGGGAACGTGGGCGTTGTAAGGACGGTCTAACGCGCCCTCCGTCGCTCCGTTTCCTTTCTTTAGTTGACGAGCTTTGGTTTAGAGCCTTGATGTGTGGTCACCGCCCGAGCTCTCCCCACGTCTTTCGACCCAACCTTATGCGCCCTGGTTGATTTGCCGAGAGGAGCTACGGTTATCGGCGCCCTTGTTTTTCCCTCTACGAACTTTTGCCCATTCCTTCCCAGGCCCGTTCGTTTCCCTGCGCCCATCTACATCCGTCCCCTCTCGAAGGCAGTAAACGGGACGCCCTCAGGATTCCTCCAGGTACCCACTTTGTTTGTGCGACCCCCAGATCCAGGTTTTCTGGTTCTGTTTAACGTAACCGGACTGCGATTTTCTCTTCTTTCTCGCTCCCGTCGACGCTTTGACATTTTCGTTTTTGGCGCGTTTGGGGACCGTCGTTTCTTGCCGTGCGCCGGTTGTAGGTTCCGGACTTTCGAGGAACTTTCCCCTGCAGTTTCTTTACCGCTGATTTTTCATCGGTGATAGGGCCGGGAGGCCACAGATGGCTGCACCCATCTAGCTTCTTCGGTTACTCCTGGTGACCTTTTCCGGCGTGTAGTTTCCCTCTCCGTTTGAAGCGGAGGAAAGATCCTGACTTCACTCTTCCCCGACGTGTGACGTGGATTTCCAACGGGATCCCACGCCGCCAACAAGTTACGATCGCCCACCGCATCGGGGTTTCTATGCGCGCCCCCCAACTTTTGGCACCTTGGTGATCTTTTTGGGTTCCTGAAGGGTTTTTTCGAAGCGGCCCCTGGATGGGGGAATCCCCCCTACCTGCTGCCGCTCGGTTTTCGGCTCTTTCCCCCGCTTTCGTTTCCCCCATTGTTTTTTTTTGGCGGCAGGACTACTTAATCGGACGTAGGAAGTTTTTTCTCCCCCTTCCTTCGTGCCTCAAGTTCTCGGCCGTGCGGTGGGCCCGCGGGGGGATTTCCCGGCTTCTACTGGCGCCTAGTTTGACGAGTCTTTTCCTGCCGGACCCCCCACCCTCCCGTTCGCCGCTTTTTTTTTTTTTTTTTGGTACAGCGAGGCAGCTGAGTGGTCCCCCCCGGCACCCCCTCTTTTTTTTTTTTGCTTTATTCCCCCGTCGGAGCGTTTTTTTTACTAGGCGCGGCGTTAGGCCCCCGGGGGCAAACCGCCCTTGGTGCGGGCGCATTTTTTTTTAATTCCCGCGTACTCGCCCTCTCCCTAGGATTTTTACACCTAAGATCCTGACGGGGGCTACACACTGTCGATAATTTCCGGTCTTTTTTCCTCCGTTGCTTTCAGTCTCTGGTCCCCCCTGCGGGATACGAGGCCCTTATTCATTTCGGCCATGCTCTCTCATGAAACCCCTTTTACGTCGTTACACCCCCCTCCTGATGTAGTTCTGTCAACTGGGCCTCAGTCGGACGCGAAGCGGTTGGGCGGGGCGTCGAAGCCCCTCTTTCGCAGCTCCGCCCCCACATCCTTGCCTCCTGTACCTAGTGTGGCTACTTTTTCCTATGTCTCTTCCGACTCCCGCGAAAGCAGCGCTTTGGCCAACGCCGCCAGTTTTTTTTATTAACGCGTTTTTCTTCCTCTTTGGATCTCTTTTTTTTTTTCCGGCAGGAGAGGCCCCGGGGCTTTCGCCCCGCTCCCGTCGATCCTTTTGCCTGCGCTTTGTTTTGAGTCCTTCCACGGGCGCGGAGCGAGACGGCCGCTCATAGGGAAAACACTTGCCTCGGGATTTTTTCGCCCGTTGTGTACATTCGTGGCCGTCATGCAAAGGGGCTTCTGTTTAACTACGTGTATAAGCCCATGCATTGCCCTCCCGGGTGTCGCGCCGTCCAAAACCCTCCGGGGCACCATGGTTGGGCGTACCGGAATTTTTTTTCTTTCGAGGGGTTCTTCGCCAGCGATTTTTGACAACCCTGCGGCCGTCAACGGCTTTCCCTTGTGTGGCTAGCTGCTCCCACTGATCCCGTCTCCTTCGCTCTTGCTTGAACGGCCCGACGTTCGCTATCGGCGTCCCTGCAACTTCACTTGCCGAGCCCGTGGGCTCCTTTGGGTACTAAAGCGCTTGCGTGAGGCCTGGCTTGCATGTTTAAATGCGTCGTACTGGACGTTTCTTTGCCCTTCCCCCCCTCCGAACTAATGTCATGCGGTTTTTTAGGTTTTATGCTGCGGTTTACCGGAGTCGTCCTCCCCTTTGCCTCCTCGCTTCCCCCCGCTTCCCTCTTCACCAATGATCGCAAAGGATCGTTTGTTGGACTGCTTTTTTTCTTTTTTTTTTCTGACTCTCACGAGCAGTCGCTGTTTTTTTTTTTTTGCAACAGGGCATCTTTTCAACGATCCTCATTCGACACGCTGGTCCCTTGGTTCTTTCCGCAGTTCACCCTTCGTCTCGATCCCAAACTCCTTATCATGTTTTTTTTTGCCCCTGTTCGTGGGCCCGGCGGCGTTCTTTTTTCTCGCGCCTGCACCGACTGAGGTCATCTTTCGTTCTCTCACGGGCGATGTCACTGCTGTTCTGTTGGTCCGATCTGGGGCCCTCCCTTGCTTCTTATTTCGGGTTTTTTCGTGGCATTCCCGTTTCCCGGCTTCAACTCTGGTTGCCGGGAGTTCTGAAAGTCCATTTTCAAGCCTGCTAGCTCTATCGTGCCGGGCGCTAGTCGGTCACTTTAAGTAAAGTTACGGCTGTTTCCTCAGACCCTTCATGCGCCGAGAAATAGTTGAGCATCTTAATTTTTTCCCCTCCGCTCGTTTTGGTGATCAGCTGTCTCCCAAGATGATGGATATGTGGTAGTTCATTAAACCATTGGAAGTGCCTGGTTGCCACCAGTTCACTCCCCCTCTCGGTATTTTAAGAGGGGAAGGGATCAATGGAACGGACTAACATCTTAGCTGCACTCCTCTGAAGGTGTGTTTTGGAAGGATCGCGCGTTTCTCGTCTCCAACCCTTTGACAACGCTCCTGACCACCAAAAAGTGCCCTCTCTTTTGGACAGTGAACTAAGCCCGGAAGGATGGAACGAGAGAACAATACCCAGCTTTTGACGGCAGTCTCCCCTTGAAGCCCCCCCCAGGCACAGCTTGGCGGTTGCATCTTTTTCTGTTACCGATGAAATGTTAGTGGGCGAGCCATTCGCCATTCTCCAGAGATCTTTCGGCTTCATTTAGAAAACGCATTAGGAGGTACTCCCGTCGGGTTGATAGATCTCTTTGTGAGTTTTTGTCTTTGAAACCTCCGTCGGGTCGTCCCACCAAGTCCCCCGGTAGGTATCCCGGGAAGGAAAGTCTGAGCCCCACGAAATTGCGATTTGCGGTCGCTTTGGCGAAGGTCCAACGAAGTTTCCGGGGGGGGGGACCCAACTGCGTGGTACCATTCGGTGTGGTAAGTTTGTTGTCTGCGGGCAAAAAGGCGGATGTGGCGTTTCGGAGCGATTTTAGACTCCAGTTCCGGGACTCTTTCAAGGGTGCTGTTTTATCTGGCGCTAATCTTGCTGACGCACCGTCCCGCTGGCGGATAAAAGCATAGATCAAAGCGGGGGGTTTGTAGGCCTTTTGTTTTGGAGGGACACGGAGGCGCCCGGTGGGCGTTTCCCCAGCGCGTCATCTGCTCTTTTCGAGGTCACGCTCAGCTTCCACAACACGACAAGGTCGTGAACATGTGGGGAGGACCCCGTCTTTCTTGGTCAATCGAGTGACCCGATTCTCTTCCCTGGCCGGCAGCTTTTCTGGCCCCTCAGCACTTGACCCTTTAAAGTTTTCCGGTTTGGCCTGACGTCCTCTCTTGGTGCATGCCGCATGCGGCACCCCACGGCAGGCGGGTCCGATTTGCCCTCTTCGAGTTGTTCCAAAGTGCAGGTTAGGTACCTGTAGCGGCCGGTTTTGTTCCTCGTTTGCCGTTCCAGCAGAAGTAGCGCCGTTCCCCTATTGAACGCCCTTTATCCGTGGGAAGCTTCAGGCACCCGCAACATGTGAGAATGTCTTTTTTTCAGCAGGTTCCTATAGCGCCCTGATTGCCGTCGGTTCAGAATAAGTCGCCTGCACAGACCACAAACATGAAGATGCGGTGTTTGCGGACACGGTTTTCTTCGTGTCTGGGCTCCACGAGCAGAGGATCCCTGGCCTCCCCCCCCCCCGAGTACATCTTAACGGCGGTCGGCTCTTTCCACGGAGCCTCCTGCTTTTTTTTCCCTATATGAAGGAGTGGGAATCGAAGTATCGTTCCTGAAAACCAAGTTTGCCTTCCCCCAACGGCCAATGCCCCATAGGGCCATCCCCGTGCCGTTGTTGCATTTCGTGACGGAATCACCCCCTTGCCGTAACTCTCCACTGCCGGGTCATGAATCGTCCGCCCTTTTACCAACGACCCTGGCCGGGTCCTGGCGTGTTGAGACCACCCAAGTTTCCTTGATGTTCCCCAGCTGCTGATCTTCGTAGCATCGCCGGTGAAGTCCTGTTTTCCCCGTGTCGACGTTTCTTTGTTTGAGGTTTTTTTTTTTTTTTTTTTGATCTTTGACCTTTCTGCCCTTTCTTGCTTGCTCCCCGCCGACACTCTTTTGGTCTTGTGTGGCCGACGCTGGCCCGGCATGGCCCTTCAGCGAGTGAGGCGTCGTCCCCCGTTCGGGCAAGAAGCAGGGCCGAGGTTCCCTTTTTCGACCAGTCTCTCCTATCCCCCCCCCCTCGTTACCGTTGAGAGCCGGAAAACCCTTGCTTGTTTGGTGCCTCATCCCCCTGTCGTTACTGTCCCACCGTCGAGTCTTAGCGTTGCCTTTTATCAGGGGCTGGCTCCCCATCACAGGAAACTTGTCCCTCACGCAACACCGCGGTGGTCTGCAGGTTTTTTTTCCCCCACGCACTTTTTTTTTTTCCGCTTCTTTCCCCGACGTTTAAGCCAGTTCCCAGGCGTCTATGAGTGGCAACTGACACTTCGGCATACTTTGCCCCCTGGCTCAATCCTCGAGGGGGATTCCGATAACTCTAGAAGTTTTTTTTTCAAGGGCAATACCCTATTCTCTATGTCCGTGCCCGACTCCCTGGCGGCATCAGGTGGAAGACCGCCTCAAGTCATTTCTCCTTCTTCTTTCGATGAGTCGCCCGTTGGTCTAACGGCCCTTCACGTTTAATGCACATTAAGGCCGGCCCCCGTCTCGGCAGAGGCTGTTCCCCTCAGTTCCCGGGCCAATTTTGAACCCTGACAGCCCTACGGCCCGGTACCCCCCCCCGGATCTTTCTCTTTTTTCCCCCCCTTTTGCCCCACTTGGGCCGGATAATGAAACGTATCCGTTGCCCTTTCTCCACTTGGCGGGGGAGGTCTGGAAACAAAGTTTGTAGACACGTCCTGGTGTTTTTCCTCTTTCTGGATACTTTTCCCCCCGCGGCCGGAACCTGCACAACGAACCATCCGCGTAACCCCCTTCCCGCCTCCTTCCTTTGGCGCGTCTGTGGTCTGTTCGATCTGGATACACGGCCGTTGTACCGCTGGCCCCGTGTTTCCTTTGGCAACTTGGCCGTGCAATTACCAATTAACAGTTTTTATGTAAACAGTCCTTCTTTCCACCCATTGCGTTAGCCGGCCGTGTATTGTCCACACTCCACCCACAAGCTCCAAGACGTTTCCTCCCCCCCCCCCTGGACTGTCGTTTTTTTTGGATGAACGCCGTAACGACGGGGCCCCTGCACCCTTCCGCTTAGCGTCGCTGGACCTGGGTGCACCCTCCCCCAACTGTTTCCGTAAGTAGTTTGGGCGTACCAGCGAGGCGATGGGGTCGAATTCTTTTTTTTCTTCGGCTATGTAGACGATGTGTACGTGGTGGAGAGTCTTCACGTTCGGTATTTGCCCTTTTTTTCTTAGTCTGTCGCACCGTCCGGGGGGGCGTCGATACTGCGACAAGCTGGCGGACTTGCCGACTCTACCTTTTCAAGGCCTCTTGTTCCAATAACTCCTTCTTCCCCCCCAGTGGGTCGCGATTTCCGTCGGGGGGGGGGCACTGCCCCTCATCCATTTACGCTGCTCCCCAATCCCCCCCCCCGCTCACGATTCAACTTGAAGGATTAGGCGACTCGCGTTGTTCGTTCGCTGATGCGGGCATTAATTTTAACACACCACGGTTCCCTCTCCCATTCCCCACGTCATTCCAGCATTCCCCGGTTCACCCCCACCCTGGACGTTCACAGAGACGCAGGACCCAGCCTTAGGAGAGTGGCATTTCTTGCGTCGCGCAGCCTCGGAGTGTAGCCCCTGACCTTGGCCCAAGTCATCGATTCAGTGGGGTTATGTTTTTGGTTGGAGTTCCTTTTGGCGTTTCGCCCTTCGTGTCTTTCGTCCGTTTTTCTGTTCCCCTTCCCACCCAGCGTGCTAGTTGTTCCTCTTTTTTTTTTACCTCTGAGCGGGACCCTGTTGGTCAGCTTCCCCTGCTCGACGAATGGTTTTTCTTTTGACCAGTAGGGCATACAGTGAGTTCTCTCAGTGCGGACCAGTGTTCCTCCCCCATTGGGCCCCCCCCTCCCCATTTTTGTCGTTATTCCTTATCCCCCCTCCTAGTTTTCGACCCACCCCGTCCTGTTTATGCCGTACGGAATTCTTTGATCTAGTGAAAACGCCGTGTTTATGCTGATCTGCGACTCTTTTTCGTTTTCCCTGTCGGAGGGTTTTCGTAAGTAGATGACTCGGATTTTTTCGAATGATTAATGTTTCGAGTACCATATTGGTTGACCAATGGGCGGTGACCCTTCCCACCCTTTTTACGTTTCTGGTTTTTTGTCTCGAGTCTCTCCCCCCCCCCGATTGTGAACCTAGATCCGAATCCCTTTTCTCTTTCCCCCTCTTTTCGCAGGAAACAGAAAACACTGCTGGGCACGTTCTCGATGTTTGCCAGATAAGTCGTCGGGTTCGCCTTCTTAAGACCCCCCTTTGCCATGTCTCTCCCCCTTTTTCCACCCTGCTGCGCATCCATTCATGTCCATGTGTTGCAATACTTGTCAATATCTCTTTCCTCCCTAAGTGTTTTTTTGTGGGATGCCCCGACCCCTTCTTTCCCTCTCCCCCTTAGTAGCTTCCTCTGATTTTTTAGGTCGAGCGCATTCCGTTTTTTGGTCTTCCGGGAGGCCGCGGCCTTTTGGAAGTTTTATGGATTTCGTCCCCTGCCGACAGTCATATCCGTTCTTTCCCCCCCTATTTTTTTTCCCTGACAAGTTTTCACTAGGACTCTCTTTCGCAGACTGCTCGTTTTTCCCTCTTTTTGTGCTAACTTGCGCTACCCGGTTTAAATTACTTTTCACCGCTGGAGCTCCAGATGTGGTTCCTATTCCCCCCCCTTCCACCGATTTTTTTCCCTCACGTTCTCTCTTCCTCCCAGTTCCTCCCTCCCATTTTTTTGCGGTGGCGTTGGCGGCCCGTATTCAGTCCGTCCGGGCCCTTCTTTGCTCGACTACGGACCGCTCTTTATTTTTTTTTCTTCTTCTGGACTTTTTTGTTCGGGCCGCGGCTGGTTTTTTATTCTTAGACATGTCTGTGGCCCTTTTCGCTTCGATCCGCAGCGTCGTCCTTCTGCTGCGCACTACACCAGACTCTGAGTTCCTTTACACGTTCCTTTCCCTCCCCTTTTTCCACTTTCCCCCTGACTACTCGGAAACTTGTGCAGGAACCATGATTCCCATAGGAAATCTTCAGGCCATCCTCCAACCCTCTGGGTTCCCTCTTCCCCTTGATAGTTTCCCGGTCTTTTTTCCTCTCTTCGGTGCTGACCCTCGGCAAAGTGCGTTCGGCCACCTTTTTTTTTTTGACCGTAGGTCGCGGTGGCGTCACCCGGAATTCCTTGATGTTTTCCTTGGCGTGTCCTTGGAACAGTCCCTTTGTGGACCGGGGCAGCCGC
>Ga0179591_1318386_pt1 | contig 19469 bp, 34 predicted proteins | sample CZOMad2_1_08_16f_FD_182891 | JGI IMG/M metagenome (GOLD analysis project Ga0179591, IMG submission 182891) | Vadose zone soil fungal communities from Angelo Coast Range Reserve, California, USA - CZOMad2_1_08_16fungal (PacBio error correction) | ecosystem: Environmental > Terrestrial > Soil >... | reverse complement strand
TGCTCCCCCTTGATCTGGTTGGTGCAGTCGCAGATTTTGTAGTTCATTTGTAAAGATGAGCCATGGTCCCCGTCACCACTTGCAGATTGCGCATCTTCCCTAACCGAACTAGCATTTTTTACGCCCGCCTTTTCCCGCTGTACCGTCATGCGGAAGTTTTTCCTCTTCGCAATTCTCGTTGAAAGTGACTAAACGGTTTTGCCCCCCCTTTTTACCCCCTTCGCGCATAAAGTCTCAGCCCATTCCTTTCCCTTGTGGCATTATGAAGAATTTTTTCTTTTCCCGCCTTTTTGGTGGACCCTGAAAGTAATTTCTTTTTTTTTGTGCTCCCTTTTGTTCGTAGAATTTTTCGCCTGCCTAGTTTTTCCCCCCTGCGCTTTCCAGTCCGGACCGCCCGAGGCCTTCTATTTTTTTTCTTCGTTTCCTTTTTTTTCCCCACTAGACCCCTGCTCCTTTCGTCTTCGGTGCCACAATTTGCTCCGTTTCGGAGCCACCCCCCCCCTTTACAACGACCCCCCGGCAAAGCTTCGATCCACCACCATGGCTAACAACCGGCCTTCCCCTCGTCCTTTTTTTTTATCTGCAATCATTCCGTTGTGCATGTGTTTCCTCGAATCTTCAACTTGAACCTTTGTTCGGCGGCAATTGTCCCGTTTTGTTTTGCTGCATTCATATTTGGCCCGCTGTCTTCTCTTAGTTTCCCAACGACTTTTGTTAACTTTAGAACTCTGCGCCTTTGCGTTTTTTTCTGATTCTTCCAGGCCAGGAGAAGACCTTTCCCAGGTTTTCTGCTGCTCTGGACCAGGCTTACCTTCAAACGTCTTTTTCTCCTTTTCTTGTCGTGGTCAGCGAGTCGGCTCTTATTTTTCCCCGGCCCCAGTGTATGAGCCCCCCACAATTTCGTATCCTCTTTTCCTCCTTAACCCCTATGGTTTCAATGGTCGTCTTTGGAGAACAGGGTAGCTTTTCCTTTCTGGTCGCCCCGGTTTTTGGTGTCCCTAACGTTTGCTTTTTCAAGTCTTTTTTCCCCACACCTTCCAACAAAAACTCGGAACCGTTTCCCGTTTCCTCTTTGGTTTTTTCTTCGACTATACCTGCCTTTCCCGGCCCTGATCCCCATCGTCCTGGTTCGGGGTCTGTCCTGGGCTTTGACTATACGCCCTAGTTCGTACAAATGCCTCTCCCTCTTTGTTACCATATTTTTCACCGCTTTTGCCCCCCCACCAACACACACTGCCGGGGACCGAGACCGGATTTTTAATTCCCCATTTCCCTTTCGGTCATCGAAAAAAAAACCCCCCCTGTGTTCCGACTTTTCCCTTCTAATTCTCTGCACAGAATTTTGCAAACTCTCGGCCATCCTCTGCCATTCCGGTTTCGGAACTAAGAAACGTTTTTTTTTAACCCCCCCCTTTTCTCCATTGTGTCTGACTTCCCAGTGCCCCACCGTTTTTTTCCCCATGAGATGGTGCTGGGGCCCGCTTTGGGGCTTTTCCCCCCCCATGACAAATACTCCCAGAGACTTGCTCCTGTTCTCTTTGATAAACCTCTTTTAGTCCCTTCGACTGAGTTAATCCTTTGTTCTGGAAGACTTTACCAAGGCCCTTCCAACCGTTTTTTCTCCTCTTTTAGACTTCGGTTGTATTTTCGCAGCGGTTTAATCTGGACTTTTTTTTTATCTTTTTCACTTTCCCTCTTCCTCTTCTCTTTTTTTTTTTGAAAAAATTACCTCGTTCCATCGAAGCTTGTTGCCCTCTTTTGGTTCTTTGGTTTTGAACCCCCCGTTGTTGAAATCTCTTCTCCTTTTTTCAATCTTAATCCCTATCTGGGACTCCGTACCCCATGCTTTCCCGGCTTGCAGAGGTTTCTTTTTACCTTTTGATAGGGACGCACCTCCTTCGTTCCTTCTATCCCCCTGTGATTCTTTTCTCCTTCCTTTCTTTTGTTTCTGTTTTTCTTCAAATCTCCCCAGGCTTCTCTCTTTCCCCAATCTCTCTTTCAAAACCTTGCTCAGCTGCCCGATGATACTTCTTTCTCTATCTTCGACCCGTATTTCTTCCTTGTCTTCGGGCGAATTTTTTTTCCCTTACCTCAAACCCGCCCTTCCCCCTCTTTGTCGGGGCCTGAATGCGATTGAACTACATTATTATTTTTTGTGGCATTCCACCCTGACCCTCCACTCGGCCGAATTGGTATTTTAACCCTCCCCCCCCAGTGCCAGTTTTTCCCTTCCCCTCGTGCCAATGATTTTTTTTTTCTTTTGCCGTGTGAGCTTTTTTCCCTCCCCCCCCCAACCGACGATTGCCTTTCCCACATTTTCGCCGCCCCCGTTCGCCATTTAGTTTGGGTCCCAAAGTCTCCCTGACCCCCTTTTTCCATTTTTTCCCATTGACTGGAATTTCCTTTTGCCCTCGTGCCGGGCCCCACCTGGGTTTTTCTTTTGTTTAGATATTTTTTTTCGCCCACCAAAAAACACCCGGACTTTTTTGATTTTTTTGTTCCTTTCCCCCTAGGGGAGACGCAGTTCATCCATCGCCTTTTCGTTTTGTCGCCGTTTATAGCGCACCTCGCCACGAAACTGGCGGGATTATTCGTGTTGCTCCAGCTCGACACTTACTGACGGGAGGGCTACCTTTTTCCGTTTTCCACTTACAACAATCCTCTGTTCCTTCGTTTGATTCCTTGAAACGCCCCCAGTACACCGACTTTTCTTATCCCCCCGTCGGTTTTAGATTTTTTCCTGCGCTCACCCCAAACTTAATACCCCTGTCATGGTCCCCCCCCTGCCCGATTTTTCTTTCCTGATCATTCCCATTTGATGGATGGTGCCCCAAAACTATTCGTTCCTTTTCCAAGGTACTCCCCACCTAGGTTAGAAATTTCTTTTTCCTTCCCTCTCCCTTTGAGATGGATTATTTTTTTTTTATTCCTTGAAATTGTATTTTTTTAACACCCCAAGCCATTTGTGTCCTCTGCCTTTGCCCCAACACGCAATGCTCCCCCCCCTTCCCTTTGTTATTAACTCAATTGTTTCCCTACTCTTTCTCTTTCCCGGATTCCCTTCCCTGACTCCAGAGACCAAAGCAGTCTAGCGATTCCGCCCGCATTTTTTTCTCGTACCCCCCTCCCCCCTGTCGGTCTTCTCAGTTTTTACTCCGTAGCGTTGCCCTTTGATTTTTAGTTTAGAGTAGTGTCCGCCCCCCCTGTCCTTTCCCCCCGGTGATTTTTTTTTTTTTCAGACCTTTCTTGCCACGGTCTGGGGTCTTTCAATTTTCACCCCTTGTTTCAGCTGATGTGGCATTCTTTTGTTTTGTTGGTTTTTTTCAACTCTTAACACCCTGCCCCTCGTTGCTTTTCCTTCAGACTTTTTTTTCCAACCCGTGTGGTCCCTTGCAAAACCTTGACTTTTTAATAATAACCCTTTTTTCCGTGTTTTTGAGTTTTTCCTTTTTTTGGTATGTTTGTTATACAAATTGTTTTATTGTTGACTTTCCCTCTCCTTTTTTCCCCCTCCTTTTTTTGATGCGAGCTAAGGGGTAAAGACAGCCAGCCAACCCCCTGATCCCTTCTCCGTTCCCCTTGACCTGGACGGCCCTGGTACGCAACGGCCAAAAACCCCGTCTTATCCTTCTTTTTTTTCTTTCCCCCCTTTTTGCAAATACGTTCAGTTTTCCAAACTCTGTCGCGTTCAAGGAAGAGCTTTCACCACCCCCCTTGGGCGTTGGTCCGGCTCATTTTCCTTTGGGCTGTTTTTCGCCCGACGTGTTTCCCCCAATCGGGCGTTTTTGTTTCAAGTTATTTCTTCTCACCTCTTCCAACGGTTCGTGTCCAGTTGGCCGGTCCCCTTTTCTCCTAACTTTTTTGCCTTTTTACCCCGATGGTCCAACGTTCCTCCAAAACTGCGCTCCCCAGCCGGTCTTTGTCCCTGCTTTTCTCCATCGTTTTTTTTTTTTATCTTCCTATCCCTGCTCCCCTTTTGTCTGATTTTTGTTCCATTCGGTGATTTTCCCTGCTGTATGACCTTCTTCCCGTATTATTTTGGCCACTTTTTCTTCAAACCACAGGCTTTTTGCGGTTTTTTTTTTTTTTCCACTGCCCTACTTCCCAAAATGGGCTTGGTCCCTTTCGCTCTTTTGGTAGCGGACAAACTTGGCGTTACGTTTTTTAGTCCCCTTCTCTTAGATTCCTGCGTTTCGCTGAGGAGGTGCGGTCTGACCTGGGGGGTTTTTTTTTTTTTTTGGGCACGCCTTCTTTTGGGTAGCGGTCGTTTATGTGCTTTCCCCCTTCCTTTTTTTCGTGGCTTGATGTTGGTTTAGCGCCTTCCGCGTGGCTTTCTGCATCTGCTTTTTCGTTTTGCTGTTTTTTCTTTTCCCCTTGTGTCCGTACAATCTTGGTTGAATTGTGCACTCCTTCCCTTTCCCCCCAAGTCTCTGTCGTGCGTGTTTACTAACAGATTTTTTTTTATTTTTTCCGTCTTTTTGCCTTTTTTTCTTTCCGAGCAGCTCTTTTCTAGGGGGCGTCCTTTTTTTTTATCCGACTCTTTTTTTCCGGAAGCCTTTTTCCCATTTTTCCAATATCTTCTCCCCATAGTTTTGATGTCTTCCCTGCCTTTCCTTCCACCGGTGATTCGCGTTTCCCCTTTCGTTTTTTTTTTTCGAGGGCGGCGCTTGACAATCAGGGCGTTTGACTTTTTTTTCTATGGTGGCTTTTGTGGGGTTATTCCCACCTTGGGACGGCAATTTTTTTTGTTTCTTCTTTCCTATTTAAGTCTCCCTACTTCCTGTTGTTGATGCGACTTTTCTGGTGTTCTTTGCGGTCTGTGTTTTGTTTTGTCTTTTTTTTTTTTCGTCAAACTTCGGCCCTTCTTCCCAAGGTCGAGTGGTGGTTTTTTTTCTCCCTGGACAACCTACTCCCGTGGCCCTGACTGCAATGAAGTTTGATTTGATTGTCCGGCGATCCGTTTTAATTTCCGTGATGATGTGTGCGAAGTTTCTGACCTTTGCCGTTTATCGGAGAAGTACCGCCCGTTCTCCTAAGCTTGGTTTTTTTTTTTTTTTTTTTTTTTTTTTGTGGGATTGGGCCTCTGCCCAGACCCGGAGTGCGCCCCACATGGTTTTTTCTGTTCTGTCAGCATCATGGATCTTTTCTTTTCTTTTGGTCGAAGTTTTCTTAGGACCTCTCCCTCGTTCCCCTGACCGTGGGTTTTTTTGTCACTCTTGAGCCTTCAAGTTGCTTCTCTTTGGAGTTGTTTTGCGGGTGCTCGATTTAAGGGTTCATGTCCAACCCACCACTAACAGAATTTTCTTCGTCCCTATTGGCGCCGTCTGTTCAACACTTTTTTTTGAGCTCCCTCTCTTTTCTGCCGAGATTAGATTTCCCCACTCCCCCCTATCTCCCCGGGGTATGGTTAGCAGTTCTGCCCCAAACCTCTCTCCCGTTTGACTTACTTTTTTTTTTTTTCTCTTGTGGTCTTCCTCCAACTTTTTCCTTCGTTTTCTTTGCTGGACGATTTCTTCCCACTCAGGTATTTTTGTCGGCTCGTTTCCCCTTTTTTTTTTTTTTTACAAGGACGCCTTTACGCTCCAGTATTTATCGCCTTTTTTTTTTTTACCCGTCGGCCCCTTTCGTGAACGTACGCCGTTTCTTCTTCCCTCCACTTAGTAGGCGTGTTGCCTACTGTGCTGATTTTCAGGATCCGAATCGAGCATTTCCAACTGGTTTTTGCCCCGAGTGCCGCCGTTCCAGGCTTTTTTTCGACGGGTTCTTCGTTTTTCCCGTTCCCCCTTTTTTGCCCCCCCTTTTGACTCAGGATTTTTTGATACCCCAAGTTAAGGTCTTTCGACGCGCAGGGTGTCTTTTTCTTTTTAGGCTGCCTTTTTCCCCTCCTTTATTCAGTTTTGTGTACTTTTTTTAGCTATTTTTTTCGCTTTTGGTCTCTGCGGCTTGCGGGTTTACTTTTTGGATCTTTTTCCTCTCCATTCAGTTTTTTCAAGGATGCCCCCCCTCTGTCCCGGGGCTTTTCCACAGGACCGAGTTTTTTCCCCACTTTTTCCGACACCTTTTTTTCTGCCTCGGTTTCCGGATGTCATTTTTATCTGCCGTGCTCCCCTTTCCGGTTTTCTGAACCACTCTGCGCTCTTCCCCTCTTCCGCGACTACAATAGTCACAAGCGACGTGCGGCACCCACTTTTTGCACCGTTATTGGTTTCTCTTATTCAAGAGCGTCTCTTTGCCCGGCGGCTGCCTAAATCCCACACGTTCTTAAGTTTTAAGACGTTCCTCCCTGACCTTGTCCCCCTCCGATTTCGTTGTCACCGACGCCATTTTCTGCTCTAATTTCCATAGGACCGTTTTATCAGGCTTCCACCTGTTGCCAGCCTTGTTTCGGTTTCCCCCTTTTTCCGAGTCGGGGTGTTTGACCCCCCCCAACAAGAATCCCTCTTTGTTCCATTTAAACCCGTTTTTAGTGTCTATGGGAGCTTGTATGCTGTTGATTTTCAGTTTCCGTTTTCTTTCCGTTTCGCTCGGTTTTTTTTTGCCCGGACGATTTTTCTCCCCCCCCCGTGTCCTGAACCCCCGTGCACGACGATGTCTTTGGCACTCAGTGTTTTTTTTTGAACACCTCTTCCATGTGAGTGCTTCGCGTCCCCCCTTTGTGTTCCCTCTCGGTGCGAAAACCCTCGGAGATGACAAATTAAACAGATTGTCTTTCCCCTTTCCTACTTTCGTGGTCGGTTCTTTTGGCTTCCCCCTTTTCAAGGCGGTTTCCCTTCCGGTTCTTTTTACTGGCGCTCCCGATCTCTTTTCTTTTGGGTTTTGCAAGTTAGGAGGCTGTGCGACTCGGATTTTTCCCCGTTTTTTTCGTTTTAGTACCCCTTCAAGCGCCAGGCGGCCCTTTTTTCTGTCTTTTTTTTCGGACATCTTGCTGCCCCTGAGTATGATTTCATTGTTCATCCCCGCTATTTGCTCCTTTTTCCCATTTTACTTGCCTTTCTGATGGTCCTCAACCCCCATGTTTTTCTTTTTAGTTCCCCTGTCGTTTCCCCACAAGGATTTTTCCGTATAACTGGAATCATGTAGCCTTAGCCCCCCTCCCTTTTTTACGTCTATCCCAACTGTTTTTTTGTTTTTTTTGCGTTCAGTTTTTTATGGCCATTGGTTCTTGGGGCCGTTGCAGGCGGTCTTTCCGCACGGTATTATGCATTTTTGTCTTGTCCTTCTCTTATTCGTGTGGTTTTCATGGGCGGATGCGGACGGCATATTTGCACTCTCTTTCGTGTTTTTGGTTTACGAATCCCTCCTGCTTCGAGAATTTAGACCCTTTGTCCCCTTTTTTCTGGTCTCTACTTTGGTGGCCGATTCCCCCTGCTTCCCAATCCAAATCTGATTGTCCCACTCTGGTTTGTCGTGTGCTTTTTTTTGTGTGAGAACCCACTTCGTAAAGAAGTAGCATTTTGGTCCTTCGCACCCCCCCCTGTCCGACCTTGCTAAAAACCCCCCGTCAGGCTCTTCACCCCCCCTCCTTGTTTTGTTGTTTGAAGACGACTCCATCCGCGACTGGTTTTTTTTTTTTTTGCTGGTGGCTTGTTTCCTTGCGACACATCGGATCGCCTACTCCACGTATCTATTGTTTCCCTCAGCTCAGTCAATTTTCTTAACGTTTACCCGGACAAATCCCTTTTTCCCCTTTCTTCCTTTGCGTCCTTTTTCGCCCACTGTAACTAAGCATCCACTTTATAACTTCTTGATTTCCTTCTTTCTGTAGTGCTTGGAAAACCCCCCCCCCCCCTGTGCACAAAGATCTCCCCCAAAACCCCGTTATTTGGCCGTCCAATTGCACTCCTCATTCCTTCTCATGGACCCACCCCCAACCCTCTCTCTCGGGTCCTCCCTACCTTTTGTTGATCCCTCTGCCCCAACAACACCCCCCCACCCAGTTGGGAACCCCCTGGGACCCCCTTTCCATTACGCAATTTGCCACTCCCCCCCCCCACACTCATACCAGTTCTGTTTCTCTTTCCCGGGATTGTCTCTGTCCCTTCGCAAAGTTCTTTCCAGTTTTTTTTTGCAAAGATAAAATTTTTCCTTTTTTTCCCATTGCTCTTTTTTCGGGGCGAAACGTGTCCTTTCCCGTTCCCCCTGGGATCTCGTTGCCATCTTTGCTTCAATGCTCTTGAGATATGTTCCCTTACTTGTAGCTTGGACTTTTGGCACCCCAAGCCCCCCTCCTCATTCCCCTCTGTTAACTTCTTTTCTTTACGTTTGTCTATAGTGTCCGCCTGTGAGAAGGCCCCTCATGATTCTCTGAGCTTCCCCCACAGATCTGCATCACAGGTACAAATTTTGTTCCCTGACCTTTCAGCCTCTCTAATCTGGAGTCTTCAAGTTGATCCTTATAGGCAAAGGTCCCGCTCAATTAGTTTTTAATGTAGCTCCTTTTTCGCTTTCCTCGTTTCATTTTTATCTTTTCACCTTTTTGTACGATGAAGGCCCTTTTTTTTCAGCCCCTCTACCCTGGAAGGCCCCCCCCCTCTTCGCTTCTTCTCCCCCCGCTCTCACCCCCGCCTTCTCCTTCGTTCAACCCCGTTCCCCCTCCCCGCCCAAAAAATGTTCCCCCCACCAAAACCCCCTCGCCCCCTCTCACCGCTAATCCCTCTTTGAAAAGCTTCCTCACCACCCACCGGGTCTTGCTTTATTTTGGTTGGTCCCCCCCCCCTGACGGCAAATTGTCCCCCCCTCGTCCCCCCTTTCCCAGTGTGTTGTACTTTTCACATTCCGGTTTGACCCATCTTTTTCCCTCCTGACGTCCCTTTTTTAGTTACTTTTTTCACAACGTCCTTTTCTTTCTGTTTCTTCGAACTAGCGCGTGCTACTGCCTCCGTTGCGTTTGTTGTTATTCGCTCTCCTTCCCTCCGGCGTTCTTTTCGGCCGGGGACCCCCTTTCCTGGAATTTCTTTTCTTTTTTTCTATTTTTTATTTCGGCGGGCCTTCAGTTTTTTTAGGCTTTTTCCTTTTTCCCCCAGGCCCAGCGGGATTGTTTTGTCTTTTTTTACACACCTTTGTCGTAATTCTCGCTCCGCCGGAAACTCCCTTTTAGGTTTTTTGGTGCCAGAACCCATGTTTTGGCTGGTCAACCTCCCCTGGGTAGGTCATGACCTTGATCTTTCCCCACTTTTTTTCTCTGAACGATACACTATAAACCCCCCTCCGACAGCGTTCATGCTTATTTTTCTTCCGCGTCTTCCTCTTTTCTAATCTGTGAACTTTTTTTGGTTTTTGGCCATTCTATTAGTCTTTTGCAGCCTTAACGCCCCCGCTCGTCGTTCACTCTTCTATCTTTTCCCCTTCTCCTCTGTTTACAACCCCGTTTTTGTCCACCCACCAAGTTCCCCTTTTTAAGCTGGGACACAACATCCGGTTGCCGTTCCTCTAACCTTCCCTCCCTGAACAAGAGGAATTTTTTCCTTGATTTTTTTTTTTCTTTTCCCTGATCCTTCCCAACCTTTCTGCTGCCTCCTTTTTTCTTTTCGGGGGTCGAGCCAAGAATGCGCCTTTCTTCTTCCTTTGTCCCGGGCAAGTTCCCCCCACTAGTTTTCTTCTCCCCCTGGTGCGTCTCTTTATCAATCCACCCACATGCCCCACTCTCCCCCGTGCTTCAGGGCCTTCCTTTCTAACAAGTCAAGCTGCTCTCGTGAATCTGTTCCCCCCCCTTTCGTACATTCCACACTTCGCCTTTTGTTCCCGCTTTCCGTAGGAGATTGTTCCCTCTTCTTCCCTTGCGGCCTGCAATGTGGGTTTTGCTCTCGTTCGTTTTTTTTTCACTTCCCTTTTTTAGCTGCTCGTCCTCTCTGCTTCCCCCTTTTCCAAACTCCCCGTTTTCATGAGCCGCTTTTTTTGGGCGGTTTTTTTTTTTTCCCATTGTTGCACGACTTCCTCAGATTTCTGTCACTTTTTCCCCCCCCCCCTTCTTGGACCATTTCCCTGCCATTTCTTTTTTGTTGTTTCCGATAAACCCTCTGTCTCATTTTAGTAGCCCTTTTTTTACATTCTTTCCCTTTCTTGTCCCAGCCCCCTTGAGTGTGCGCGCCTTTTCATTTCCTTGTTTCGACCTTTGCACACTTCCCCCACCCCTGCTCGCCTTCGGGACTACTCTCTCCCCAACTTGCTCGATTCCCCCTCCGGCATTCCTTCTTCATTTCTTCAGTTGATCGCTTAACAAACTCCCTCCTCCGTTTTCGTTTTCTTCTTTTCCCGTTATTAAAAAAACCTCCCCCCTTCTGGATTTTGTCTGAAACAGCGGTGCTTCTTTCTTTTCCGCCCCCCACGCCGTATTCAACCCTTCTGCGCGAATGTCGACCCCCCCGCCCCCCCTTCCCCTTCCGGGCGTACTCCTCTTCTGGTACTTTTGTTTTTATTTTTCCTCAGGTAAGTTTGTCAGCACCGCCTCCTTTGCCCTCGACTCTCACCTAGTTTTTTTTTTTCCCCAACGCTTTTTTCCCTCCCGCCCCCGCTTTCCCCCCGTTCGACTACTTACTTTTCCCACCTAGTGTACTTCGTCGCTGGCCATTTGGGCTTCACCCAACCTTGACATTTTCTTCAGATATTTTCGACCTTTATCCCCTTCCCCCTCCCTGCCTGCGTCGACTTTACCCCCCCCAATTCCCCCTCGTTCCTGCCACCTTTTGATTTAGTGGAGTTCCCTAATCCCTACCGGGGCCAACCCCCCTTTCCGGGCTGTTTCTTTCTCTTTGTATTGCTGGCTTGACCATTCGTGTTGCTACTTTTGTGCCGTCTGGTCTAACAATTCAAAAATTGATGCGTCCGGACCCCCACCACCCCCAAACCTCCCAAATAACGCCTCCCGATCTTTTTCCCGCCATTTTCCTGCAGTTTCCTCTTAGGTTGCAACCACCTTTTTCCTCCCCAAATTTTTCTCCCCCCACTCGATTAATTGATCTCACTACCTCAGCCGTCCCCCCAAATACTTATCCATCGTGACACTTTTCCCGTTCCTCCCCCCTTCTTTTCCTTGCTGGGAACGGGCATTGGTTTCCCCTTTCCATGCCAACCTTTCCCTCCACGTTTTGTGACCCCCATCCCCCCAGGGCCATTTTTGTCTGGCTTGCCCAAAAGCCCCCCCCACCCCCCCTTCCCCTTATGAATTTTTTTACTCCTTTTTTCAATCATTACTCACCTCTCTCTCCCTTAACACCTTCCATCCCCCCGCATTTTTCTTACCCCCCTTTCTCCTCTATACAGTTTCCACGAATTTTCCCCCCCATAGCCCCCCTGTGCACCCCCCAAGTTTCCCCCCGGTGGGGGTTTATCTGTTGTTTTAGGTTTTTGATGTGTTGACCTCTTTTTTTTCTTTTTTTCCCAGTTCGAAGTCTTTTTTTTCCCAGTTCCCCATGAGTTTTTGTTTTTCCCCCTTTCCTCCCCTTCAAATTTCCTTACTAAACTTTGCCCAAAAACTCCGTATTGCTTCTTTCTAATCTCTTCTTTCCGCTGTAGCATTAGTTACCATATTTTTTTCCCCCCCTTTTTTTTTTTTTTGTGCCACAAATGCCCCCCCTCTTCTTTTTTCCGGCCTTTTTTTCCCCCGATGCACAACCGGGTCTGTTAAATAGTTTTTTTTTTGGGGTGGCGGGCTTTTGTAGTTCTGCCTGTCCTTTTCTATAACCTCATTTTTTTGGTTGCGTCTAACTTAGCTCTCCTTTTCACACCTCCTGTTATCGCTCCTTGGCAGTCTCCCCCCCCATATCATTCTTCCCCCTCCTCCCTTGCCCTGTCGCATGGGCCTAACGCCCTTCCCCCCAAAACCCCCCTCTTTTCCCTTCTAACTTCCCTTTTTGCACAACGTTGCCACCCCCTTCCAACTGTAGGACCTATTTGCCCCACCCCCCACCCCCCCCCCACCCCGCCACACCCCGGCTCCGACGCTCCCTCATTTATTCCCACTTTTTCTTCCCTTCTCCCTCCCCAACCCCTCATCCCTCTCACCCCCTTCTCTCCCTCTCCCCTCCTTTCCCTCCATCCACAACTTCTCTCCTCTCCCACTACTCTACCTAATCTTCCCCCCTTCCCTCCCCCCCACCCCCCCCCTCCGCCCCAAACCTCCACCCTCTCCTCCCCCCCCCTTACGGAGCTCCCCCCACTCTCTGCCCGCTCCATCTCCCGCATTCCTACGCTTTTCCGCCTTTCCCTTTTTCTCATCCCTCCTTCAATTCCTCTCCTCCCCTCCACTCCCCTCCTCTCCTCTTCCCCTCACCCCCATCGCCTCTTTCCCACCCCCCCCTCCCCCCCCTCTCCCCCCCCCCCCATCCCTTCCCCACAATCCCACCCCCATACACTCCCTTATCCCTGCGCTCTTTCTCCTCCCAACCATCTTCTCTCCGCATTACTCCCTCTCCTCTCTTCCACCACCATGCCTCCCCTCCTCCTACCTCCCCCCCCACTCCCCCTACCCCCCGTTCCGCCCCCCCACCTTGTCTCTCCTCTCCCCCCTCCCTCCCCCCCTCACCATCCTGCCTCTCCCGCTACATATCTTACTTTATTCCTACCTATCCCGAACCTGCCCCGCCATCCCCTCCCCCTCCCCCCTCATCCTCCCACCCCCCCCCCCCCCTAGCCCCCCGCCATACCTTTCCCCATCCCCCCCCCTCACGCCCTTCTCCTCCCCCCCCCCCACCCCTCCCCCTCCCCTCCACCAAACCCTCTATCCCTTCCCCGATCCCCCCCACCCCCGTTCCACATACTCGCCCTAAACCCATCCCAACCCCACCCTCCCTCCGACAACTTTTCGCACCCCCCCCCTCTTTCCCTATCCAACCATTCCGTTCCCCTCCCCTCTCTCCCCTCCCCCCCCTACCCCCTTCCCCATCCTCCCATCCCTCCACCCCTCCCGCCCCCTCTTCCCACTCCACATCTCCCTCACTCCCTTCTTATCCTCCCTCCCCCCCCACCTCTCCCCCACCCCTCCCTGCCCCCCCCAACCCTCCCTACCCCCACTCATCCACCCCCCCCCTCTTCCCCACTTCTGTCCCCTTCGCTCTCCTCCCGAACCCTTCTCCCCTTCTCCCCCCCCCTCTCACCATCTCTCTACCTCCCCTCCATCTACCATCCTCCCCCCTCCCTCCCCTCTTTCCCCCTCCCTCTCCCCCATTCTTTTTTAAGTCTTCCTCCGCCTCTTATCTCCCCACCCCCCCCCCTTCCCCCCCCCTTCCACCCTCTCTTCACGCACTTGTCCCCTCCCCCACCCTATTTAACCACACACATCCCCCATTCCTCCCCCCCCCCCTCCTTCTCTTTCCTTCCTCCCTCCCCTCTTCCTCCTCGCCTTCAATTCGTCCCACCCCCTCACTTTATCAACCCTCCTAACCCCCCCTCCTACCCTCTCTCTTCCCCCTAACCCCCCCTTATCGCTCCCCCACCCTCCTCGTCCCCCCCACCTCTCTTCTCCCCACACACACTCTACAACCCACTCCCCTTCCTCCCCCTCATCACTCCTCCCCCTCTCCACCTTTCATCCCCCCCCCCTACCCATCCTCGACCCACCCCCCCCTCCCCCTCCCCCCCCCATCACCCGCCCACCCACCTCGCCCTACCACCCCTCCTCGCCAACTACCTCCCCCCCCCCCCCAACCTCACCCTCACCCACCTCCTCTCTACGCCCACTCCACCCAATCCCTCCATCCGTTACACCTCCGTTCCCCATTTCCTCTGCACTACCCCCCCCTACCGCTTCTCTCATCTCTCCATCCCCCCCCCCTCCCCTTCCCCTCCTCCCCCATTGCTCCCCTCACCCTCCACCTCCCGCTTCAGCCCACCCCTTCCCCTCCCCTCCATGCCCAATACTTCTGCGCACGCCACCTCCCCTTACCTCACCCATTCACCCTCATCCCCCATCTCTCCCTCCTCCTCCCCCCCACACCATCCTTAACCGCCATTCCGCCTCCGCCGCCCCTCCTTCCCTCTCTTTCTTTTCTCCCTCCAAAACCTGGAGTACACCATTCCTCCTTCTCTTTGTTTTGAGAGTTTGATCCTCCCTCCTGCCCGTTTTTCAAGACATTTTTCCCCTAAACGTGCTTCCCGGTTAGGAATTCCCTGTTTTGTTTACTCCCCCTTTTCTCACCGATTTCACGGTTGGCGCTCTCAAAGTACCCTCCCCCCTTGTCTTTTTGTCCTTTTGTTTCTTTGGGAGGATCGGTTTTCCTATCGATTTCCCCCTGTCGGACCCATTTCTTGTTGGTTGTTTTTCAGGGCGCAGCTCAGAGTCAGTATGCTTTTCCCCAGTTGAGTAACCCACACATTTTTTCTTTCTGCATGTTTGGCATTGTTTTTTTAGGCGCCTTTGCCACCCTTCCCCTGGTTTTAGTGTCTCTTAACCCCCCTTTCGGTGTTAGTTGAGTACTCCTGCCCCTTCCATTTCCCTGACTGCTGGGCGAGACGTTTTTTGCGACGTTTTTGGATAGCCTCTTGCCCCGTTGTAGTAGTTCTGTCCCTCTTGGGCGGTCTTTTTGGACTATTTGTTTTTTCAGGTTGGCAGGCTCCCCGGCGGTTGATTTTGTCCCTTTGAGGATTCTTTTCTTTTTTTTTGTGGCTTTATCCTTTCCTTCCCCCCCTTCGCTTTTCTGGTTAAGTTCTTCCCGCATGTATCCCTTCCGCTGAGCAGCCTACTCCCTCCTTTTGGCCCCCCGGTACAATTGAGAGACATTGGTCAAACCCCCGTTTTGGTGCTCCTTTGCTTTTCCTGTCTTCGCCCGCGGGTTGTGGCTTCAGTCTCTTTCCAACAACTCCATGGTTTTTCCCGCCCGATTACAGAATCTCTTCCTCAGTTTCGGCCACACCCTCAACTGTTTTATTTTTTTTTTTCGTGACGGAGCCCTCTTCCTGGTGCGAACCTTCTTTGGTGTTGCTTCTGGGAGGGTCGATGGCACGTTCTTCGGGTTATCAAGATCCGTTTGCCCCTTCCCCTTGGGGTCACAGCATCTTCCGTTCCGGTTTGTGACGCCGAGCCACATTTTTCCTTTTTTTTCTGCATTCGTGTTTTCTTTGTTTTTTTGGCGAGGTTGATGTTTTTCTTCCTCCAGGGAGTTCATCGCATCTTGCCCGACTTTTCGGCGGTTTTATATTTACTTCTGAAAGTTGGCCTTTTCCCCCAAGTGGCTTTTTTCCTTTCTGAATCCGGAATTTTGAAGCATTCATCCCTGACCTCGATGATCCGTTGCCGCGGATTGACCCTTGACACTTTTTTTCTTTGTTAGCCTTTTTAGCCGACCCCATTCCCCTTTCCGGCCAGTAAATCCCTTCTTTCATCATGCTGCCTATTGGGTTGTTTTCCAATGGCGGAGTTTTTCCTCCCGCCGGTATTTCCCTGTTGCCCGAGTACCCAGGTCACGCCTCTCCCCCTTTTTTCGTTCTTTCTTGGCTTCGATGTAATGCCACCCCGCCTTTTTTTTTTCATCTCCTCTGGGACTGTTTTTTTTCCCCTAGCAATGCTTCTGTCCCTCTGCATCGGATTAATGTGACGATTTCATACCAGCGATTCAAACTTCTTTGTTCCTTTCGCCCCCAAATCCCGGACTTGTTTACTTTTTGCTCTATTGTGGGAGGAAATTTTGTCCCTTTAGCTCGTGTCTTTTACGATTTTTCCAGTCAGGACGCTTGCAGGGCTCGGTCTTTTACTTGTCGTTCACTGTGCTGCCACATCTGGTCCCCCCCATGGAAAGTGACCCCCGATTTTCCTTTCCTCTCAGTGAGCAGTTCCCCCCTGCCCCGTTCATCGACCTTTTATTACAGCATTTTTTTCCGTCAGATTTTTTTTGGCCCTTCCTTTCAGTTTACCTCATTAATCCTTGAAAATACCCTTTTCCTGAGGACGCCTTTTTTCAACCTTTTCTTTTGGGCGATTATTATCCCTTTCCTTTGCCCCCAGTTCCTGGCCCGATTACGTCTTTTTGGCCGACGCGCAGGGAGTAGTTACTCTTCACAGATGATGGTCCCTTTCCCCCCACTATAGGTCTTTCTTTCAAGTACCCTGATTTTCGCTATAGGGCGCCTTTTTCTTGCTTGGGCTGGATGTAGTTGGTTTCCTCTTTAGTTAACTTTTTCTTCCAACGGTTTCCCCTCTTTCTTTTTTTTTTTTTTTACCACAGGTGTGCGTACCTGTTTCGGCACCCCCTTTCCGGTCCTGCCGGTCTTTTCCGGCTTGCTTTATGCTGTTGAAGACCTTTTCAATTCCCCGTTCTGGGCGAACTTACCCTCGTGTTCTCCTTTCCGCACCCCCTGCAGGACACCCCTTAATGTGTCAATGTCTTCTTTTTTAATGGGCCCGTCCCCGACCGCACTTTTTCTGTCTGCTTTTCTTGAAGATCGATACACCGCGTTTCAATTGGCCACCTGTTTTCTCCGACCGAATGCGATGTTTTTTACCTCTCTTTTATTTTTTTTCCACCCTTTTCTTGTCCACTGGTGCAGCTCTCCATTTGGAGGGAGGAGTGTTTCCTGGTCCAATTTTGGTGTGATGAACCCCACATGCCTCCTGTTTCTTTCTTTTCCCACCCCTTGTTGTCGATGTCTTGCGTTGGTCCCCCGTTGTTGTTTTGCAATGCTTCGGTGTGTTTCTCTAGCAGGGCTCGTTGTCCAGGAGCTTTTTCTGGCGAAGATGTTTTCTGGGGTTACGAGACACCTCTGTCCTCCCTGCTGGGGTCCCAATGGTGTGTGACTGACGTTTCCAAAAATATTGCGTCGAAAATCGACGGCCCATCTTGTTAGCACATTTCCTTTGCTTGTCTTAAGCGTTTCCTGATGAAGGCTTCCCCATTGTGGCCCGTTTGTTGGTCTCTTTTCTTGTTCGTCCCTTCCCGAGGCGGCCGTTTTTCCCTTTTGTCGTCTTTCTCCGCGGAATTACTTTTCCAGTTGGCCCAAGATTAAGCGGGGCTTGTGGTTAACCACCCGGATGCATGGAGTCTTGGGCATCCCTCGCAATGTTCCTTTGGTCACGGGTTTTCTCTCTTCACATTTTTTATTCTGTACAGTTACTTGCCTTTTACCCACCCACTGTGGGTTTACAACTTTCCTTCTTCTTTTCTCCCTGGAATAATGTCTGCCTCTGACCAGTTTTCCTGTACTGCTCGACCACTTCTCTTTTTTTGGGAGTTTCCATCTTTCTGTTTAATTGTTTCATTCCTTCCTTATTGTGAGGGGATTTGAACGATACCTTTTTTTTCTTCGATTTATTCGTACGTCATGGGTGTTTCTTTCTTTTTCATTTTTCTGTTAAGTGGTGTTCCTAGGTGGACGCTGCGCCCCTTCCTGACCTTTTTCCCTTTAGGTGTCCCCATTAAAGTTTTTTTGGTTTTCCTCCTCTAGGTTTTTTGCGATAACCTTCTTTTTGTTCCGCGTGTCTTTGATGGCCGGTTGATCTGATGCACCAATCAGTGACGCGATCCGAGGTGCGCCAACGTACGCCCTCAGGACGCCAACCCCCACTTCGGTCGTAATCTTTTCTTTCATCACGGGTTGGTTTTTGCTATTTTAGACCCTCCCGGTTTTGGTGTGTTTTGCGTTCCCGTTTGGCGGTTTTTGGCGCGACCATTCTTGTTCCTTCCTTCAGTAGACGATTGGTGGACTCTCCTCCCACGTTGTTCAAATATCACTCCCCCCACCTCTTTATGTCTGATTCTCTTCGCGGAATCAGCCTCAGACTCAGCACCCCTTTAAATTATAAAAATGCTCGCATTCTTTTCTTCTCGTCCCCCCTTGGACCCCCACTATTTCCAAGCTTACCCCGCCCGGACAAGGCGTCTCCCCAAAGATCCTTCATGACCCCAATTCACCCCCCTTTTTGTTTACTCGGTTTTTTGCCATGCCCGTAAGCACGTTCCTCAGCAAAAAAAAACACGTCAACCCTGCATCTTGCACTTGTATTTTCCCAACAAAAAGCTCACTCTGCTAGGGAGGTTTACGGTTAGGGCCCCCAGGGAGCCCGGTTATTCTCCTATTTTCACTCTCCCCTTTGCCTCATTGGCTTTCCCCCCCGAAGTTTTGGCCTAAATTGTGACGCCCTATTGTGGCAAACCCCACTTGATTTTTGCAAAGCCTTACCCCCAATTTTTTCAGGTTCTTTCCAAATACTATTGGTTCCATTCACTTTTTGGAATCCAATTTGCCCATCTCTTCCATGTAACGTCTTCAGTATCTACCTTGTCGCAAATATCTGACTGCTTTTCCCTTGCCCGGCATCGCTTCGGGAACTTTCTCGCATCTCCCCCTCACCGGTCCTAGACTGCTTTCCCGCTTGAAGCCCCCCTTCGTCCTTTCGCAGATTCACCGCCACTTAGCCTATTTGTCTCATATGGCCTGTCCTTTTTTTCTCGCTTTTTTCGTTTTTTACGGGCGGTATCTTTACTTTTTGTTGAGCCCAAGCTTTTTTTTCTCTTCTCGCGGGCCCATTATCTTCTTTCCTTCTTGTAGCTCCCTTCTCCCCACCGAGATTCCCCCGTTGAGCACCCCACCTTTCTGTCCCTACATTTGCACATGTGATAAAACCTCCTCCTGATATTCGCCCCCTGCCCTCCAACCCCCCCCCTTTAGACTTTCTCCCCCTCCGTTAATGGCCTTTTTGTTTTTCGTGTTGTTTTCACCCGTTGCTTTTCCCACCACCATCTTTTCCCCTTTGAGCTGCCCCGCTTTTTACCTCACTGTCACCCTTGAAGTATTCGACATATTTCAGAGTCATGATGCCTTTCTTTTCCCCCAAACTCCCCCACAAAAGGATTTAGTCCTTCCCACGCCCGGCATCAAACCTTTGCCTATTTTTTTTCTGTAAGATGCATTCACGTCCTCCTGAAGACATCTCCTTCTTGAGTTCCGTTTCTTGTGTAAACCATAAATTTTTGATTGAAGTACAGTGAAGGTTCGGGGTTTGAAGCCTATAGGAGGCTTCCTTTTCAGGTCCCCCTGCTATAAGTAAACCTTTTCCTTTCCTTTTTCCGATTTGAGGCCGGGGTGACCATCGGCCTTCTAGGTTTCTTTTTCGTTCCAACCCCCTGTTGTGCGTTGGCCGTCTTCCCTTTTTGTTGTAAAAAGTTTGGCGTTGGTGTCATATTGTTTTTTGATATTTCCCAGTTTTCTTCCTGTCCAAAAACCCTTCCAAAAACTTAGCCCCCCCGCCCCAGGGCTCTCCCCGTTCATAGTGTGATATACCCCCGGCTTCCCCGCTTTTTTTTTCTCCCTTGGAAATATGGGGATTTTGCAGTTCTTCCTGGCTTTTTTTCCTCTTACGTAGCTCCGTACCCCCTCTTGAAAGGCTTCCTTTCCTGTCGTCCCGCGTGGCAACCCCCGTGGTACCATTCCCCCTGCATCCCCAGCCGTTCGACTTAGTTTTTCCCCCCCCTGCGCCTTTCATTTTTACGGCTTTTTCTTTTTTCTTTCTCTTTCCTTCCCCATGAAAGACATTTTGCCAACAT
>Ga0179591_1292284_pt1 | contig 19469 bp, 21 predicted proteins | sample CZOMad2_1_08_16f_FD_182891 | JGI IMG/M metagenome (GOLD analysis project Ga0179591, IMG submission 182891) | Vadose zone soil fungal communities from Angelo Coast Range Reserve, California, USA - CZOMad2_1_08_16fungal (PacBio error correction) | ecosystem: Environmental > Terrestrial > Soil >... | reverse complement strand
TTCTCTCATCTTTCTTTGTATAGAAGTCTTCTTTAGTGAGACATTTTGACTTAGACCTTACTCGAGTGACTTAGACCCTTTCCCTTTCTCCCAGCCCTTCCTGATGGAGAGGAAATTGACCCTCTACAATAGGCTTGAGATCAAGGATGTCCTCCCTTTCCGAGATGCCTAGAAAAGCCTTTAAGCCAAGTTCTCTTTTCAGATTATCCAAAGAGGATAGCCATTTTTCTCTCTTATAGAATTACACCCTTGTTAGTTTGACTATCTGACCTTTGGGATGACTAGCTTTTCACTGATGAATCCCACGACCTCCTGTATGGACGAGCGCCTGATTTTTTCTCTTCCTGACCTTGGATTGCTGCGTTCCGGACCTCTTGCCTCTTCATGCCCCGATGGCTTGTGATCACCTTCGTCACGACCTTCCGCCGCTTTTCCCAGATAGGCTCTCCTTTTATCGAAAAAATTCCTGCGAGTAGGCTTTCCATTAGAGTCTGTCAATACTCTTTTCGAACCCTAAAGAAATCATTTCCTCTAGGGCCTCTCTCGGTTCCTAATTTTATAAAGTAAACAGTTCCAGCTCCGGCCTTTCGGTCCTTGAAAATGAAAGAGTGGGACCCCCTCCCGCAAACAAAGGAGGCGTCCCTTTCGACTTCACACTCTATTTGAAACCCCCGACGCAACAAAAAAAGCCCCCCTCTTTTACCTATTTTTTGATGGGCCCCAGTCCCCCCGAAGGATTTACTCACGCCGAGCTCTTCAGGCCTAGTCCGAATCGACAATTTTTCCTCCCCTCTAATTCGGCTCCCCTTTGACCGCCACGATATTTCTTTCCCTTCTAAGAGACCCAGGGCCACTTTTCCAGATGATCGCCTCCCCAAAAAATGATGGTATCAAAGCTTCCTTTCTTCTTCAATCTGGAGCCCCCCCTCCTTCCGCACCCACACCACTTCCCTCATATATGGCACCCCCTCTTTTCAATCTTGTCCTCGTAGACGTTTAAGAAATTAGACGAGTTCTTTCTTTCTCCCCACTGCCCCTCCCCCCGTTTTCCACGGCACGGCCAGGACTTCACCTTTTCTCGTTTCTCCACGAAGACTCAGAGATGAACTCTACCCCGGCTGGATTAGCCCTGCCACTACATCAGCATCTGGTCTTCATTCTTAGACTGCCCCTCCTTGGTAAAGGCCGCGACCACACTCCTTTCCTGTTCTTTTCTCGTCACAACCCCATGGAAAATGGCTCCCCTTTTGTTTCGGTCCTTCTTTCCTTTATTTATTGATCTCCCAATGTTAGAAGATAAGCAGAGATCTTTCTATTGATCGTAAGTCTTGGAGTATAGAAGGGAAGAGCTCCCTGCTCCTTTTTCTTAGTCCGCCCTTGCAAAGAGGGTTGTTCCCCCCTCCCCCCCAAAACTTTCCTTTTACGGAAGTAGTTGCAGACTCACGGACCAAAAGGGCTTTGGAATTGAAAGGCGGAAAGGACATTTGTTCCCCTTCTTTTTTCCCTTCCAGGTTCTCGCCCCAGAGAGTTGAGTTCCTACCCCCCCTCCACCAGAGGGCGATGTTCCCTATGAGAGCCTCCCCGGGCAACTGCCTTTTTCCCCCCAGCACCACAGGAACTCCTCCCTTGATGATTGCTTTTTTTCGTGTTCTATTTCCAGTATTTTACTGCGCCCCCTCTCCTCGGATTGTCGGTTCACTAACATCCGTTTTCACTTCCCTATGACGAGACCAAGCTGAGGCCAACCCCCTCCTCCTTTTTTGAGAGAGATTTCCTCCAGTCCTCTCTCCTCACGGCCGCGCTGCAAACTTCATTTCCATCGGCCGGATCTGAACCTCTTTCATCCTCCTTCTAATTCTGTGGGGAGCGGTCCGGGCCCCTTTTTCTTCTTTTTTTTTTTTCTTTCCCTGAGTTGTCCTTCCCCCCTCTGGTGTAGGGTTGATGTTCTCTCCAACGCGATGGCCAGCTCCCCTCCGATGACAACGATGCGGCTCTCTCCGCCCCCTGTCAGGCGTGATGAATCCCCCCCCCCTTCTCCTTTTTCACAAAAAATTGCCGTCATGCAACTTCCCAGGTGGGCTTGTGGCCTGGCTGACTCCCCTTTGCATCTTTTTCGAAGACCGTTTGACGCACGCGCCTTCCCCTTCCCCCCTCCCCTTACCTTTCCCTAAGAAGCCTAAGCTTTTTCGTCCCGTCTTTTCGGAATTCGATCAATTTCTCGTCTTTCTGTCAATTGCAATCAAGCTATCTCCTTCCAAGGCCATGCGCGAAGGTTTGGACGTCCCCCTCCCCATGAAGAGTCCCGGCCGGGACACAACGTTTCCCGCGGGAGAATTGCCCTTCCATTTTTCTATCATGCCTCTCTCTAATTAAAGCCTTTACTTCTCTTTTTTTCCATAGATTCCCCCTGCCCGTGATGACGCCTTTTTCTTCTTTGTCGGCACCTGTTGCGGTGAGATGCCATCGAGTAACTCTCTTTCCTCCTTTCTGCCAGGTGTCAGCCTTCCCCTCTGACAAGCTTCCGCGTGAAGTAGGACTTTTTTTCCCGCATCCCGTTCGTCCTTCCGAGTTGTCGCTCTCCGGCAGCCCTTTCAGGTTGGTGTCGAGCTACTTATCATTTGCATGTGGAAATGGCCCTATGTCCGGCCAACCATTTTCTTTTCGTCCTTCGCTGTGTGAATGAGCTTGACTCCTCTTTTTCTCCTCCCGGAATTCTCTCTAGCGCGTCTTTCCTTTTCCCCTTGAAATCCTTCGGGTTTCCCTCCAGGGCCCTAACCCAGGACTTTCCCTCCCCCTTTTTGAAACTTTGGGTGAGTTTAGGCCTTTTTCCCCTTTCCATATCGTTGATGCCCTTATCCTCCGGTTCTACAGGTTTTTCCTTTTTTCTTTTAAATTCTCTGGGCTCGCTTGAACGGGTTTTCAAGGTTGAGTCAGTCTGGAGTAAATCCTTTTCCTCCCCTCCCCTGTTTGAGGTTTTTTTCCCAATGATCTTTTTCTCAGATTGCCTTCTTGAACTCCTGCCCCCTCGTCGGGCGGGCTGGTCCCCGGTTTTCGCTTTCTCGCCTATTCCCTTCTCGACCGCGGTTGTTTCTTTTATCAACGCCGCCCTTTTTTTTCTTGCGAATTTCGCCGCCGCTTTTAGCCTCATCCGCCTTCGGAGACGTCCACAGTGTTCAGTCCAGCCCCTTTCCCGTTTTCGATTCTTTCTCCATCAGTCCACCCCCCTTTTCCCCACGCCTGGACGGCAGCTCAGGCATCTCCTCAAGCCCCTTGAAGTGGTGACAATAATTTTCTCTCGGAGATTACGCTTCTTCCTCTTTATTAAAGCCTACAACGTGGCAGAGTCCCCCGGACCCTTCACTGCAGCAAACCAAGATGTCATTTTCCAGGGGACGAGCCCTTCCCTCCTATCTCGAAAGTTTTTCCGGGGTCGAAGGCCATCGTTTTTGAGAGGTTTTTTTTTTGGTTTGCCACCCCCGCGTCCCATTTTCTTTCATAGATTTTTCCTATACCCGACACCATCTCCTCATTTAGCGACATCTTACGACATCACCAGACCCTCCTTTTCATTGCGCCTTGGCTCCCCTGGCAATGACTAGGAGTTTCGGCTGTCCTCCCACGGCGTGTTTTGCATAATACATCTCGTACTTTTCTCCAATTAAACTTTTCCCCTCCCAGGAGTCTTGCCTCCCATGTCGTCGCGAGGCGATTTCGGCGAACCCATTGGTGGTGGGACTTCTTTCTTTTTATATTTCTCCTGGAAACCTCACTATACTCTCACCGATCCACTCGATGCACGCTTTCTGCCCTTTCTCCCTCCTTCAAGCCCCCCCTTTTCGCTGAAGCTCTCTTCTTCCTCCGCGGAGAATAGCCCTCTCCTAAGTTTTTTTGTTGAGAGTTCCCTCCAATGCACGAGAGATGTCAGTCGCATTCGTTCCCCCTCCTTTTCTTGGAAGTCCCCCTGCAGCGTGGACGAGTCTTGCTTTTCCTCTTTGGTGACGGCCGTTTTTTTGTGAGAGAACACGATCTTCCCACGCCTTACGAAATATCGGTCTTGTAGGCGAAGCTCCCTGGCTTTGCCCTTGATTGAAGAAGTGATAGAATCTTTCTTCTTTACAAACTATCGAGAGCTCCTATGACGGTCTGCCCCCCTTTCCGATTCCTTCCCCGGACTTCTGGGTTGATGTAGTCCTGTTCAATTCTCGCTTGGTTCTCTCCCTTCTTTTCTCATATCTTTCGGTGTTTTATCATTCCTCGCTGGAATACTATTTTTTTCCCTCTTTAAGCTTCTTCGATCCCTTCTCCCTCTGACTTCGACAAAGTCCTTTTTCCCCAAGTGCTGAGCTTAGATGACGATTTTTCTTTAAACTTCTTTGTTAGATCGCCTCCCATTCTCCCAACGGTTCCTAGCGAGGGCCTTCGCCTTTCGGTTCGCGAGGAGAAATATTCCTCTCCCTAGAGATTCAAACACGCCTCTGGTGGAGTCTTCTTGACGATCTGCTTAGGAGTTGGATGAGCACTTCTTCATAGATGATTCTTTAAGGAGGACTAGCGGCTTTCCCCGTTAGGGGAATCCTATGTTTTCAGTCGTTCCCTCAGGCTTTCTGAACTATCTGCTCTCCACATCGAGGATCTTTTCCCCCCTTCTGGTGTTGAATCTCCTCCCCCTCCCATCGACGATGTGATTTCGTCGATCTTCGAAAACCTGTTCCCCTCTTTTCGCGCCCGCGCCCGACCTTCTTTTTCCGTTCGTCTTTAAATAGCGATTCCGCAATCGGAGGCTCCCCCCTTGCGGGCCCGCAACCCCGTCTCTTTTCCCTCTTAGCTGACATTCACTCCTCAGCCACGTCCCGGCCGTTCCTTTTACTCTGGTACCTGACGCTGTTCCCTCCCCCTCCCTTTCAAACATTTTTTTTTTTTGACAATGGTCTTTCTTTGTATCAACTATCCGCTTTTCCCTGCTCCCGGAAATAGATCAAGATGGCGGCCATTTTCTTCCTCAAACTCCTGCACGAAAGAGCCTACATTGCCGGCATTGTTCAATCTGTTTCGTTCAATTTCAGGTCCCCGATCGGGGACGAAACCACGAGTCTTTTCCCTCCCTCCGAGACCCTCTTTTAAGATGACTCTCCCCCAACCCTCTGATAAAGATGTACTCCGGCGGGTCCCTTTCAGCTGTGCGGCCCCCCCCAGAACTTCGTCACCGAAAAGATCTTCCCCTGCTTTTTTCTTTCTTTTTTTTTTTGACCACCTGGGTCCAGCTTTTCGGCCCTGCGCTTTTCTTTTTTTTGGATGCAGTCCCGCGTGGCCCCCGTTCAACTGGATTTCCGTATCTGGTTCTTTTGTCTACACGAATCCCCCCTCCTGAATTGACTCCCCGAAGCCCACCTTTCCCCTTTCCCTTTCCTCAATCTTTCCTACGGCCGGATTTTTTGGCCGCAGCCAAAGAGAAATCTCCTCCCCCAACCTTCTCTTTTTAACTGGACATCCCCCCCCCCCTTTCCTTTCCGGATTCTCTTTCAATGACCTGACCCCCCCATGGACATGTCGACGATCAGCCTTCTTGATCCTGCCGTAGTCCAAGACAAAAGCCGAGGAGTTTCTTTCTTTTTCTCTTTCCAAATACCCCTTTGTTTAGAATTAAGTCTCTTTTTTTCCCCAAGGTATTCTTCCTGGTTTCTTCCCACTATTTCTTCCCCCCCCGACTTTGAAGTTTGACTTTTCCACTTCCCCTCGTTTTCAACTTTTGGATTCATCAAGCAGGACCCTTTTTTCAAGGACCATTTTTGTCTCGTGCTTCATAGGCCGGGTTCTTTTTTATGACCCGCGCGTTTAGTTAGACATCAAAACCCTGCCCTTTTCCCCGCTTGCCTGTTTAGAAAATCGCTTCTCCCCCTGCAACTGCAGGGCCCCTTTCCCCTTCGAATTAGAAGGTTCTCCCCCCTTCCGATCCGGCCGATGACCCTGCCCCTCGTAGGAAAGGTTTTCTCCCCAGAGGATGGTCGATTCTTACCCCTCCCTCTTACTCGCGAGCCCTTGGTGTGTTTGTGAAATGTGCTAGCGCGTCAGTTCTCCCTTACCTCCCCCTTCGGTTCGTGACCTTCCCTTCCCAAATCCCGCTTGAGCCTTTTTTTCTTCTTATCGCATAGAAACGTTCCCCTCATTCGAATTTCTGTTTTTTTCTTTTTAGTTCGGGAGATCATCGCGTTGGGTCTCCCCTTTCCATTTCTTTTGTCTTAGACAAACACGTCCCCCTCCCTCTTTTTCCTTTCTCTGCCCCGATAACGTCCCCCCAAAATGTCCTTGCGCCATTTCCTTCCCTACAACCCTTCGGCGTGAAAACCTTTCCCTTTCGTAATCCACCTTTCCCCTTTTGATGGTTTCGTGCTCTTTTCCTCACAACCCGCGTTGCTGTTTTTTTTTTGTTTTTTTTTTTTTTTTCCCGGTGCGGACCGTTTGCTCTTTTCCCCCTCTAAAACGAAGGTCCCACGGCCGAAGTCCTCCTCTTTTCGGTAGACGTCGTTGATCCAATCCGCCTCTTTGTTTCTCGTCGAACATGGCAATGTTTTTTTCTCCACAGAGAAGTCTCCTGATAAATTCCCTCTCCGGTTTGGGACGAGAATCAGTTATCGTGTGTGCTCCCCACACCGTACCGGACGGCGTTCCTTAATTGCTTCAGATTCTTCTGTATTTCTTGCTCCTTCCAGAGTTCGGCTTCCTTCGTTCGAAACCAGTCTCCTTCTTTTCCGGGCCCTCCCCCCCCATGAAGGTGCTCCACCTTCTTTTTCCCCTGAGATCACGCGCAGGACCGTTTCCTCACTTTTTTTTTCTCCGTTTCATCAGGAATAAATTATATTATTGTAGGGTCCTCTACGTGTTGGCAGCATCCTTCTTCCCTGAGGTTGTTTCCCCTTATAGCCATGTCTTTACCTCCCCTTCTTTTTTGTTTAATGTTTTTGGCATGTGGAATGGGTCCCCTTCCCTCCCCCCCCAATACGTTCTCTTAAGATGATCTTCGACCGCCCCCCGCTTGTCGAATCGGAATCAGGTAGCCGAGGTTTTGACAGATCGGTTTCCCCATTCGGGTGAGTGACCCCCCGGAATTTCCCTCCCCCAATCTGTGAAATTATTTCGGCTTCGTAACTAGCGCAACGACATTGTCTTTCTCTTTTTTCAGATTTTTCACTCGGCTCCCGCCCGGCGGTTTCCTTCCTTTTGCGACAGTTGAAATGTCTTGGTATCCTCTCTCTATCCATCTTACGCGCAATGCTTGGTCTTCGGCAGATGCGAATCCTCAGTAACTGCGCCGTGGATCTAGGAGCCACCTGTCCTTCTGATCGCCACTATTGGTCCGCCCCTTGTCTGAAGCCTTCCTGATACCCTATGGGGAGGGCTCCTCCGTTTGAAGCCGCGTGTCTCTCCCCCTGTCAGGCAAGCCTTCGTTACCTCATTGATCCCAGAACTTGCCTCCTCCTGCTTTCGCCCTGCATAAGTCCCCCCTTCAGGGATAACTTGCGAAGGTCATCTTCCCTTTCCAGACCATCTGGAAGTGTTGCATTTCTCTCTTTTCTGGACTCCTTCCCTATTTCGACGACGGCCCGCAAATTCGTTCCCTTCCCAGACTTGGTAGAAAAACGATGCCTGCCTTTCCTCGCACTCTGAAGATTCCACGTATATGTCCCCCATTACGTTTGTCTGAAGGACAGCTCTAGAGAGATGCGGTTCCTTCTGTTTTTCTTTTTTTTTTTTTTTTTTTTTTTTTTTTTTTTTTTTTTTTTTTTTTTTCTCTGAGTCCAAGACTTGTCTGCCTCACAACGGCCCTTTAGAGAGTCTTGCGCCGTACCCGCCGAAATAAACAAGCCTTTCCTCCTTTTCCATAGAGCAGGCTTTTTCCGAGAGAAGTCATTCTTTCTCCTTCTTCTCCGGGCTAACGCTCCTTGAATCCCCTTCCCCCTTCCGGCTTCTCGTCCTCCTTCCCCAAAGGAAACCGACCCAACCCTTCTGAATATTCAGAGCTCTCTCCGATTTCTGCTTTCATTGTGGGCCTATGACGGGTCTCCAGATTTTAACAACTCCTCACCCCGAGATAATCTTCCAGATGAGGAGATGGAGACCTTCCCCCTTCTTACGCGTAAAGCGAGAGTGCTGCCCTTTTCCTTCCCTATATATTTTTTGAGGAGAGTTTTCCCTTCTTCGCAGCGCGAAAGCTGGCACTCTCTCTAATAGAATACTTGGCGATTCTAAAGCGCCAGCCCCTTTGCCAAGAGATTGGAGGATATCTTTTTTCCGAACTCTCCCCCTTGACCAGGGGGGTGAAACTCTCTTCCACCCAGCCTTTTTCTCACTCGGTTTCTCTTCCTCTCTTTCTCCAGAAGAAGATAATGGGTTTCTTTGCCGGTGTTTGACTTTTTTAAGAAGTTCGATCTTTCTTTTTCGTATTCCTTTGAGAGAGGCCCGATTCCCCCTTCGGTCTGAGGAGCCTTCCGATTTCTCCTTCTCCCCGCTCTTTTTCCCCTCGTTATGGGTGATCTTCCGGCGCCTGTAGACGTCCCTTCGAGATCTTCCCCGGTGGTAGAGGCAGCTTCCTTCTACTATGATTTTCTTTAAGAGGATTCCGCGATTCGCCTCAGCCCCTTCTTTTTAACCCTAATTGAAGACGTTTCTCCCTCGCTATTTCGGAGATTTCCTTTGAAATGATCCATCTCGACGTCCGAACACCAAACTGTCCCCCCTTTTTTCGAAACGATGTTCGGAGTTTTCTCAGAAATATTCCTCACCTAGTTTCTAGATTTATCTTCCTTTTCCCACGGACCTCCTTTAGAGCGGATCCTTTGCAGGTAGCTCTTTAGGCAGATCATTTGGACTTTCTTCCTGAAATAGAGGCAGTGCACCTTTTTTTCTGGACGATCCTTGCAGTCGTATCCGCCCCCCCTCGATCGTTCTTGCGGCTCGTACCCCTCCCTCGTTTTCACACGATTTTCTCGCACCAGATTTTGATTCACTCCCCTTCCGACCCGTCGCCCGCTGTGCGTGCCTCTAATGTTCAGGATTAACCTTGTCTCGCCTCTGAACCCGAATTCTCTTTTTTTCAATGATCGAGATCGCATCCTTCCCGTCAGCGCGGGACCCGCCACCTTTTATCTCCTAAAGAAATTTTCCCCCCCCCTTCTCCAGACCGGCCGGGCGGGTTCCCCCCCTTTCCGCTTGCGAACCGCTTTTTCCCCCCCCCCCAGGAGGAGACCTGGCAAGAATACACTACTTTCCCGATTTAGATTTCCCACACAAGGCCCCCCCCTTGGTTGCAAGTAATGGGGTGATTCTCCTCCTAATCTTTTCCCGGACCTCCCCTTCTTCCCCTGTAAGAACCCTTTTAGTGTCGTAAGTCACCTTCCTCCTGTCGACCCGAGATGTGGACATTGTCCCCTTCGAAGATCAAAAAGGGCTTTTCCGATGATTGCCCCCCCCCAAACTGCTATTTTTTTCTTTTCCAAGAGGTTCTTCAGGAATAGTTCTCCCCCCCCCTCCCTTAAGGCCGCTTCTGACAACCAGACCTTCCCCTCCGTTCAATTGCCGACATGAAGATTTTCAAATCCTTTTTCTTTTCCCAGATCCCCTCGTTTTCCTTTTCTCGATGCATCCATAACCGCGAGTCCCACAACGTTCCCCGGATGCTTCCACGCCGTGACCTTTTCCCTTCATAAAGCCTCTCCCTTAACCTCCTTCTAAGAAGCCCCCCCCTCCCTTCTCCATGACGAGAGCCTATTCTGACGCCGCCGGCCTTGTCCCTCAGCTCCACACAAGAGAACTCCTTTTCCTTAGTAACAAACATGCTCCTCAGGGAAGGGCTTCTTCGGAACGGCAGTATCTTGATTTCCACAGGCAGCTTAGACGATCGCCTCCCTTTTTTTTCTCTAGGGATTGGTTGTATTGATAGTCCCCCTCCGTTCGACCTTTTCTTAGCCTTTCCGCGATAACCATATCACTTGCCCCCTTCTTCCCCTGGAGAGGTACTTTTCACCACCCTTTCATTAAGAACGCCTTTCCTCTGGTGGTCCCCTCCACCCTCCCCCCCCTAATTTTCTTTCTGAAGTTGTCTCCTTCCCCTTCAACAGTGCCCTGCTAAAGGATTTGGATTCATCACTCCCCTTTGCGGAACCTTTTCAGCATCTTTTTTTTTTCTTCTAGTGGCTGCGAAGAATGTCCCGTCTTTTCTTTCCGAACTTCCCTCCAACAGTGATGGCATTGGCCCGTCGGTTTGTCTCCTGGTCACTTCCTTAAGGACCGCGACCCCCTTCTTTTCCTGATGCCCAACGACAGCTTTTGTTCTTCTTCGATCCGGACGAATGACCCTTTCCTGTTGCGCGGAGGTTCCTCCGATTTTAGTTACGTTGAAACGCGTTGCTTCGCTCTCCCCCCTTTCTTCTTTCCAATAATACTCTCATAGCAGAGTAAGCGTGCTTTTTCCCTTCTTTCTACCTCCTCGCTTCGTGACCCCCCTCCCCAATACCTCTTGCGCATTGTCCCCTTTCCCTCTCACCGCGGCGTTTTTCATCAGTTTTCTTTTTGGCGAGTCCTGGGAAGCCTCTCAAACAGAAGGCCCTCGTCCCCTTCTTTGTTCTTTTTGATGTCGAACGCCCCCCTGCTCAGCGCACCGTCTCCCCTATGCGGCCATTAAAAAATGTCCTTGCCTCCCTGTCTCTTCATCAAATTTTTCAACCCTGACGTTCCGTTCTTTCTCAACTTCCGAAAAGACTGCCTTTTGATGACATAGGTTGCAGTCCATGCGGTAGTCAGGACCGTGTGACGCCACTCTCTCTCCTCCATCTAGAGGCCCGCCTCTTTTCCCTTCTTTCTCCGTCGTTGAGTCATTCCCATCCACTTGCTGATCGTTCTCCCGGTCCTTCAAGATATCGGCCTTTTTAACGGCATTTATCCTGCGCCGGTTTCGTCTCGACCGAACCGACTTTTTTGCTCCCGGACTTCAGGCAGGCTTTTTCCGATCGGTAATTCCGGGAGAAGATTTTCTTCGTCCCTTCAGCAGTTCGGGTCTGATTCCCTTCTTTCTTTCGGACACAGACCTTTTCCCCTTTGACGGGTGTAGTCCACTCTTCCCTTCTGCTGCATCGAGTCCCCAACTGTCGAAATTTCGCCCGTTTTTCCGAGAAAAGCTTGATTTCTTTTCCTCTCCTTAGAAGTGTTCTCCAGAAGAAAGTGCGCGCTTGTGTCGCCACCGCATGTCGACCCCCTTCCGGGTGTAGGAGATCCTTTCTCCCCTTTCATGTGGAAATTTTTCAAAACTAGTGTCGGTCCCTTTCGACGCTGAGGTCCGATGATTCCTTAATCGGACTTCCCCATCCGTTCTCGGTCGTGCAGACCTTTCTTCCTCATTCCTTTTCTAAAACAGGACTGTCCATCTTTCTTTCAAGAGGATGTGGCCTCTCGAAATCTTTTCCCATCTTTCTGTTAAACGGGGCAATTGTATTTCTCCCTTTTTCCCCCTTCCCCTCTAGTTCTTTTTCAAGAGGTACGCCCTTCCCTTGATCGTTTTTTCTGAGAAAGTTGCTTTTTTCATCAGAAAGACCCTTCCTTTTTGAGGATTCCCATGATCTTCTTCCTGATTGTCAAATAGACTACGCTAACCGGGAGCGGTCATTTCTCTCTCTCCAATTCTTTCATAAGAATATTTCACTAATCGCGTGAAGATGATCAAAACCTTCTTTGTTGAAGAATTGTCCTTTCTTCGAGCCGCCATTACCCTCTTCCCGTCTTTCGAGAAGCAAACTCATTCCCCCCCTTTTCGTGAACCTCCTTATAGCATCAGTTTCAAAGTCTCCGATTTTCGACGGCAGTGCCCTCCCGCCCCCCCCTCCCTCCAACGTGGCCGTGTTTTCATTCTCGACCGACTCTTGACATTTATCCTCTTTTTATGTCTTTGTCTAGGCTCTTCCTTCAACGGTTGGATCATTTCCCCTTTCGCGAGCCCTCAGAAAGGGAGCGACCTCCTCGCCTCAGTGAGACCGGTCTCCCCTTCCTCTTTTGACTTCGAAGGCTTGAGAGCGATCGCTCTCGTCCAATAATAGATGAGCAACTTTTTTTTTTCTCTATACTATGAGAGCGACTTTCAATATTCGAACCCTTAAACCCCCATCCTATTTTCCCCCGTCAGTGTTGAGCTTCTTTCCCTTTTCGCGCCGTCTTTGATAGCAGAGATTCCTTTGGCCCAATCGGCGTCATCTTTCCAAAGATCATCAAATATGAAAGCCATTTTCCCCCGCTCGAGGACCTCAGAGAATGCGTGGTGGGAATATCTTTTTCTCCTTAATGTATAATGGATCCCGAGATAATCACAATTCAAGTAAAGATGCTTTTTCTCTTTGGAGACTCCTCGGTATTATATTTCTGACTCGAGCTTGTGAAGATTGCCCCTTCTCCATTTTCATATATATAGCTTTTTTGGCGTGATCTTTTCATATAGCATTACACGCTTTGGCCAGAAGGACCCTTTTCCTCTGTCTCACTCCGCAAGAGTGGCATCTTCGCTTTAGAGGATCTCTTTTTCTTCCTTGTGGCTTTTTTCTCGAAAGAACGCATTTTCCCCCCCCTCATGAGAGTCTCTTCTGCGCGATTTCTGCAGACTGCTTCTTCGGGGCGTTTGAATTTGAAGAAGTGTATTTTCTTTTTTTTTTTTATTCTCTGAGCAAGACCCTGTCCCTTTCCTGGAGGCGCTTTCCTCGATGAGCGATGCCCTAGTAGGTTTTGTCTGAAGTCTAATTTCCCCTTCTCGATCACTCTCCCTCGGAAGATGAACTCCTCTCCTCTTCTTTAGTGAGACTTCCCCTGATAGATCTACTCTTTGAAGTTTAAAAAGTAATTGCGGTATTTCCGATGAAGATTAGTGGAAATTGTCCTTCGTGTTGCGCCCGAACCCAAGGATGAGCAACTTTTTCCGAAAAAGATGTCGGCTTTTTTTTTCCTCCCAAGTCCACAATATTAATCACCTTAGTAGAGATTAAATGTCCCCCAGGCCGATGGGGGCCTTCGAGGATGCTTGTCCTTATGACTGATACGTTGTGCAATGCTCCCCTTTAGCCGGCCTCGTTCCCTTTCTAGCATGATTTGGCCCCCCCTTGTCTCAGAATGAACGAGCGCGGTCCTAGCCCGTTTAAAAGTGGCCAAAGAGGTTCCGGTGCGTTGTTCCTTCTAAGTTCGCCAAGCTACAACTCTAGACGGAGTCCCCCTTCGGAGAGAATTTCCTCCCAACATTTTCCCTTTTTTCAGAAACAGAAAGCCCGGCTTTTAAGATATCGCAGTTCTGCCTTAGCCCCTAAAGATCATTTTCCCCCAGCCCTGCGGATATCTCCTTATTTCCCTCCTTTTCTTTTCCCCCAAGGCAACTCGTTTTCCCGGACTTCTAGTTCCTTGACAATTGGCGAACCGCTCTGAGGTCGACAGACAATGTCTTTTCCCCCCCCCCGATATTCGATTTCTTCCCGAACCCACCCTCTCCGCTTTCCCCCTTCTTTTGGACCCAAGGCCTGGTGTCCCGCCCCTTTCCCAAAAAGATCTTGCCCCACGAACCTCTACTTCGGAATGATTCCCTCCTGAAACCTTTTCTCCCTCTCTAATAGGCCTCCCCTCCCCCTCCCTGTGTCTCCCAAAGAGATGTTTGCTCTTTCGACGAACAACGGGCCCCAGCTCCCTCGAAGAAACAAAAGATTGGTATGCCAAGCCCTCCCCTCATCGGCGGGCTGTTGACACCCGCTTCCCGACCTTTTTCCAAAAAAAAAATCCCCCCCTCCAGGCCGCAATTCCCCGCAAGAGATCATCCTTTTATCCTTACAAACGGGAGAAATTCTTTTTTTTCTGCGTCTTTTTTTTCCCTCAAAGCCAAATACCGCGATTTTCCCCCCCCCTTTTCAATGGATGCTTTTCATCATCGCCTTCTCCCCCTTACGAATGCCGGATGAAAATCTCCCTCCTGTAATTCTCTTCCCCATCAGAATAGTCTCCTCTTCGCAATTAGACGTTTTCCCGGCCGAGGACTTTTTCCCTGCTTTGCCACACGAGAACTCTTTTTTCCCCCAAAACCTTTTTCTCTTTTTTGATCAATGCCGTTCCTCGGCCGATATCTCTTTTTTCTTCAGCAACCTGGCCCATGCTTTTCCAGATTTTGATATTTTTTCTTTCTCTCGAAGCCCCTTCCCCCCGATGAGGAGTCTCGCTTTTGCCTTTCCGAGATAACCATATCCTTCATCCGCTTTTGAACCGTTCCTTCCTTCCTTCCTTGAAAGCTTGTGGTATTAAAATATGGTCATCACCCTTCCCAAGACGCAGGAATTTTTCATCACAGAACCCCCTTCACTAAGTACCTGTTTGGAACACGAAGTACCCATTTGCTTACATTTTGTTTCTTTGTCATTTTCGGTATAGGGGCAGCGTCTCTTGCGTTCGTTTTCCCCGAGGCCGAGGGACGTCGGTTTGATCCCCCCTCGATGAGCCGCCACGGCCCCCCCCTTCTGCGCCCCAAAGAATTCGACTTTCTCAACGCCCTGCTAGTGTCTTTCCTTCCCTGATACACTTCTTTTTTTTGCGCGCGGCCGGTAAGGATTTTTTCCTTCTACCGTTGCAACGCCGCTGTCCTTCTTCCCTTCACTCACTCATCAGGGTTGTTTGTTGTTCTCTTTTTTCTTTTCTTCAGCGAGTTGTGATTAAGAGACAAGACTCGTCGGGATTTCTTTCCAATACCTTTCTTTCTCTCGAAATGAACACCCCTTTTCGTTTTTCATCAGCATTCGATTTCCTTTTGCCGGCAGTTGCCGGGGCGGATCATCTTTCGAAGTTCTGCCATTTCTGAGTTTCTTTTTTTTTCCCCTGCCCACGAGCTTTCCTTTCTTTTACAGGAAGATGAAACCTTTCCCCTAGACAACCCTGTCATTGCCGCCTTTATCCACTCCTTTATCTTTTTTTTTTCCCCCCCCATTTCAGGTAGAGTCATGCAAATTCAGAAAAGCTCCTTTTTTGATTGGGGGAGGTTCCTTTTCCCCCTCCCCACCCGAGTTGCAATGCTTAAGGACCCGTTTGATCGCCCCCTTTTTCCAAAGCCGGATTATGGTTATCGCGCCCCTTCTTTTCCTTCGCCTGAAGATTCCCCTCGAGGAATCGCTCCACCTCGACCCCTTTCTTCGAAAATGGCCATGTGGGGCCCCCATTCAGCTATAGGGCCGTTACCTCTTCCGATTAACTCCCCCTCTTTTTTGGGAAGAGACCCTCCCCGAAGAGTTCTCTTTTCCCGAGGAAACAATCTTCCGTTCCTTTTTTTCGATATCATGCTAATAGGAAGGAGACTCTTTCTTCGGGCTTAGCCCACATAAGGTAGAAGGTCGATTTTAATTTTTTTAGAAACAGTTCTTTCTTACTGGTTGTTTAAATTGAAGGGTTTCCCCCTTTTATTTGGAGTGTTTTCCTTTTCCCCCTAAAGAGAAGGACCCCCCTCTCCAATTTCTGAAAGTTTTTCCCCGCCTTTTTCCCTTTCCTTCTTTTTTATATTATTGTAGGGGCATATTTTTTTCTCCTTTTTTGTTTCTTCTTTTTTCTCAGTGAGAATTTACGAGTTTTGTTTTTTTTCTTTTTTTTTTTTTTTTTTTTTTTTTTTTTTTTTTTTTTTTTTTTTTTTGTTTCTTTTTTTTTTTTTTTTTTTTTTTTTTTTTTTTTTTTTTTTTTTTTTTTTTTTTTTTTTTTTTTTTTTTTTTTTTTTGTTTTTTTTTTTTTCTTTGGGTTTTTTTTTTTTTTTTTTCTTTTCCCAGAAGTTCCCCTTTTTTGTGTTAAAGTCTATTACATCAGGTTTTTCATCGGAAAATTCTGCCTGGGCCCTGGGTCCTTGTTCCAACCCCTTCCAAAGGATCGACGGTTTCCCCTTCTTACTTTCTTGACCCTTTAATTAGGACTTTCCTCTTTAATGTCTTTTAGAGAGAGTTCGGTTTTTCTCCCTAGGGTGAGAGAACCTTTCCACAGGACTTTTTTCCCCTCAAATCTTTTTTTTCCTCGGATGGAATTGTGTTTCCCTTAATCGTTTTTTATGAGTTTCTTCCCCCAAAGAACCTAAGATGGTGTCTCGGCCCAAGGTTAGAAAGTTCCCTAGGCTTCCCCTAAGGGATCCTCCAGGGGTTTCCTTCTTTAATTGAGCTTTGCTTCCCCCTAGAGACATCTCCCCTTTTAGGGTCTCATGATATTTGAGTTTTCGCCTGCTGAGCCCCCCTGATGAAAGAAGCTAACTTCCCTCTCTAGAGTTCTATCCCTCCCCTTTTTTTTAGATCTGATCTCCCCTATGGCCCCTTTCGAAAGGTTGAGGACTTCTCGAAACAGAAAGCTGTCCTTGCGCCCTTTTTCCAGAAGCGAGTGGGAGACGAATTCCCTTGACTTAGAGCGAGACCCTCCGGGCCTGACGTATCTTCCCCATTTCCCGGGCCGCGGCTATAGCCCCCTTCACAACAGGATCAGTTCAGCCCACGCATTCCTTTCCTTCGGCATCCGCGCGCCTTTTGACGGGGCATTCGAGAATTTCCGAGCTTTTCTTTAGAAGCCTGTTTTTCTTTTTTTTTTCCCCTCCACATTTTTTTTTCGCGAGGCACCCTTTCTTGTCGCTCACCCCATTTTTAAAGGGCCTTTCCTCGAATCTATATCGCACGTGCGTCCCCCCTTTCGCCAAATTACGTGAGTCCTCCCATCTTTGTTTTACGTTCGATCTCTTTCGCTGTAAATGTCGACTCCCTTTTCGGCTAAAGAGGTTCCGACACCCGATATGAGAGCTTTTCCAACTTTATCTTCGACTGCCTTACATCACCTTCTGCCGCTTCGAGCGTGACTTTTCCCTTAAGAGTTTTTGAAAGTACTCTGTTTTCTGTTTCGATATAAAGGTCTTATCTTTAGGAGTCTAGCCTCACATCACTTCTTCCCCTCTGAAGCCCATTTTTCGAAAGCCGCCGAGGCCGATCTCGCTAAGCTATGAGTTTTTTCCTGTTTTTCAACGGTCTCTTCACACGAGAGTAATCCCTAGTCCTAATACGCTCCTGCGGTGAGACCGACGGCCACCCTCTTTTTTTATGCCGTTTCTAGGGCCTCTGCGCTCCTTCTATGCTATCTGTCTTTTTTTTCCCATACCCCACTTGTGTTTTATTTATTCGAAGCTCCCCCCTCGAGATTCCCTAACGAGTTCTGTTCTTTCTCCCTTGCCCGCAGCGTGGCAGCTTGCGATTTCCTTGGTGAAGGCTCTTCCCAGTAGACCCTTCTTTAAACGACGCATAGGCCCCCATTGCTGCGACATCGGGATCGGCCCTCTCCGTTCCTCCTTTTTTTCCCCGGGGGAATTTTTTGTTGACTTTGACTCAATTCCTACGCCTCTCTGTATCACCACCTTTTTAGTCGAGAGCCGCGCTGTCTCGGCGGTTTACTTTTTTCCCTTCTTCTCTTTCGATGCGCGCTTCCTCTTCTGGGTCCTTTAAGTCGAAGATTGAGATTGTCTCTTTCACTTCTCGGAAGCTTCCTCTTGCCTCTTTCTCATATATGAGTCGACCTGCTGGGCCGCGCTCCTTTCTTTTCGATGAACCTTAATTGTCTCTCTTGGCGAGTAGTTCTCTCCTCTGGATCGTTCCATTTGACCTCCCTTTTTTCTTTTCTGAAGAGGAAAATTTCTCCCCCACATTCCTAGAATCGCAACGAGGGTAAGGCCCTTCCAGACCTTCCTTCCCTGAATTAGACAGTCTTCGAATGGTCCCACTGCCCACGATGTCCGCTTATTTTTATGAAGTAGCAATTTTATGAGTTGATACTCAGATTTAATCTAAGGAAGATTTTCACCCCCTTATGTCAGAGATGATTTCTTAGTCTCCTTTCTGAATCCTTCGAGATGTAATTTCCCTTTCCAGAGATCTAGGAACACTTCTAACGCCCCCCCCCTTTGACAGGGGGGGAGTGGTAACGTCAAAGGCGCGATTTGCACCAGAGAGGAGAGAGCAGCTCGAACCGGTGGTTTCTATAGCTTTTGAGACCCCCGCCGCACGTTGCTTTTCTTTCCTATCGAGCCCACCCCCCCCCTCCCCTCCCCCTCGGCGAACACGACATTGCGCGTGCCCTCCCCCGGGCGTTTGCTCTCCCCCAGGAAATTCTAATTTTAGCCCCCCCGTTTCAGCGAGACCGCGTAAGTCCTTTGGACAATGAGCGGGGAGAACAGCTGCCCCAGTAGGGCACGGACAATCTTCCGCATTCACCCCTCGTGCCCCTTCGAAGCAGAACACCACCCAAGGACATCCCTCGTTCACGACTTGGCTTTTTCTAATGTCTCGCACCCGATCACGATCTTAGAAAGAGATCTCTCCTACATGCAGCCATGAAGTCCACTTCGTGGCGTCCTATTTCATTCGTCAGCTTCGATTTCCCCCGTGGAACCCAAGAGATGTTGTCCAATCTTCAATGGCCACCTGACCAAATTTACTCCCTAAAACAACCTTATACAAGATTGTACGACCTTCTCAGGCCCGCTTTGCCGAACCCGTTCGCACTTCTTCCAAAAAGAAAGACCGTCCCTCCCCCGGAAACCGACAAGAAGATCCCCCCTCTTTTTCTCTTTTTTTTTATCAGTGAAACTGGAAATCCCCCCGGTCATGCGCGTGATTGATCAGCTCACCGCCCCCCCCGAGTGGCGACACCAGTCACGGATGACTAGACGCTTCCTCCTCTCTGGTCTCTTTCGAACGAAATATCTTTTCCCCAATCTACACAGACTCCCGAAGACTGCCTAGTATCACCTGAAGAGGATGGCAATTGCCGAACCTCCGCCCGTCAGGGAATTTTTTCCGGGCCAGCCCCCCCCAACACGAGAACTCTTACTTTTCCCACAAAAGGCTCGCAAGATAAAGGCAGTCTTTTGACACTGGCCGTCATAATCTTGATTGCCCTTTCTTTTTTCCAATGGGCACATTTTCTCCTTTTTCCTCATGAGATATTTAGATTTTAATATCAAAGCCGTCCTCCCCCCAAGCTGAGGGCGGATAGAAGTGGCCCGATAACCCTTCCATGTTTCGGACGTTACAAACGTTCCCCTCCTCCTTCCACCACTGCGGGTGGTATAACCTATGTTGCAAACACAAACAGACCTTCGAAGTCTCGGATTTCATGAATCCCGGAACCTTCTTTCCGAATAAAAGGATTGGATTCACCCCTTTCCTTGTCCCCGGCAAGGACATTTTTGGTGTTGTCCTTTATCGGGGCGCTGAAGCCTGGCCAGCGCGTTGTCCCAGACACACCCTTACACACTCGGGACGATTTTTCTTTTTTGCTCCTCATGATGAGCCGCCCCGGCAACTGCCGTCCTTTTTTTCCCCACAGAAGTAGCTTTCCAGATCGTGTTCTATTCGACCGCTTTCACTTGGCAAGAGGTATTGGCTTTGTTATCGCGTTTCGGTCCCTACGAGGTG
>Ga0179591_1373814_pt1 | contig 19475 bp, 15 predicted proteins | sample CZOMad2_1_08_16f_FD_182891 | JGI IMG/M metagenome (GOLD analysis project Ga0179591, IMG submission 182891) | Vadose zone soil fungal communities from Angelo Coast Range Reserve, California, USA - CZOMad2_1_08_16fungal (PacBio error correction) | ecosystem: Environmental > Terrestrial > Soil >... | reverse complement strand
CTTTCACTTATTCTGGAAGTGGGCCCCGACACCGAGCTCCCACTTTTTTCTCCCTTCGTGACTTCATGGGAGGTTCAATTATTCTCCCCGAAGATTGACGTCGCTGCACTTGACCCACAGAGGCATAGAGCTTTGACCAGCGTCTCGCTAAGTTTTGAGTTGCGAAGTCCCCCCCCCCCCGCCGAAGTCATCTTTCCCTCTTCCTGTTTTACGCGATTAGGCTCCTTTGAAAAGGAAGATAAAATTTTCAGACTTCACAGGGTCTTCCAGACTTCGGTCTATTATACCCCAACGCGCTTCATTCCGAAGCAGTGAGAGACCCGCAGAGTGCCTGAGTTTTTTCTCCAGTGCTTATCGAAGCAAAAGCTCCTCCCCCCGCCCCTACGTCGACCCCTATCAACCTTTAAATACGGTCACCTGCTCGAGGCCGGTGATCTTTTCCCCCCAGACTCTACCAGCTGACTTTGTCTACACTGTTGCGGAATCAGCTCTAGAAGCTTAGCGATTTGCTGCTTTGTGTTCTCCCCATCATCAAGCATCCGCGTGCTTCTGTGTCGCTGTAGCGAGATTTACTTTTTTTTTTGTATCATCTCCCGAGATACGAAAACGCAGTCGTTTCTCCTGATAGCAGCCTCTCATTGCATCAGATAGAAAGACTAGTTCATGTTTTTTCGTCTTTTTTTTTGCTAGCTATTCTGCCTCTCTATGTGGCTTTGGTTCTTGGGGTTTTTTTCGACCGCATCCCCGGCGAGGGGTTTTCTAGTCTGGTACGCTGTGGCATTTCCTAAGAATAAGTGCTGTTCTTTTTTTCCCTCAACTTCCGACGCACCTTGACGCATGAGAGACTTTCTCCCTCTTCCCCTTTTTGATCCGTGTGATCTTGATTCTTACTCGCAAGCTTTCTTAACTGGTTTTTTTTTGTAGACACGATATCTACCTGACGCCCTATGATGACGTCTCTCCTCACGCGTCCTAATACCGACACTTTGTCCGCGTCCCGCCCCTCTTTTAAATTCTCCATTTTAGATCTCTACTTCTTTCCCCCCTTTCTTTCCCCCGATGTTCCTGCGGGTCCTTCCGTCGGTTTCAAACTCCTATTCATCTAGGATGATTCCGTAAGTCGTTCTTTCACGTACCAGGCTTCCCCAACAAGGTCTACTTTTTAGTGAGTCCTCGTTTTTCTCTCTCTAGTTCTCCTGTTTTGCCCCGTGTTTTCAAGATCTCTTCTTTAAAGCCCTACTCGCAAGACTGTTCCTGTCTCGCGTCGCATCACTCTCCTATGCAGGTTTCATCGTTCGTGAGTAGTCCACGCGCGTTATCCGGACGTCTTCTTCGTTAATTATCCTTCCCAGGACCCATTGGAAGTTTCTCATTGATCCGTCGCCACCTCCATGCATTGTTCCTTACGCCCAGCGCCACCCTCCTCACCAAATAGAAGAAGCTTTCGAACTAGTCGACGCGGGCTCGCAGATCTTTTCTTGAGTCTTTCCAAGACGCTCTACAAGCAAATTTTTTGGCCTACGGTTTTGTGTCGCTTCGGTCCGTCGTAGAAATACACTCTTTGAGTTTATTCGACGAGATCGCGCTCCCAGCAATGACATCACTACTTTCTTTTGGACGCCTGTATTCTAACAATATCTGAGTAGTCTGCCCTCTCCTCTCCCTTCCTCTTCAAATGGTACCCTATTTTGACGAGACAATAGGACAGTCCAGTAGACCTCAGACCCTTTTTCCGCTCTCTGATCAAACGATTTTCCGCAATCAGAGCAAACTATGTTCATTCTCTGTTCGCCACATCTTTATTTCTTCCACCGCCAGACCCCTCCCACACCCCGTCAAATGCCCCTCACCCTTCCCCTTCCCGGGAGAGTCATAGTTTACTCTCCCTTCGTAACCGAACGAGACTGACATAGAGTTGTGCTGAGACTGAGTAGGCCCCGCACACTCTTCACTTCCCCCGCTATAGCGTTCTAAAATCGACTTCTCAACTGGACCTAATACGGTTTTTTCAGGTTGCCCCGTCCCCCCCGAGCGTCAGCCTTTGCAACGCCCCTTCACTCTTCTTTATTCTCTCAGCTCGCCTTTTTTTGTCCTCAGTGTCTATCTTTTTTTTTTAATCTTGCGTGCCGGAGCCTCCCCACCCGATAAGCCCCCCCCACTGTAGCTGGAATCTTCTTTCCCTGTCCACCTCCCCCCCTTTTTCCGCTTGCGTGGTGTTCTATTTCCTTTCTTAGTGAGAGAACGAGGTGACAAATAACTGTTCCCCTTTTTCCTTGTTTCATTATACGAACCCCTTTTTTGTATGAAATGAACCTAGCAACAGAGCCTTAACTCTCCCCCCGCAATAAAAGCATAAGCAGTCACTCGAAGTGGGCGAGCTGCCCCCTGACCCGGAGTTTCCCAAGTGCACCTAGCTTTCCCTCCTTCCTTTTTTTCCCATCGGCCGCGGCCCGCTGACTTTTCCCAATTCAACGCGCACGCTTCCCCCTACAGTATACCCCTTCACGGGACCGGCGCGACTGAGCATTTCTACATTCTCCCCCCTTCCCAAGCCCGCAGTCCCCTGCATGCTTTTCGATCTCTTATGCGGCGCCCGAGACGTCTACCCGTTTTTGTGTGTTCCCCTCGGTACTAAGCGCAGTAAGGCTGTTCGCTCAGATGCGGTCATCTCGCGGACAGCAAGCTGCCTCGATCATCAAGTCTGCTCTTGAATCTGAACCAGCATGTTTAAAGTCGCCCTTTCTTCCCCCCCGCCCTCTGGCGCACGCTGAAAAGTGTCGCCCCTTGTAGGTTACGAGCCCAAGGTGAGTTCACATGAACCTTTCGAGTTCCCTGTCCCCATCCTAGCACGCAAACCCCCTTCCCTCTCGTCTGCGTCTCCCCCGCTCCGCCGCCGGAATCCCCCCCGCTTCCCCCCCCCCCTCTTCGCAAAGAAGATTCTGCCCAGATCGTCGACATAAATCACCTACGTATTCCAGCGGTACCGAGTTTCCTTCGTTGCCTAGTAGGCCTACAAGATCGCCGAATTCGGGACTACTTGTGATGATCAGCCGGCCCCGATCATTAAGAGCTCCCCCGCGACACCCCTTTCTTCGTCCACAGCATTGAGCCAGGGAAATCGTCCCCGCCCGGCACCCATTACGAAAGCCGCGTTCCCCCCTCTCACCATTTTTGCTATTTTCAGCCAATGTTTCTTCAGCAGTCGACCCAAGAGAAATACGCCCCTTAGAACCAACTAAAGACACCCAAATATTCTCCCCACCCCCCTTGTCCCTCTAAAGATTCTCCCCCCCGCGTCCGTTTTCTCAAGATCCCTCGATACAGAGTCCCCTGATCTCTCCTTGACCTTACTCCCTCCTTGAAAGCAAATCCGTCTGACTACTGCAAAGGATCTATGACCCCTTCCAAAACACGATTTCTGCGTGATCCTCCCTCTAAAAGTCCTGCGACCCCCCCGCCTTTTTTCCTACGTAGGCCCAAGTCGCAGCTACCCTACTCCAAACTGTCCGCGCAGAAGCCCTTTTCAGCCGCTTTAACAGACATTCGACTTTCTTCTTACTTCTGCTGTTTCCTCGTCGCCGGGGTTATTTCCTTTCCTGCCAACTCTCCATAAGTCTCAGCACTATACAGAATTTCGCGATCTTCCCCCAGTCATTACTACGTTCTTGTTTTTTTTTTTTGTCCGAAATTAGCTATTCCCTGTCTCTGCGAACCTGAAGGAACTTTTCTAGAATGAGACATAGATGATTTTCCTCTTTCTAAACTGTGTTGATGAAATAACAAATAATCTCCTCCCGAGCCTGGCTATGGGAATTTTGAAGACTTTTCTCCGTCTTTCCTTCCATCTCCCCCTCTAGTCTTTGGGCATCTCTACCTACGGGACCCCGATTCCGAGTTTCCAGCTTTGAATTTTTTGTCTTCTTCTACCGTCCAGATACGGTCCCGCATTCGCAGTGCCATAGCAATAACGATGTCCCGCTTCGCCCTCCCCTGATGTGGTCTCGCCACATGCTTCTGGTCTTAATGGGGAATACCCGTCGAGAATAATCTGATTGCCCACGTAACGGCTGATTCTCTCCCTTCTTTCCCGACGGGAGCATATGCTTATTACTCTTTGTGCATTTCAGTCTACGTTCCGCCTCCCCAGTCTTCGCTTAACTGACGACAAGCTGCGTGACTGATCTTGCACTTAGCAATATCTTTGTGAAAGCTCAGGTTCTTTGCGATCCCCAATGTGTAATGTTTTCGACTTCCCATTGACGCCTCGGGCAGGCACGAGACCTTTGCACTGTAATAGTTGAGCCTCTCCCCCATACTATACTTCAAGTCCCGCATTTTTTTTTAACCCCTGAAGGCCAGGACACAGTACTGAATTCCTTTACGTCTGATTTTTTTTGCTCACGAAGCCTCCCTTGTCAGCTGCTGATAGATAGTCAGATGGTCCGGACTTTGTGAGTGTCGTATGATAACTTTCCCTCCCCTGTCGCCCAGTTAATCTGATTATCCCTGAACTGATAGAACACCTGAAAGAAGGTGCCTGCTTCGTCCCAAAACGCTACACTCCCCGATTCGCCTCCTCGCTATGGAAAGCCGAGCGTCAACTAACGCTCCTAGTTTCTTGAACAATAAATTTCTCCTCCTCTTTTAGCCTTTTCGAGATTTTTATTTCCAGCTTTCTGCATGCGGGGAGTTTAACCCGTCCTGACTAACCAAACGGAGTCTCTGACCCCGGATCGCTCCCGTAATACACTTCTCTTTCTTCGGCGGTGTCGGAGCCCCTTCGATTGCTTTTTAGCTTGAATATTTCTTTTCATAGGATTGCTCTCAGTCTTTTGAGGCGGCAGGGAAGCGGCTTTTATCAACCACCCCCCCCTTACACTGCCCCCTGCGATGATCCCGCTTTTCCTCCACCTTTCTTTAGCCCTTGGAACGTGCTTTCAGCGAATGAATTACTCCAAGTTCGCCGGCCAATCACAGTTTTTCCCTAGGATCAGTTAGTTAACGAACAAGCAAATAGGGTTTCTTCCGGGTACTTTCTTTGCAGCATATCAACAACTCTCAAAATGAAAATGAAGCCCCGCTTTTTGATGATAGGACTATTTCGCGCGACAGTAGCTAAAAGCCGGTTTCAGAAGTAGTCTCTTTTCACCACACCGCCCCCCAATGAGTAAAGATTTCCATGACTTTTACAAGAATGCAATCCCCCTTCGCTCACTAATGAGAGATTTAGTTTACGGCGAGCTACTCTGTACTCAATTGAGCAAAGATTCGACGAGCCCAGTAAGATGAATTAAGAAGGAAAACACTGAGTCATGCCTAAATCCATCTCCCGTCTCTAAGGGTCTCGGGAGTTATTTACGGATTTTTTCTCCTCCGAGGTAAAGTCCCCCCCCTTTTCCCCGAGACCCTTGAGTACAGGTATCAGTATAACAACGCTCCTTCTGAATTTTACGAAACCCCTGTAAGAGAAGTAAAGTCGCCACTTTTTATTCAGAACGATATTACACCATAGAGATTGCCCCATCCCCGCTCCTCTTTCCTTGTTTCTCGTTCCTGCGGGCGCAAGGGCCTTTCTAAGGGTCACATCCAACCAGTGGTATTCCCAGAGACCGCTTGCTTTCATAGACGAAAGACTTTTGTTTTCCGTCCCAGAAGATTTCAGAGGAGATATACGACACAGAGCTGAGCAGTGTCCCCATTGACTAGATGACACCAACATCCTCTCACTGACTAGTTCGAACACCTGACAAGCTCAGTCTCTTAAATCTCCTGCACAAGGAGATAAAACCGAGTTGAGGCAAACGACATACACCGGTCAACTGAGTATCTCCGACGTGGTTCAATGGCCCCAGGCCCGAAAGGAGATTTAGTCCGTTAACAGCATTGCGTCTTGCCTTCCCCTGCCGGAGTCAAGCTCTCCGACTTCTTTTTTTGTTGACCGCTAGGCAAGTTGTGCGTATTTCACTCCTTGGTCTTCTCTTTTTTCCACCCGCTTAAACAACATTCTGACCATCCTCCAACTGGCGAGCCCTCCTCCCCTCCTCTACCCTCTCCTCGAACTGGACGTCAACTCGACCGCAGCGATATGCATATCGATTTCTTGCCCTTCCCGACGACCACTCTAAGTCGAATTTCTTTTCACTTTTTCCCCTGACCGCCCGACCGAACGCTCCGTCAACCGTCCTAAGTCCGACCTCCGGCCTTCGCATAGACGAGGACTGCAAGTGCCAAAGACCCCGTCGCCCAGTGTGCCTGGAATCGTTTTATCCCACAAGGATCACTGCCCCTCCCACCGAAGACTTGGACACAGTCACATGCGCCTAGACGCCACAGATCCCCTGGGATCGTTTTCCCTACTCCTTGAGCTTAGCGAGATAATCCGGGAGCCCCTCCCTTGCAGTGAAAAGGCGTTGCGCGGAGACTCGACCCCGCCCCCCACTTGGACGACCCATGTCCCCCAAAGACTTTTTCACTAGTAATGAAATATCATTTCTCCGTACACGCTAAACACCCCGCATCGTCCCATTTTCCCTCTTTTTGGTCTGCGTGCTGAGCAACCCCCCCTCTTTGCTTTTCTTTCTGATTCTCCCAAACGAAAATCCCTCCCACAAATGCCGTGAGGTGGCTCCGACCCTGATTGCCTTCGCAGTAACACCCTTTGACATCGACATACCCTCACATTCTCGACCGGCCCCCTCTTCCTCTTGAGAGCGCACGCGTGCACGTGCTCTAATAACACTTAAGTTTCCACACCCAAATGTCGCCGACTTACCGAGACCCCCTGATTTCTCTTCCGCTACACGCCGCAATGTTGACATCGGGTCCCCTCAATTCTCTTTTCTGCGGCCGCTCTTCTTTTTTCGTGTACTAGCTCGTTATTCAGCGAGAGCAGAAAAGTATGAAAGAACAGTTTCCTGAATTGATGACTCAATAGAAAAGAGCAGTGTCCTAGGATTGCGAGTTTTCTACTCCCCATTCTTTTACTCTTTTTAGCCCACCAATGCTTGCATCTCTTTGCGCTCCCTAGTCAGCTTCTCATATTGCATTGAACCTATCCCTGATATGTTCTCAATCCTACCCCCTAACCTGTTGTTGCCCATCTCTCTGACAATCAGTAAAGTCATATCTCGAGGCCCGTCCAGAGGAAACAGAAGACGCAGAAAAACCCAACACCTCTATGCGCCATTTCCCGGACATGCCGAATTCACCTTCCCCAGAAGGGACGAAAGGCTACCTTTCTTCCTTCTTAAACGCTCAATGACAACAAGGAGCAACCTGACCCGCACTAGACTGACTAGCGCTTTCCGAGAGCAAATTTGTTTCCCTAAGACGTACGATTTGTTCTAAGTAGGTGAGCTCTGGCCGTCTTGGATACCATCTTTCGATTTCCCTACGTTCGAATAAAATGTGGCGAGAGCGTGTCAGCACCATTATAGGATTTCTCATTTTTCCCCCCCTACCCCCCCTCCTGTTACATTTGTTTCGATTGTATGAGAGCTTCGATCTTCTATACGTGGTGATGGTCATTTTCTTTCGACTTTCCTCACACCCTCCTCCTTCGCCTGAGTCACTCCGCTTTACTCCTCCACGAAGTCGTGTTGAACAGTCCCCTCCTCCCCTTTTCCAAATTCTCTTCGTGAGTCATGGCTCCGGTTTTCTTTTGCTACGTTCGCCCCCTTTCAGACAGGATCTGTTCCCTTGCCCCCTGTACTCTTTCTTTTTCCCAGCGACGAACGAGCGAACCCCCCCCCTCTGTTCGAGAAACTTACCAACGACAACGGATGCGGTTGTGGTTTTGTTGTTGGTTTTTTCTCCGTATGCACATAAAAGTTGTAAATCTTCCCGAGGCAAATATGCCGAAATGCTTCAGGACGCTCCCCGCTACATTCTATCTTTCACAGGCCTTTCAAGATCCCCCGACTGTCTGTAAATCAAAAAGTGAAACCGTTAGAACGTTCCTTCTCACAACGGCAAGAAGGGGAATAGCAGCTGACTGTCCCCCTTCTTTTGAAGTTTTGACATCCGAAACCCTCTAGCTACTGAGCTTTTACTATTTTAAGGTGATCAACAGGAAGAGTGACAGCTTTCTGCACGTGATACGAGACGATGAATTTAGAAGAGGTTCCTCAAGGAAGGGGGTTAACTACATGTCCCATTTACGATATAGGCTCGCCAAAAGAATTATGGAAGAAGACACAGAAACTTCACATTCTCTCGAAGGGTGTCGATGATTATGATAAGCATATTTTCTCTCGAAACGGCTCCACTAGACAGACTAAGGCCTAGAAGTTGGAATTGTATTCTTTCTGATCCTGTTGAGTCAGAGAAAATGCCAAGGACTATTTCTCTAACAGACAGCTAAGATGAATGAATTTGGCTCTTTCCAACTTGGTCTTGATAGTTCCGAAGTTAATTCACAGGAACAATTGCTCCGTCCTTGAAAACAGACCTTTAGAGACTTATGCAGATCGGTCGACGGAGTGCCAATTCTTCCCTCCAGCCAGATCCCCTGCCTTATTCTCCTTTCCACCCGAAACCGAATCACGAAAGTCTAGCTTCCCTTGTCCCGCCATTAGTCGACCCAGGGTCGTCAAAGCTTTTAATGACATGATCCTCTTTCTAGAGAACTTCTCTCTCCGAATAGCCTGTTCTCCCGCAAATTCCCCCCTGGATCTGCAGGCCCTAATATACAAAGTACTATTGACATAATTTACCGTGAGTAGCTTGTAGTCGACTTCTCCCCCAGTATTCCGAGGCTCTTAATGAATAGGTTTCCCTGAGTTCCAGAAACCCCACAGATGAGCTTTCTCTTAGTCCAGACTACATGCTTCTCGACGTCCCCCTCTCCCCGCTCGATTCCCTTCCAGATCGAGTATGATCGAGGTCCTCCCCTTTGTTGCGACCGTGGGTCTAGATAAAAGATATACTTTTTCTTGGCGCCAAGCACTGAAAGATCCCTCCAGATCGCAAAAGATTTCCTAACAACATCTCTTTCGAGTTCTCCACGAACCGACGTGCCGCGGAGATCTACAGTAGTCAGTGTAGTAGAATCAATTTTACATTCTTAAAAATTAGCCCTTCTTTTCCCCACAACACCTCCAGATAGATTGCCGGCATCTATTTTGCTCGCGTGTATCCCTAGACGTTTTGTTGTTCTATTCGCAAGATAGAATATTTTCCGAGCTGAAATTATTTGCCTCGTGTCGCTTTTAGGAAAGTCTCAGTACGTCCCCTCCCCTTCGTCCTGAGTAAATTGCTAGAATACAGGAGTAGTATAGGTTTTTGAACTTTAATGAATAACGCCTGAGAACGACCGCGCCCCGCCGGCGGTAGCAGCAACCCTTCGCTCGTATCTCATCTGACCCGGCATTCATGAGTGTCCGCGTTAAACTTCACGCTGAGGCTGCCAGCGCTTTCACGTTTTATTCGATGATTTCTTTCCCTCATTTCGACTTTATTCGATGAAGTGACTCTTCGCGGCAAAGTTTTTTGGTTGATGGTGACGTGGAATTACGCGAGCTTGCCTCGGTTTTCTCCCTTCCTGCGCACTGACCCGCCCAACCAGCCCCCTCCCTTAGTACCTTTTTTGACCAATAGTACGAGCCGCTCCCCACTCTGCTTGTGCTAGTACTAACGCGTCCGGCGTTTTCCCGGCAGCCCCGGTAATTACGAACTCTCTTTTACTCCCAAGACTCGTCGAAGCGGTATTTGATCTTTTTTACATCTCTCTTTTAGCGACACTTCTGGCAGCAGCCCATTTCCTAGCTGTAACACTGAAGTTTACTGTGTTATAACATTTTCTCAAATATGCAGAACTCCCCCTCGTGTTTGCACTTGCGCCTCCAAAGATATGCTTTGCGTCCTGTTTTTCTCGCTTCTCTGACATGTGGTTATCGAAGTGAGGAAACTTTCGCTCTTGCCACCGCAGGAGAGACAGCCATTTTAGGTTTTCTCCACCCACTCCCCTGATGACCCTCTACGAAGCTTTCCGAAACGCACTTCATCATAGCCCTCTTTCGCCCGCAGCATAGTCACCTCTATAAGCAGACCCTACTACACGAGAATAAGAAGTCGATCCGCAGCGCCTACGGATTTCCCCCGTCCCGCTCCCCTTTGTGATGAAGCACGAGAAAACTCACCCCCACGTCCGGAACTCTGCGACTTTTTCTCAACCTTCCGCGGCAGCTTTTTCCCCCGCACGATCAGCGCTGCTCTCTCTCTAGTCCCAGAACCAATGCCTAGTAGAAAATAGCGGCACCATCCAGGCGTCCTTTTTTTATGACAATCCTTTTTCCCTGACGGGCTTCTCCAAGCCGCCCCGGGTGTAAGTGCAATGTGAAACCGCGATTCCAACACACTATTCTACCGCGTCGACCGGTCAGCTTCGCTCTTCAGTTAGCATCAAGTCTCCAGACTTCCCTCTATTGGCTGCAGTAGTACTCGAAACATAGAGTTGATTTTTTTAATACGTCAATGCGGCACGCGTGGTAAGCCGGCGCTATTCTTTGCTTGAAGCAGCGAGGTCACTCCCTGCCCCACTTTCTTTCCTAACCTCAGGCTCAACCACAGACCGCGACCCCATACGCAACCCCCCCTCCCCCCCTTTCCTAATCTGCTCTTCTCCTCCCAGTTTCAGCGTCGCCCTTTTTGATCTCCAGCAGGGCTGCGAGACCTAGTAATGCGTCCCCACTCATCAAAAATATGATGCAAATTCCGGTTCTCCTTCTACGAATATGAAAGCTGGTGCACGTACTCTTAGAGAAATCTCGAGTCTCGCTTACCTCTAACCGAAGAATCAAGACTTCTAAGCGCACCTTTATCGTTGCAAAACCATCTCTTAAGAAAAGTTTCATCCCTCCCCACTACGTTCGCGCGCAGATGAGACCAACCACATTCGAGCCACTAACGCGCGTCCTTCTTACCCAGAATACCAGCCCCTAGAGATATAGTAGCAGTAGTCCCAGAAAAGCCCCTATCCAACTTCATACGTCTGAACTCTCTTCTTCCGCACTCGATATTTTCCTAACATATTCCCTTTTGGTAAGTCTCGTTTTATCGTCGCACTGAGGCATACCTTTTTTGGCAGCATAAACCCCGACATCTACTACCCTACGGATTCTTTCTCTTTATTATTTTCCTACATCGTTGTTGCTGGAATTTATTCCCCTACGAGCCGCCCCTCCTGAGCGGCGGCATATAATGAGTGGGCGCTATCCTATTCGTTCATTTGGGAAACTCGGCAGCCTTGACTCTTCGTAAGAGCCAGACCGTCTGTCGGGCAGCCGAGACTTTAAGATGTAACACTCTTCCGAAACCAGAAGACATAATCCCTCTTTGATTTCCCTCTGATCCCTCTATCTAGGAGAAGTCGGATCGATTTGAATATTTGGGCAGATGGGTCGCCCGCGTTAGAAGTCTCCCCCCTGCTAGGCATTCCCACTTCTTCGAGCTGCTGAGAGGTCTCGGAGAGTCAGCTCCGTTTCTTTACTCACGTGCAGTATTCCCATCTCGCTTGCTGTTTTTCTTTCGACGTGCAGCTCGAGAACCCCTCTTTCGCTATGACTCTGATCGCCCTACCCTGCGCTGGACCAACCAAGCCCCGATGAACAGAAAACTTGGCTCTTTTGTGTCGAGATCGCCCCCTCATCCGTTTTCCCCTCGCGACCCCTGACTTGGAAGTCGCGCGGCGGTTGTCCGAATCAGCTTCCCGCATCTCTGACAGAGTCGCTCTGGACCTCAACAAAATCTTCCATCGGTATAACAGGAGCAAGCTCTTTCCCAATGTCGCGCCCTCTATTCAAGGTCCCTCAGCTGCAGAAATGTACCCCCTTGATCTTCTCCCAAGACGCTTTATCTTTTGTTTGCTCGATTGACCTCAGAGACTCCAACATAGCCCGACTGAGTCCTCCGCTTACTGGTCTCCTTCGTAGGTACCGTCATTCCAAAAGACCGTCTAGAGCGACCGAGTCCTCCTGTAGATCGTTAGTGCGACTTCTTTGACTTTGGTTGAGCCCCTGACCGAAACGCGAGAGAGACATTTTGCCAGTTTTTCTATCTCTGCGTTCGAAATGGGTTTTTTATAACACCACCCCCACGACCCGCCTTGCGCTTCCCCTACCCCTCGTTATCCCCCAACTGTTCTTTCTGTCGCCCGCTTATCAGCATTCCGATGCAATCTTTAGGACGTGAGCGCGCCGCAGGGCCGTGTAGATTATCCCTCCCACGTTTGCCCCCGCGCGCACAGCAGAGACTCGTTTTGCCTGCTAAAGACAGCGCCTGCTCGCCCGTCGTGAATGATGTACCATCAAACGCCGTCGCCCTGCCTACTCAGTCGACCCCGTCGATCTTCAGGTGCATAGTCCTCCTTAGCCGTTCCCAAAAAAAACGCGCACCGACCGGCGATCGCAGAGACAGAGATTTCCAGTCATTCGGCCAGCTTGGCTGCTCTCCGCCCCTCCGATATGTCAATTACGACCTGGTCTTTGCACGGCTACGTAAGTCAAGCGCCTCCCCTTCTAGGACTTTTTAAGCTACTTCCATTTCCTTACCGGACCCGACGCCGAGCGTTCCCCCGCCGCGATGCAAGAACTAGATAGATAGCCCGCTTGTCTTCAGTTTCCCTGCCGCCCCTGGAGCTCTATCCAGCCCGCTGCTCAGCTACTCTTTTTTTATAGAGGTCGAGCCGCAGCCCAGCACCCGAAGGCCCAACAAACAAAGCGCCCCAAGGTTTCCCCCACCCCGATGGCATTCGCTTCTTGCACCACGCGCAGGGCTCACCGGCAGTGGTAGCCGAATCGAGAATCCCCCCACGAGGAGAGGAGATTCACTAAGCATAAGAACTCCGTACCCCGCCTCTATTGACACCTCCTGACCCTGGTGCTCTCTCGACCTCGAATCAACCGCGACCTCATGAGCAATATAGGAATCCAGCGAGGGTTGCAGCCCCACTAGCGAAAACGATATCTGCACTTGGTAGCGTGATGATACTCTGCCATGTAGCGAGGGTCCCCCAAATTTTTTACTGCTGCTAAGCGACCGTCACACCACCAGGCCGCGCACCTCGTCGGTAATATTTCCCCTTCGAAGTCTTGTGCGTAAATCAATTTATCCCGCGTACCAAAACCAGGCCGCCGAGCTACCCCGAAGGAATAAGGTGTCCGGTAGCGTCTCAAGCAACGAGGCGTTTTTTTCCAAGCCTTAGGAGATGACGCCTCGCCAACGTAACACCCGACACTAGCTTATTTAACTGGCCTTGGGGTTGTGAGACGTCAACGAAACCCAAGTGTCATTCGTGAATCCACACGTACTTCCCCCTCCGGACAAGCAAAACGAAATGGAAAACTACTATCGCTGACGACAACACCCCCCACCCCCCCCAGCGAAAAAACATTCTCGCTCGAGCTGCTCCAGCCAGAAGAAAGTCCATTCTGCTCAGGTCCTATTCCCATGAGCCGTTTTCAGGCCGACTTTAATGGTGACCACGACACCGCTCACGGAAGAGGATTTTGGTCAGACAAGCTGCTCTTCACTAAAAACTCTTCGCCGCGCATCAGCGCGGTGAGGGATTGTACAATAACGCTGCCTCGCTTGTTCTTCTCCAAAATGACACACTTTTTCCAAGCCCCCTCCCGCGCATGATGCCCACTGGCCGTCGATCAGATTCTTCCCACTTGGAGCAACCCGAAAATCAGTCACACTCTATCACCTAGTCCGGCGAGCGCTCACGCTTCTCTGCTCCTAAGATAGGTTACGTACTTCCACCCCCCCCCCCGTGCGAAACAGCCATAAAGCTCCACCGGCGACCTTAAGATAGAACGTATGCAATTCGGAAGGACCCACCGCTGCGCCTTTCCACAGGGCTAGCCCTTCACAACCGGGTAGTCTTAAGCTGCGAAGCGCCCGCCCATGACCGCCCCTCCTAGCGAACCCGTGATATGGGTAGATGGAGGCCGAGCCTTCTGCCGCAAGTAGCCAAAGAAATGACACCGCCTGTGCCGATTTCTCAGTGGTCGAAGAAATAGCTCACCCTCTTATTAACCGGTAGTTTGGAGAATAACTACGTTCTATGTTCGTGTACATGAGACAACCCGTGATGATTTTTCAGACGTTTAGTCGCTGCCATAACGTAATAACTCTTTACTGCGGCCATATCTCTCTCTAGTTTCTGTAAGACGTGAAATAACGATGCACCCCCTCCTTTTTACAATATGCTCTACCGCGATTGAGAGACTACGGCTACACACTAAGCCCTAGCAGTAGAGTAAAATTCAGGCACTTTCTTCACGAGTTTCGTGCCGGCCGAGTGCAGAATTCGGAGTCCAATTAAAAACATTAAGCTTTTCCTATATCCTCTTTCCTAATAAGTCTAGTTGTGCCCTCCCTCGATAGACTCCTTTTAAGTCCCTTTCCAACCAGCGTCCAGACTCGCCCACCCCCCGAACAAAAGACCAACTTCGACGACGCAGCGACCGCACCAACGTCGTCCCCCTCTTCGTGAACACAAGGTCCTTAAGGACTCTCCCCCAGCTCTTCGCGCGACACCTTGCCGCGCTTTTTTTCGAGGGCGGAGAACGGTACGCAAACGCCAGGAGTGACTGCGCCCTATTGATGCAGCGACTCGAGAAAATCACAAGTATACCGCTCGCCCAGATCATGACACGAATGAGGTAAGAGACAGCTCATTGGGCAATAAAGGATTGAGCTAAACTTGCCCGATGAGTTGAAAATCTTGCATTGACGTCGGATGAAAGGCAGAATCATCGCCTCTGGCATAAGCCGTTAGAAAGATACGAAACGACTGTTTCTTTTTTTTTTAGGCTACCGGAAAAGAGGTGTCGACTCGTTCAACGGCCACGTCCGCTGAGCCCCCTCCGTGTCGTATTCTTGAAGGGCTACAGGATGGTCCTTTCAGACAGCCTCGGAAGATAGCCACCCCTCATCCTTTCTCCTGCACTTCTGCCCTTTTCGCGGAACGCACCGCGATTTACTTCTGACAGTTGATACTTAGGTAGCAGGGAGAGCCAGGGAGGTTTCCTGATCCTACCGCCTCGGATCTGCCCACCGCCATTCTTGCTGACCGCCCCAAAGCAGTGGCCGTTCGTTCTGCGGCTGCGCTTCTTTCTTCTTCCGAAAAATAGTCTTCCCGACCCTCTTTTTCTCGAGCGGGGCCTCACTTATCTTTTTTGTGCGGATACCGAGAAAGCGTTCTCTGTGTAATTAACCGGACACCTCCCCGCGTACGGACCTCGCAGACGGGCGAACGACTGTTGCCTTTTCCGGCTGAGGGCAGTTCAGACCAAGCGGCAGCCCAGGATTATTGTGGTCGCTGCACTTCTCGCGCAACTGACCCCAAGAGCTTGTGAGGCTGAGATAGCACCCTGCGAACCCCAATATACCAAGACGCCTTCACGCGACAGTAACACGCACTCGGTAACCAAGAGCCGTAAATCTAACTGTAGGTTGACGGCCTCGAAATTTATGTGATTCCAGCGCCAGTGCCCTCACGCTCCAAAATGCCGTCTGTTATAGTTGACTGTGTAAGTACCATGCTGTGCCTTCAAGGAGTTCCCATGGACGGTGTTTAGCGATCCTCACTTTTCGCCCGTTGAATCCAGGATGCTCAGCGAGCGCCCTCTAGAGTCTTTAGCGCCGCCGCCCCGCTCTCTTTTTCTGCGTGCGAAATTTTGACTCCCCCTCATCGCTCTACTGCGAGAAATAGCGAAGTTGGTGTCGCGATGCCAATAGGAACCATGTTGGAGTCTTGCACGTTTTCAAGACACCCCGCTCACCTCTACATTAAAGGCCGAGCCTGCGTCCGAATCCACCGGCAGATACAGGCGGATAATATCGCATAAGTTGAAAAGTTGAAATCTAAGTAGCAACGAAAGCCCGCGATAGGCCAACGAAGCCATGTCCCGCTGTTTTTTTCGTTAGCAGAGAATAGAGTGTGATGAGTGAAGCCGGATCGGCTCATTGTTCACACGAGCCTAGCGCTTCTGGCTACTTTCGTAAGAAGACCATCTGTTATCCCGTTCGCTTGCAGAAGATACGACCCGGGACTTGGAATAATTACGAAGGTCTCTTGCCATCTTCGATAGCTAGGCGCCCTCTCAATTCTTAACGCGACTCAGAACAGGTGGTGTACTCCCCTGCGATGAAACTGTTCGACCCTGCCCCCCTCATTTACCAACACGGCCACCCGATCGATGTCTTTTTTTCAGCGCTCTGCGAGACCGGTACGCGCTCCCTCGAACTCTGCTATGCCAGTTATCTAGCAGCTAGGCCGATAAATTTAGGGAAATTACCCAGCCGAGAGAGCCGCTGGGTCTTACTTTTCCTCCCTTCAAAGTATGACTCCGTCCGTAGATGAGCCCCCCACATGCAGCAAAGACTGCCTGATGCTGCCACCATTTCGCGCCTCCCGCAGCCAGGTCGTCATCACTGGTCGATTCACAGAAAGGAGGCCCCGCATCGCGCAAGAGATCAATCTTCGGGCCCCAAACACCCGTAAAACTAACCCCCTGCCAGGTGATCCCCCATGCTTATGTGCTGAAAGCCGTCGCTGCGACTGCATCTCTCCGTATTAGTAAACAATTGCGCCTTGCAGTTAGGGTGTTTCGTTCGTTGAGACCCATTCTGCATCCAGCCCACACCGTTTATGGACTCCATCTAAGCTATGTCGGCCATCTCAGGCATGCCGGCCCAAGTACTGCCCGCATTAAGCTGTTTTTTTTTTTCTGCCCGTTGGCCGAACTCGCCTACATTCTTGCGCCGGGACATACAGGCTCGCCTGGATACTTGTCGATTAAAACAAGAAGAAGCCGCCCGAATCCATGAGGTTCGTTCCAACCAACTTTCGTCAGACAACCTTTCAGCTCCAGGAAGAGGACCGCCCGACAAGCATTTCCGGAAATCAACAGGGCCGCATCCGAAATTTTCTTCCCCTTTCCTTCCCGTTCTACCCGTTTGCGTGGAATTGGGTGGTAACACGCCAAGATAAACAGTATGTCTCCCTCCCCCTTCTTCGCCAATGTTCTAACTCTAGACGCCTAGTCCCCTAGGCGAGGAAAAGAAAGAATCGCCGAAGCGGGCACCATGGACTGTTTGGCTAATGTGTGTTCTTCCTTCCTAGTCACATTGCGTAAGAAAGGTGGTGGGTTTTTTTGGACCCCTTTCTGATAGCCGCGCCCCCATCGCCGACTGTCTCGACGTCCCCCTCTCCTTGACAGAGGCGTCCCTCCGGCGACAGTCCGTCGCGAGGGCAGAATTGCTGCGTCTTCTCATAACAACCTTCCCAGTCTCTAACGCGAATATATCTTCCTTAGGTGGTTTTTTTTTTCCAGTACCTTGGGAGAGATGAAGCCAAGCCTTTGCTTTTCCTTCTGTGCATGTCTCCCGATCCGTCTTCCCCCTCCAGAATAGTCCCCCTTCTCAAACAATCACCTAGCAGGATCTACACAAGAAGGCCCCCTTAGAGCTCCCTCAGAATCTAGTCTCGCCATTGGTTTCTCCTCCCAGCAAATTTGCTCTCTTTATCCCTTTCCCATTCCCACCCCACCAGAGCCGCGTCTTTTTCTTTCTCGTCTGCCGAACGTAGTTACCACCGAGACTCGACGACGGTAGTACCAGTACCCTCCCTTTCAGACGCCGCATTTCCACCCTTCTGATTTTTTTACCCCTCGCCACGATTCGTTTGACTCATTCCCTTCAGACGCCGCTCCTATGAGGACAGGGGTCTGAGGCGAATGACCTTTTCTTCCCGAGTTACTTCGCAGTACCTTCTTCCCTCCTAATCCCCACTCCCTCTTTTTTCTTTTCTTCTTTTTTAGTTCGCGACCGCCCCCTCTGCCCCCCTTAAAGGAGGGGATTGCCTTCCGCCCCTCGGATCTCTCTTCCTACCAATTTTTTTTTTTTTTCTAAGATTCTTTCTATTCTCAATACGACTCCCCCTCTTCTCTGAGGCGGAAGTGGTTCGCTCTTTCCCCCCCCTCCCGTTCCGCCCTACGCTTTGCATTTAAGAAGCAAGGACCGTTCGTTGATAAGACTTTCTGGCATCCCTTCCCCGCCGGCGCCGTGATGGGAGTTTTCTTGCCCCTTGGTGTTTCTTCTTTTTTTTTTTGGTTAAGCCCTTTTGAGTTTTCCTTTCTTTCCTCTTTCGCTCCGAAGACGTTTCGGCCTGCCGAAGACGTCGATGATAGATTTTACTTCTGTACTTGGGGCCCTCGCGAGTCCTTCTCTAACGGTTCTGGTTCCTATTTTTTAAGACTCACAATGTTTCTCCTTCCCCCCCCCTTCTTGCTTTATATTTCTCGTTTTGCGACTGAGAGATGACCGCTTCGTTACCGCCGGCGGCGAGTCATGTTTTTTTTTCGCTAGGCTGGTTTATACTCTTTTCCTTTCCTTGCGTTGGTCCCTACTGGCTCAATTGTTCTTTCTTAAAGCTCCTTTCCTTTTTGACACTGAGAGAAGCAGCCTATCCCTTGTCTAAGAGAAGATGTGGATTTCATGAATAGAAAGCAATCTTTCCCCTGCCCCTCTCTCGCGCAGGCTATTCTTCATCCCGGAGTTTTCCTGATAGCTCGTGCGTGTCGGCCTGGTTCCGCCCCTCCTCCCGTTTTCAACCCCCGCAGTCACGCAGCGCTGTGTGTCATTGTGTTTTGTTTTGGTTTTTTTGTTTTTTTTCGGTTGTGGGGTCTAAACCCCCTCTCCCTTTCTTTCGCCAGAGCTGCATAAAAAGAGTGAGCACCGTTTTCTGCCTCGCATCTCTTTCCATTCGCTGCTTCTCTGACAATCCTTCCTTTTCCGGCCTTCTTTTTTCTCGTGATTTATCAATGTTTCTTTTTTCCCTTTGACCTGCAACAAACGGAAAAGATGCCTTACCTCCATTCTCCTATCTCTCGACAAGTTTTCTGATGGTCCCCTTTCACGAGCTTTTTTTCTGGCTCTATGAGGTTTGCGCTTCGCCTCTCTTTAAAAGTTAGTTGCGACGCTCGGAGAGATTTCCGGCGTGGTTTGTGAAGCACAACCCTTCCGCCTTCCCTCTTCCACCCGCTCCTTCACCCTTTCCCCTCTCAAATCCAACGCGCCAGCCTGCCTTTTTTTTTTTATAGAAGAAGCCTCTTATCCTAATTCTGGAGTGTAGCTCCCCTCCAAAGGGTTTCTTTCATCTTTAGAACTACCCAGCATTCCCCACCCGAGCTCCTCTTTACGACTCTTCTTTTCACTTGGCTCGCCGTTCCCTCTCCCTCTTTTCCTTGATTAAACGAATCCAAAGATGTGACGATTGCGTCGAGACCTTTTCGGTTCTTTTTCCCGTGCGTCCTTCACCACTGTCCCCTGTCTTCTGAGATGGATTCATTTATTTCCGTCGTTTTTCCCTTTTCCCCCGAGCTTAATGAAAGTGAATCTTTGCTCCCTACGTTGGTGCGCCCCTTAGCGTTTCTTTCCCCCGAGATCTCACTTCTAAGATGATTGAG
>Ga0179591_1294873_pt1 | contig 19475 bp, 19 predicted proteins | sample CZOMad2_1_08_16f_FD_182891 | JGI IMG/M metagenome (GOLD analysis project Ga0179591, IMG submission 182891) | Vadose zone soil fungal communities from Angelo Coast Range Reserve, California, USA - CZOMad2_1_08_16fungal (PacBio error correction) | ecosystem: Environmental > Terrestrial > Soil >... | reverse complement strand
CCCACCGTCTGAAAAACAGCGTTCTTTTTCGTACTCTCCGGCTCCTTTTTAGAACCCGCATGGATCCGACTTCTCTTCTTCGTCGTTTCTGGCGTTCCCCCCAGCGTCCTCGCGCCTTCCAGGGCCCGATGCACTTCTCTTTCCCTCGAGGTCTGCTTTTCCTCCGGCACATGCTCCTCTTACGGGAAGGCATCTTCCACCCCCCTTTCTTATTCTTGGTTTTTGTTGATCTAGATGGTATAGCGTCTTTTTGAATCGTGGCCAAGTCCAGCCCCTCTTCTTTCCCTCCGCTAATGTTGCGGTCTTGGGACTCGGTAATTTTTTTACCTACGCCGGAGTTGATGCGTTTTTCTTCTCCCCCTGCATTTGGTGCTCGTCCGAAGGCCTATTTCCATCTTTTTTTTTTCCCCCCCGCGCTTTGTGCCCTTTCCCCCTCGAGCATTGTGTGGGTTCCTGACTTTGTTTGTCTGACCAGTTGCGTCAATCCTTTCTGCATCCATGTGCCGATTTTTGCTGCTGAATTCCTTTGTCCTTTCTCTCAAGCAAGTCGTCGTTATGGGCGTCTCCTAGTCTTGGCTCCTTTTCTTTTGGCGTCCTCCGGCATCTTATTCCCTGACCTGGGGCGTCCCTTTCCCTCTCTCCCTCACAAGTTCCACCGGCGGTGCGTACTTGCATCCTTTTCTCAGCGTGTTTCCTCTTTCATTAACTCGTGTTTTTCCCTTTTTTGGGTTTTTTTTTAGTTTTCAGCACGCTTGCTCACGTCTTTTCCTGGTATATAAACACACCTCCGTAGTAGATTTTTTTTTTAGGTGTGCCTGATTTTTTTCTTAGTTACGTTCCTTAGGCTTTTTTGGCATTTCCCAGGAGACGACGCCTTTCCTCTGACCCTACGAGTATCATTTTCCCCAAATTGGTTTTTGTGGAGTGGTCCTTCTTCCTCCCGAGTCATGACTTGTCGTTTCCGATCCCCTTTCAGGTTAAGGGGTCAGTCTTTCTGCTTTAGTACCCCTTTCTTTTTCTCCCTTTGCCACGGGTTGATTCCATCTACTTTTGAGGCGTGACGTCACATTGGCTTTTCCGCCTACAACCCCTTGGGACCCTTCTTCTGGCTGGTTCCCCTGTGGTTTTTGACGCGATACATCTTGGCCCCTTTCTGGATTGTTCACCAACCTTTTTCCTTACCGCTTTTGGTGGAGACATTTTTTGGAGTGCACCTCTTCCTTTTTCCCTGCTATTCTTTGCTTTTGCTTAGGTTCGCTGGTATACTAATTATTAAGGGCTCGGCTCGGTATGCGGATTCTTTCCTTCGGGAGCTTCGTTGTTCGCCCTTGCTGTCTAGTAAAGTTTCCTTTCCTCCCGATTTAAGAAGCTGATGTTTCTTATCTGATTTTGCACGATCATCGTTTCCCTCCTTCTTTTTCATCTCCTTGCAGCATGCCTTCCTCTTTCTTTTCTGTAGGTTAGACCTTCTGAGCATGATGGGACAAGCGGACCTGTCGATCTTTTTCTCCGTTGCTCTGATCTTGTCCCCGTTCCTCCTGATGTTCTCTTCTTCAGGCCCCTCAGTGCCGTTCTCTCACGAGGGGGGAATGAGCCCCTCTAGAGCAGTGTATCCCTTCTTCCGTGTCAGGGATTAGGGTTTCTTTCCTTCTTTTAGACACTTTCCCTCTCTCGGAGAGCGTTCCCCTCTTCAATCGCCTTTCCTCGTTTCAGACTGGGGCTCCCCTGAAGAATCGAGCCATCTTCGGTCGTTGTATCACGTAGATGATCTCTCCTGTCTCAATACGTTCTTTTTTTTTTGAAGGCCCTCTTTTTCTCTACATCTCTCATTCTACGGGTTTCGATCAAGGAGCTGGTCTCCGGTCTCGCTTTGAAGCGCTCGAGTCCCGAAGGCCTTCACTTTCTATCCACTACTTCTTCTTGTCCGCTGGACTTTCGTGCATTGACTCCCTTAGTGCAGACGTTCCCGTTTCTATATTTCTGTCTCCCCTATCTCCTCGAGCGGCGTTCTTGACGGAGGCCGCTTTCCGACAGGCCCACTGGACTTCCCGAGTCTTTGAGCGTCTCCTCCTTTTCTGTCGCGATTTTCCTTACGACGTTTCTGACTTTGCGGCAGCTTGATGATGGGTACCTTCTTCCCGTGGAGTTGGCTTCTTTGATCTCGCGTGCGCGGCCTTGAGACTTCTTCCGCGGACGTACCCTCGCGCACGCTGTCCGCTCGAGCCGAGCTCGTCGTTTTCGAAGCGAATGCCTCAGAAGTGGTTTCTTCCTCGTGAGGACGCACTTTTGGATGCGCCTCTCGTTGGCCTCCCTTTTTGTAGTCGAGGTAGATAGGACCTGCCCTCCCTTTACCGGAGGAAAGTTCCTATGACCTATGGTTGGTCTGAGGTTTTTCCCCCCTCGGCATTCCTTCTGTTAAAGCGGGTTTCGGTTCGAACTTGACCCCTCTGTAGGGTGTTCTTCGCTGGGGTACCGACCCCCTTTTTTTCTGACTGGAGGGGTTACGCTGCGCTTGCTCCCAGCCCACTGAGCTGCCCTCCCAAAATGCGTGCACTTTTTATTTCCCCGTGCCCCCCCCGAACCCCTTCCCCTTCCGTTCTCCCCCTACAGCTGCATCGCACGCCTCATTGGTTTTTTTCTTTTGATCCCTCTTTACAACCCGTTTGTGACCACCGTTAACCGGGTTTTTAGGGCCGCGAATCCTTCGTTGTAGACATTTTTTCCTTCAGGTGGTTGTGCCCCCCCCCCCCCTTTTTCCAGGGTACGTGGCTGCCAACAGCTCGAACCTGCACCGTACCCTTACCCCTGTTTCTGGGTCTTTCCCCACTTTTTGGACCCCCCCGGTTCTCCCGCGTCTGTCACGGTTTATTCTTGACGACCTCGGCCGATTTGTCGGTTTTCTTGGTTCCCTCGTGCACCCAACACTGGTTAGAATGACACCCCTCGATTCAGTTCAGAGAGCACCAATTGCCTCTCACTCAAGTGCTCTTTTTCGCTACCCGAGACCCGTGCTAAACGAGGACTTTTCCTGACGCTTTTTTCCAAATTCTTACTGCCCTCTTTTCCTCCGGCTGACATCAACTTCCACGTGGATCTCTCGTTTCCCCCCCTAGCTCCTGCGTCCCTCCTTTTCCGAAACATTGAGTTTTCAATTTTTTTTTTTTTGTAAGGGGATTTGTACGGCATCTCCATTGGGTCCCGTCTCGACGGTGCCTCTCTTTTAGAGCTTCTCCCCCCTTAACCTTCCCCCCCCGCCCTAGAATCCTTTTTGTCCCGCTCAGGCCTCCTCCCTTTCCGCAGGGCGATCGGTGCTGTCACCGAGTCGGCACACCCCTTCACGGTGATTTTTCCTTTCTATACCAACCACTGCGAGCTCTTCAATGAACTCTTCAGACGGAGAGGGACCCCCCTGCGCCCGGCCACAAACTCCAGCCTTCTTCCATTTTTTTTTCTGCCCTTTCTCCCTGTACCCTCCCGTCCCCCCTCCGGGGTTTTTAGAGTACGGTTCGATTCCCAACGAAGCTTTTATTCATACGACGACGGTCCTGCCCTCAGCTGTCGCATCCGGCCAGCCCCCCAGTTTTCCTTTAGCGTGGGCGTTCCCCCCTCTACTGACCTTTATAAGCGTTCTACTCCCTTCTCCCCCCCTCCGGGTCACCGTCCCCATCATTTTTCCCTTTTAGTATCTTCGATTTTTCTGTTCTTTTTTGTTTTTCTCGAGATGCGGCTTGTCCTTCTTTCTCTTACTGAGCGGTTTTTCAACTTGAGTGAGACTGCACTCTTCTCCCTCTTCTTTTCTATGTCGTCGGCGGCTCCAACTGACCTTTTTCTCCTTTCTTTCTGGCCGGATGCGGAAGCTGTTTGCCGTCGGTGGTTGTCCTTTTGCTCTTCCCTTCGCATGCCGGCGAGTGCTCTTTCAGCGTCGGCGGCTTTTTCGTTGACCGATACCGCGGATCCTCGACTTCTCTGTAGGTCGGATAGGTTCCAGCGCAGTTCGTATCGTCCCTGCGGTTACGGGGGCAGTTTCCTTCGAAGTGGGCTTTCTCCCTCCTTAGCAGCGTCTTTTGTCGCACCGACTCTTTGACCCCCTTTCGCCTTGCCGCCGTTCTTTTTTGAGTCCATTTGGCTTCTTCGTGGTCAAGCGTCAGTTTTTTTATTTGACTGACTCTCCTCCTAACTGCGAGAAGCCCGGTCTTTGGACTTTTCCCCTTCCCCCCTCACTAGCTCAATGTTCTCTCTTTTTAGCGACTGGCCTTTCTTTCTCAGTCCGTCTCGACTGACCCCAATTGTAGGGCTTGCGGTGCCTTTGTCTGCTTACGCCGAATGCCTTCTCTCTCGGTACCGCACCTTTTTTTTCTCTTTTTGCCATCTTTGCGCCGAATCTTTCCCTGGCTCAGTTGGGCTCTTTCTTATCGGTCGCTTTCTTTTCCCTTTACCATTTTCCCACGTTTGACCCTTGTTCCCCCTGCTTACGGCGGCTTCTCTTTTCGAGGTCCGTCGAGCCTCCTTTTTATTTCCTTGCTGCGTTTTTTCCTTGATGACCGGCTCCCTTTTAGAGAATTTTGCCGCAGTTCCCCCGCTTTGTTAGATAAAGAGCCCCTCCGCGCCTTTTTTCGGGCCAACGACCGCTGCTCTTTCCCTTCACTATTGGGCCCCCTTCCCCCTGTAACGATTCCCTAGGATACACATCTCCTTCCTTTGCTCCGTGTTACTTACACTGGCTTGAAAATGGCCCACCCTTACCTCGGGGTTTTTTCTGCTTTATCCGAACCGCACCCCTCCCTTTCGATTTTGCGTCTCATACATCCTCTTGTTGACTTAGGTCGGTTTGATGTCGGCTTTACACGTCATTCCCTCCCTTGGTTTTGTTTAACCCGTCATCTGTTTCTAGCGACTGCGTCAATCCGTGTTGCGTTACCGTTTGCGATTCCCGGGACGCCGCCCCTCCTCTTTCACTTGTCCAGGCTTTTTCTTTTTCGCATGCCCCCGTGGTCCCAGCCTTTTATACGAGTTGGGCCTCCCCATGCATTTTACCCCACCAGGTCTCGATGCATGTACTGCCTATTAGGTCCTTCACATTACCATATACCTCAATCTCGACCCCCCTTTTTCCGCCATCCACTACGTTCCTCCCCCGGCTTCTCCTTTATTACTCTCCGCGACCGCCTTCCAACGTCCCCCCGCTATACCACTTTCGTTCCGCGTGTCGGCGCTGTTCCTTCCGCTTTCCGACTTCTCCGATTTTCCTAAGCCCCTTTACCTCTTGCCTGGAATTTTCAATCCCCTTTTCCCTCCAAAGGCTCCTTTGCCGCCTTTCTCCCCCTATCGAGACTAGCCTTCCGGTGCTTTTTTTCTTTCTTTTTTTTTTTGCCTCACTCTATCTCGGCTCCCTCGCTCGAGGAGATTGGCGACCTTTTCTCCGCTTGCTTCTTTTTCGTATTGCGATGGTATGATGTCCTTTTCCAAGAAAGTCCCCGTGAATTTGGCGTGCTTCGCTTTCAGCTGCGCCGTTGCGACCAACTTTAGTTTTTACGGGACTTTTTTCCCCCTTTGACGGTAGAGAAAGCGGCCACACTCTTCAAGACTGATTCTTCTTTTCATAGATTTTTTTTGGATATCCCTTGGGATCGAGGGTCCTTTGATGGGAGGTATTTCTTTTTTTTTTTGTTTTCTTTATCTGGTCTTTCGCGACGCCGGACGGGGGAGTTCCCGGAAGTACGCGTTTCCGGCGCACGACTCTTTCTTTTTAAGACCTTAAAGATTGCAGTCTCCCCCCCTTTTCGCCTTGGGGAATTCCACCCCTTCGAGTGTCTGATAACTTCCTTTTCATGGCTGGCTCAGGCCGAACATTGACTTCGATTTGTCCGCCTCGTCTCCCTCCTCCTTATTTACCTCACCACGGTCTTTTATCACGCCCTGTAAGAAGAAGGTACTCCCCCTATCCCCCCTGCCCCCAGGCGGCCAGTCTACTGGACCTTGCCTCTTTTTTGAGAAGATCGTCACCGTGCTCTGCGCCCTCTCATCAGATTCTCCTTTAGGTACTTTCTTTTTTTTTCTCCCCCCCAGTTGCGCAGCCGCTTCTTTTTTTTTTCAGCTTCCAGCTCGGCGGGACTTCCCACCCTCCTTACTTACTTCTTCCGTCAGGCGTTTCCTCTCTTTTCCTCTCTTTTTCCTCTCGTATGACCCCCTTGCCCCTCTTTTTTTTCTCTGAATTGTTTTCCCCCCCCTCGACTTTCATGTACGGAGACCGTCTTGCTGACCTCCCTCCACGCCTACATAATCGCGATAAAGATGGGTCCCTTCGGTTGAACTTTTTCCCCCTTTTGTTGGCACTACCAAGTTCGGCTTTAATCTTTCCCTTGCGATTTTCTTTTTTTTTTCTCCCCTTTTCAAAAAACCCACTTTCCCTCCCTCAGATTGCGTTCCTTCAGACACGCGCTCACTTTTTCCCTCCCTTAACGGGCCCTTTCGGGTTTTGGTCAGGGGTGGCTCCCCTCGAGCCTCCATTTTATTCTCCTTTGACCCGGCTTCGCTTCTGCCTTTCCCCCTTTTTGCATCTTTCTTTTCCCTGAAGAACCCTTTTGCACGAGGACCACCACTCTTGACTTGGTTGAGTCAAAGGCAAATACGGCGCGGCCCCCTTTGGGATTTCCCTGGTCCTACGCCCAGCCAACGAGGATTCAAAGGCCTCTTCCCGTTGCCAGTACGCCTTCCCTCCTGGAACTCCTCGATCTTTCCCTCAGACCCGTCCCTTTCGCCCTTTTCTCTATGCCCCTGCAACTCTCGCAACTTTTTTTACCCGTATGACCTCTTTCCTGCTTGCTACCGAGATAAAATGGACTGCACTTTGATCGAGTTCTCGGTTTTTTTCCCTCATTAACCGAAAAGGTCTCCTTTCAAGTTCCCACTTTTCTAGCTTTGAGGTCCCTTAACCAAAGATGAGACTACGCCCTTGCTCTCTTCGCGAGGCGGCGATTATGATCTTCCCCTTTCTAACCCACATCGCACTCCTTCACGATTTCTTTCATGATTCCCCCTCCCCTACATTATATTACGACCTATATTTAATTTTCTCCGATGTCTCTGAACTATCTTCCTCCCTCAAAATCCGTTGTGGTTTCTTATTTCTAGGAAGTCCCCCTGTTTCTTTTTAATTCACTTGAAGATCCTCCATTAGTGGATTTCCTCCTCCTGCAGAAACAGCTCCGGCTCTTTCATGAGGAGTTTGAGCCCTTGGTTAGGCCGACTGAATTCCTCCCTCGCAGTTTTAGAGGTACCCTTGCTGGAAAGCGTCCCTAGTCTGACCGCTTGTCGCCTGGCTTTGTTGATCTTTCCCTCATGAGCGGCAAACCGCCCCTTCTTCCCCTAGAGCTCCTCTTGCCCTTCCTTCCCTCTTCCAGCGTTCTGCCCCTTTGGCAGATGATTTTTGCGAGACCGTCTCGTCCATCGGCTCGCGTGTCTCGACCCCCTTTTTCTTGTCCCATTTCACCTGACCTTCCCCTTGGTCTGGAAGTGCCCTGCTTCCTTCCCATAGCCGTCGCCGTTGGTGATTACAAACTAGTTCCGGAATTGGGGGAGTTTCGTTAATCCCACAAATTTGCAGGCGATTAGTTGATTTCTTCTCCCCCCCCCGTAATTCGCGGTAGTTCACGGTGGTTAGTGCCCACACTTTGTGGTTATCTATTAGGTCGGGCTTCTTCCCAAGGGCAGTCCCCTTTCTCCCCCCTAGCCACGGCTCAGTGTGTACTGTCCTGAGTGTGCTGCATTTTTCTCCCTAGATGCTTTTTTCCCTTTCCACGTCCTTCCCCCCCCTCCGGTTCATTTTTCTTTCCAAGTCTTTTTTGCGGTCGTCTCGATGAGCTTCCTTCTTCCTTCAACGTTTTTTGAGGTGCTTTAGCATCGCGCTTTCCTTTCAGCCCCGACACTGTTTTTACTGCCTACACCCGTGGCCGAGTTTCCCTACGAGGGAATTCCTTTTTCGGATTTTCGTCGTCTACCACGTTTTCTTTGCTTTCTTTGTCTCAATTGTTTCCTCGTAGCGGTTGGTGGCCCATTTTGCTTTTTTTATTGACGGCGGTACGTTTCTCTTTCTTTCCCGGCCCCCGCTCTACATGATTGTTCGTAACGTCCCCGTTCTTAAGGTATGGTTTTACGATCGTCCTCGTCTCTTGTTTGGGAGAGCGCCCTTTTCGGCGCGCTTTCTCCACATCGCCCGACTTCTTATCAGTAAACGGCCCTCTCTCCGGAATTTTTGATGAGGCATTCTCGAGATTCGCACGTCATGTTTTCCTTTTCTATCGGTCCCGACCGGCTCATGCTCCCAGTTAAGTCTAGGCCTTCTTTACTTTGTAGTGGTACAACTGGGGATTCCTAGGCTGAGCGTTTTTTCCTGTTCAAGTGGACGGTATCGGGATGATGTTTTAGTCTGCTTTACTGCTCAAATATAGGAGGTCCTCCGATAAAAAAAAGGACCGTTCCCCTCTTTGGAGCTCCACCGTTTTCTCGCACCCGCACTTCACTTCCCTGGTATTTTATCTTTTGCAAGCTTCGAGCGGATTCGCTGAGTCATGCACTGTTCATCTTTAGACGTTTCTCCTTTCGCGCTCTAGGAGCTCGTCTCCCCCCAGGTTAGTTCGACCCTTTTCCCCTTTCGAGTCGTGTTTCTTGTTTTTCTCACGAGACCCCCTTCTTTCTTTTCAGGCTCTCCCCTCGCCCCTTGCTCCGGCGATCAGGCTGTCTCCCTTTTTTCGACGTCTCCCCCTCCCCTCGGAAATCCGACGCGTGCTCCTTGTTTTTTTTTTAGTCGTCCTCCCCTTTGGAGCTGGATGCCTTGACCACCGACATTGTCGTGCGCCGTGGAAGTCGTCTTTCTTCGTTTCTTTCTCCCTACGATCTATGTCTCGCGACCAGTCTTTTAGCGAACCTGTCGTTTCTCCTTTTCCATGCCCAAGCTGACTTGCGGCTCCTTTGTAGTTTCGATGAAGGTGTGAGTGCTTCCCCTTGATGGTCCTGGTCCCGGCAATCGGGGCACTTTTCCTGTCACTGCCTTCCTGTGTCTGATTGGTGCCTATTGTTTCGACCGCTTGGAATTTCCCCTTTCCCCCACTCCTACCGACGTCCTCGCCTATTCTTAATGAGCTCGGTTGGGAGTTTTCGCTCCTGAGTCTCTTTCTCTCGTGCCCTCGGTGGAGCTCCTTTCCTTTTTGAGAACCGGTTTTCCTTCTCTGATGTAGCGTTCTGGTTTCCTTCTGTGGACCCCTTCCTCCTTTTCATGTGCTGTCCGACAGCTGGTTTTTTCTTCGGTGTGTGCCTACTAGTTTTTGGTCTTTTTCACAACGCGGGTTGCGTTTTTTTTTTTCCCCCTAACATCTGTTTTTTTCCGCTTTCTGCTTGTCACCTTACCGCCCCCAGAGTTTTTCGGGTCATGGGTGGACGATGGCCTTTCTCCCCCAGAAACATTTTTCAATACCAATTTTCAAATTTTGTATTTTCCCCCCCTCGACTCCCAAACAGCACCCGCCAGCGGCTTTCTCCCCCTTTTCCCCCGACATCTCCTCCGATATTGTGGGCGGGGTCGTCTCCCTCGCATTAACAATTCCCACTTTGATTTCACCTTGTAAAAGGTCTTTTGGTTCCTTTCCCCAGGGGTAGCACTCTTGTCCTTCAGGTTTTGCCAATCCCCCTTTCTTTCAGACCTGCCCCAGCTCGAACGTGGCGGCACCTTCCGTCGACCCCCCCCCTTCTCCCCCTGCCCGCTTTTTCTCTCTGACGGTCTCCAGACTTGTAGTTGTATTCCGACCTCGGCTATGACGGCGTCCGCGATGGCCCATTTCCTCAACCCGTTTGGGAGACCTTTTTCCCGATCGCCTCTCCCCAATCTGCCACTTCGCGTTTTTTCCCCAATGTTTCCTTTCTGTGACCAGAGGCGACGTCTTTCGTGTGAACTTTTTTTTCTTTAGCGCACCTAATCTTCAAGTCCCTTCCCCTTTCTTTTTTTCCTGGTTGATTATCTTCGCGTCCGATCTCTTTTCCCCATCCGCTGCTCGCAGCCAGACTCCCCCATTGGTATAATTTCATTTGAAGGTTCCTGACAGAGGTTCCATTTTCCAGGACCAGTATGCCCTGGAGAAGGCCTCTTTTCTGTTAGCTAGCCCTTTCCCCCCCCTTCCCCCCAAATTCCTTGTTCCCGCCCAGACGCCATAGTTTCCGTTTAGTTCATCGGCGCTTTGAGCATGATGGTGATGGTCACCCTTCTTGAAAACCCCTTTCCCTCTTCCCGACCACCACTGCTTCTTTTTAAGGTCGACCCCCAAGGGACTCTCCAACTATTTTGTTAATCTCTCCACACCCCCAGTGTCATTTTCGATTTTAAGTGACTTCCTCTTTTCACTATTTTCCTCCGGGGACGGTCTCCTCATGCCTCCTCGGTCCGTAGGCTAATACTGACACGCAACCGACACATCAGTAGCCTCGATCTGGGCCAGCTCCCCTTTATCGTCAGAGTGTTCGCCCCCCCCTCTTCCTTGATCTTTTTTTTCTACGACGTGGGTTCGTTCGCAAAGCTCCCTCTCTTTGCCCGCCAGGCCAACTTTTTTTTGATCTATATTTCTCTTGTGAGAGAGATGCGGCCGTTTGGTTCCTGTTGCCCAGTGAGACGGTGGCCCCTGTTCTTACAGTTTGTAGCTTTTTTTCATCGGATTAGTCCGGATGCGTCACTCGTACCCCGTTCGTTTTTCCGGGATGGCCGGCGGTCTTTTTTTTCTCTTTTTTGAGTAGGTTTTGTGTGCCTCCAGTATTCAGATGCTTTTTCAGAGTTGAAGTGCAGGTCTTTCCCCGTCCCCTTTTTGAATTTTCAGGTGAGGAGTTTCCCACTAGAAGGTACAACTTTTTTGGTTAAGTCGTTTCTTGCCCGACAGGGCGTCTTTTTTATGATTTTTTTGTCTGTTACCTCCTTGCTTTTTTTTTAGCTCAGGCAATTCTTTTTTTGTTGCCCCGAATGTTACCCCTCGTAGTCTGGCGCGCTTTTCTCCCTTTGTGGATGAGCGTCACTATTGTTTTTGTTAGCTCTGGTTTTTTTTTATCTGGCTACGGCTCGCTTTCTTCCCTCGACCGTGGGCTGGGGAGGCACGGGTGCCCTTTCCCCTTTAACCGTACTCTACACTTGTCATACTCGCTTCTGTTTTTTTTTTTTATGGGTTTCTCCTTTACCTCGACGATTCCACCGGATGAGGTGCAGCAGCTCCTTGTTTTTTTCCCTAGGTTCCTCTCAGTATCCCGGTAGACGTGTTTCCTTTTTCTATTTTCTTTAAACCATCATGTTTTTCCTTTTCAGGACCCTGAGAAGGTTCCGCTCTTGTTTTTGTTTTCCTTTCTGCCCAGACAAAGTCGGTCTTCTCTTTCCTTGAGTTTTTTCTTTTTTTTTTTCCCCTTATGAATTGCGGCGAGGGTCGCCTACTCCGGAAATTCCCCCCCGCTTATGGAGACCGGAGACGAGATTGCCTCCCTCTCTGGGGGGAACCGCGGTTTTTTTTTTAACGGTAGAGTGCTCCGGGCCATTTCTTTGCTCACCGTCATATGCACCTGAGCTTTTTGCTTTTACACTCTTTTCGACATTCTTACGATTTTGCTTGAGTATAACGTACGTGTGGTGGCGGGTCGCTTTCCCCCCCCCCCTCTGGCCGTCTTCCCAATATGGATAAGTTCCCCCCGCCGTCGTTTTTTTTTATGTGCGTTCCCCGCCCCGCAAGCATTTTGGCTGTTTTCCCACCCTTGGAGACACGTTCCTTGACTTCCCGGCCCCCCCTCTTTCTGACACGTGACGTTCTAGTCTTCCCTTCTGCTTTGGGTCGCCCGCCCCCCTGGTTTCTCCCCAGGCTACTGGTCCCTCTCCAAACTGTGACCCATTCTTTTTTTTCCGTATTTTCGTTCCCCCGAGTTTAAGGTCCTCAGTTCCATCCCCATCTCCGACCCCCCACAGAGTTCGCCCGTAGAATTTTTTTAAAGGATGAGATCTCCTATTTTCGACCTCCCGTCTGACCCACTTTCCTTATAATAAACGACCTTCTTTGGCCCTGCGCGAGGATGTCTTGGATTGCCGATAATTCCCGTCCCTCGCCAAGGCCTCTCCCGACTGCTTTTCTCCTCTCCTGCCTTTTCCAAGTCACAGCTCTACTTTTTAAGTTGGACCCCTCTTCTTTACCCTTCACCGGCTGTTTTTCCACTTCAGCCGACCATGGTTCCCTTCCTCTTGCTTCCACTCTTGATTCTTTTGGATCCGCCCCTTCTTTCAAGGCCAGGTTTTTTCTGTTTAACGTCCTTTTTCCGAATAGGTCTTCCACCCCCTTTAGGGGGTCCCCGCGATTTTTTATACCTTATTATCGTTCCGGCGCATTAGGCGAGTTAGAGCAATTTTAACACACTTTTCTGTTCTGTTCCGTCGCAATTTCATACCCCTCCCCTCCTTTGCTCGAGTTTTGCTCCGTGTTTTTGAGATTGCCTGTGCAGCGCCGTTCCTCTTCCGATATTTTTCCCGGCATCGAGTGCTTAGGCCGGGTTACCAGTGCGTCCAAATTCCTCGGCGCGTTTCGATCTGCGTTTTGGCCCAAGCCCCCCTGTGGTCTGCAACGAAGGCGCTTTTTGTGGCTAGATTCTTTCCCCACGCGACGGGGGTTCTTTCTTAGTCGACCTATCTCTAAGTTGGCCATTACTTTCATGTTTCCTCCCCCAGTCCGCTAACCTTTGCCATTCCCTTTCTGCTTTCTGCGCCTCTGAGGACTGATCTCTCCCTTCCGACCTTCCCAGTCCTCATTCCCTTCGAGATTTTGTCGATCTTGACGAGCGCATGGCCTTTTCCCTTTCTTGGCTTCCTAACCCTCTGAGGACGATCTCCATACTTCCCGCAGACCTTCGAGTCCTTTCTTTTGCTCTCTTGAATCCCGTCCCCATCGTAGCGCCCTAGGCTGCTTCATCAGTCTTTTCCCAAGCGACGATGTCCGTCGAATTTTACCCCAGCCCCAATTCCCTCTCTCTACTATCATTTTTTTTCTCCTCCTCCAATCGTTCGGTGACATCAGGTTTGTTAGTGCATGTCCCCCCGACCCAAAGGGTGTTCTGCCTCGATTTTTCCCTATCACCCCCCTTGGCCGGCGAAGGTCCTTTCAGTTTTTAGTTCTCAAACGCGACTTACCCTCATCCCCCCCCCTTTGTCCGAGTCTGTCTTCCGGACTGCCATTTTTTAGTAGTCACAACGACTCTCCCCCTTTTCTTAGATCTCCTTTTGTTCATACGTGCCCTTTTTTTCATTACCCTCAGACAGTTTAGTTCCCACCTCGGAACGGAGACCTCAAGTTTGATGATCCCCCCCCCAGGGCACCCTTCATGAGTGCCTTTCTCCCGGGGGACCACTCTAAAAGTTCCGCGACCGCTTTTCCTCGTCCCCCTTCCCCTTGAGGTATTCTTCTTCGACAAAGTGCAATCCTTTTCCATATGATGGTCCACGCCCCAGGGCTTCTCCAGCCTAGACGTTTTGCGCCAGATGGTCTAATCTCCTCCCTTCCGTCACTTTTTTTGCTACCGACCCAAGGGGCTTTCCTCTTTTTTCGGCGCCTAGACGGTGTGAAGCTCCTCCTTTTTTTTTTTTCCCTTCCGTTGACCCCCCCTCTCCCCGAGCTGCATCTTAGAGGCTAATCCCTCGATGAGACGTTCCTTGTTTGACGTTTGTTGCCCCCAGATTAGATGCGCATCTTTTCTCCATAGTCTTTCACTCAGCGGTTCGCAGGCGCTTCAAACGGCCTCCTCCTACAATTATTTGATCCCTTCTTTTTTCCTCCCCTAGGAAGATGGCTAACTTATTCTTTACGTTTTTTTTTTTCTTCTCGATGATAGGAGCCCCTTCTAGTTAACCGCGAGTTCGCAAGACTTCTTCGATTTTTTCCTCGGTGCATGAGACTCCAACTTCTTCCTCCTTTAGGTGCAGTTGTCCTTCGGCCTCCCTCCCCGCGTTCCATGAGCTTCCTGCTGACGATCAGCAGATAGTATAATTATGGGTTTAGACCGCGACGCCGGCTCCCTGTAGATCGGTTTCCTTTTGGTGTGGTAATTCGTTCGATTTGCGGATGAGGAAAATCTATTGCGTGAGCTCTCTGGCGTACTGAGCCCCCAGCCGTAGAGGGCATGCCCAGACGAGAGCTCCGAGCATTAGGATATTTGCCTGGAATCTTGTTTTTTTCTCTTGGCGGGTCCATTTCGAGGTTTCCTACTGGCCCTTGGTCTGTACCTTCCCTAACTTCTTTATTTTTTAATTGTATTCACCCTTTGTCTTGAACTGTTGGCGTAGTTCCCGCACTCCCCTCACACATGAAGTTATTTCCTGGTTCTTTTCTTTTCCTCCTACCGAGTCCTCGAGTCCCCTGGGTGTGGTGTATTCTGAGTTTTTTCGTCCGGTATTCTTGTTTGTTCTTTTGGGCCCCCCCGTTTACGAAGCCCCTTTCGTAGAGCTTTATTCTGGTACAAATTGAGCTGGTTTTTCTGGTACGAACCGCTTTCCAGGGTCGTCATCTTTGTTTTTTTCATTGTATTTTCCTTTCCAGTCGCTTTTTGAGGTCGTCCTATATTCCCTCCTTTTCCCCCTTTTTTAGGAGTGTCCAGGACTTTCTCGTTTCCGGCCGTCCCTGGCTTTTCAACTGGCAACAGCTCCCCCCCCCCTGATTACCCTCACGAGAGGGCCATTTTTTTTCTGATTCCATTACTCGTTTCCTAGTGTTTTCTGGCTGTCTATCGGTTCCTTAGCGCAGTTTTTTTGCCATTCTCGGTTGTTGTCGGGCCTTTCCTTTAACTTTCGGCTTGAGGTTTGCCTTTTTTTTGTTCCTCCGAAAGTAACGCCGTATTTGGTTTTTTTGTTTCTTAGTTTTTTCTTTGTTCTAGGGAGCTTTTTGCGAGTCACCTCCTTTCCCTTGCGCGTCTTGATTAATAACCGGGCTATCTTCCCCTCTTAGTGATTTTCAGATCGTATTCGCATATTTAGTCCTAGATCCCCCCTAGAAGCGCATCTCCGCTTTAGTGTGCCCCCAAGGTTGTCGTGTTAGCGTACTGAGCCTCGTGCTGTATGGCAAATGTTTTTTGGTCTCGATTATGTCTTGCGTATGCTCTTTCGTTCCTGGGGCAGGTCGGAGCTACCGCTTCGCGGTTCTTTTCCTCCCCCACGGGGTTCGGACTTTCTTTTTCTCAGCAGATCTAACGTCGTTTCTCATGATTAAGTCACAGTTAGAAGCCGGCCGATAGGCCGGGTTTAAGAGTCAATCGGCCTAGTTCCGAAGCCCTTCTTTTGCTCGTCCTCGTTCCCCCCCTCTCGACCTTTCTTGCGTCTTCCTTGTCGCCTAACGACCTCTTTCCTTTACGTTGCATTCCCTCCTTTCCTTTCCGTCCCGCAATGACCGTGGTCAACCTTTGCGCGTGTTCGAACGGCCCTCCTTCCTTTCGAAGCCCCCCGAGAGGACCTTTTTTTTTTCCTTTTTCCCTTGGTCGTACACTCCTTTTGTATTGGAAGTTCTTTTCCTTCTTTCCATGGTCGTGCCCTCCTTTGAGAAGTATCTCTTCTGAGTCTAGGGCGATACGCATTTTTTCTTTTCGCCATCTGCGGATGATCCTGACCCTCAGAGTTCCCTCCCGGTCCTCGAGGTCTGCTTCTTACTTAGTTGTTGATTTCATTTTCCGCCGTGTCGACCGGCCGCTTGAAGATTTTTTTTTTTTTCCCTGCCGGCTTTGGCCGGAGGCGAACTAGTTGGGTGCCGTCCCCTTTCTTTTTCCAGTCGGACCGCTCCGTCCATATTTTCGCGCCTCCTTCTGCCCGACAAGAGCTAGTCTTTTTCAGGAATTGACGTTGGCCGAAGGCTTTTTTTAGTTACGGAGCCCTTTCCCCCTTTGGGCGCGCCTTCGTTTTTCCGGTCTAGATTTCTTTTTTTTTATTTCTGCCTCCCTTTGCAGGACTTTTTTCCCCTTTCTGGAGCATGCTCAGCTGTTTTTTTTTCACCGGTTTGCGCCTCCTCTTTTTTTGTTCCAGCGGGTGGCGTTTCCCCCTCCCATGACTGGTCGACTCCCCCTTGTTGCGGTTTCCCGTTTCCCTCCTCTTTTTTTTTATTTTTTCCCTGGGGCCGCCTGCAGCTTGCCCTCCAAGGACCCTATCGTCCCCATCCACACAATTCTTTGCCTAACGGCGCCATCCCCCCCGGGAATTACTTGGCAGGGTTCTTGTTTCCGCCGAAGTTGCTTTTCTTTTTAGGATACCTCGTACCCCTCCCACTCCGTGCCAATTTCTTCCCTGGAGGGCTTTTAAGCTTTTTTCGCTTTCGTCCGCGGGAAGCTCTTGCAGGTGCCCCCTATGACTTGTCTTTTCTTTCGAGTTACTTCGCCTGACCTTGCGACACGGCCCCCGTTCGCTCCCTGCTGGTGGCGCGGCACCTCGCTTTATCTATGTCTTTTTTTTTTTCCTTTTCCTGCGTTGGACCCCGGCGCCTGATATGCTTGACCCCAGGTCCCGCATCCTTTTGTGCCTGGGCGAAGTCTCCCTCTTTCCAAGAGTAACCTTCGCCGCGATCGCGCGGCTTTTCTCCCGCCCTGTGCCCTTTGACGGTTCCTCGGTCACTTTTTAGTACTTCCCCTAGCGGCTGCACCTCTAACCCCACTGTTCTAGGTTTCCCCCAGAGCGCTCCGCGTTCTCGAGCGTCGACAACATGAGTTAATTCTGGGCACGTTTTTCCCCGTGTACGGACCTTCGATCGACTGTTCTTTTAGAGTTCCCCTTATTGCAACCACTTCTTTCCGCCGCGCAAGTAGTGACGTCTCTATCTGCGAGATGGTTCTTTTGATGGTCACCGTTTTCCGTTTGCGAATTTCTTCCACAACGCGAGGCCGTAAACCCTTCACGCAAACGGCACGGGGCGGGCGGTTTCCCCCCCTCCCCCTTTTTGGCACCACCGACTTTTGACTTCGCGTAGCGGCTCCCCTTCCCCCCGCTGGCCACTTCTCTGGACTACCTTAACTGCCTCCTCCGGACACGAACTAGGATCCAGACGGCCCCACGGCATCCGGCCGCCACTTTTGAACTTCGCGTGGGCTCCCCGCTAGCATTCGCTCTTTCGGCGGTCTTACCCCGCCGGAGCCGTGGTTCCCCCCTTTTCAAACGGTCCGCATCTCTCTCTTTTCTAATTGATGTTGGACGTGAGCTCCTTTTTCGGGGCGGCCACGGAGCGGTTTGCCAAGGCTTTTTTTCTTTCTTCGTCGCCTGATCGCCGATGCGTTTTTCCGTGGTTTTCCTTTGAACAATCCGTTTTTTTTTCTTTCGGATTGAGCAGTGATGGCCGTTAGGTGGCGTAGGTCTCTTCTTTTCCTCCTTGTCTCTGGCCTTTGCCGTTTCCCTTCGGGGGCATGGATTGGGGGCGTGGGTTTTTGCGGTCAACACCACCATCTCCCAACAAATACCCCCCCGTCGGCTGACCATCGTTAAATCTTTTCCTTGGTTGCGGGCGCGAGTCCTTCAAAGCTGTTGCGCAGGAGTTTTTCTTTTTGCCCCTGGGCAGGGACATTCCAGAGTGCGCGCTTTTTTTTTTTCTCCGTCCTTTTTGCCCCGACTCCCCCCCCCCCTTTCCCCCCGCGCTCGCAAATGGCGCTCTACAGGTGCTCTTGATTTTTTGCACTACTGGCGTCGGCGTTTCTTTGGCGTTTGTTTTTGAGCTCGAACTGGCTCTTGATCTCTACTCCGGCGAGGTCCGTCACTGTAGACCACTGTTTCTTGTCCCCTCCCTGTTTTTCCCCTTTTTTTTTTGATATGCTCTCGCCGAGCTGGCTTGTTTCTGAGACCGCCTGATCTTTTCGTGATTTCAGCCGGTGGTCGTTCTCCCTCCGCCCCGTTACTCAGAAGGATTCCATCTCCGGTACTCTCTTTTCCTTTTCTGTAAGGCGCACATACTTTGCTCTCCTCTTAGTCCTTCTCCTGATCCTCTGCCTGCTAAGGTCTTCCTCGCGTCGGGTGACCTTTACCACTCATGGAAGCCATTCATGCGCTCGTTGCCCGAGCAGTCCCGAATCAAGAGGTCTCTCCTGCTCCGTAGAGAATTCCGATGGGGTTCTTTTACCTTCCCCGTCCCAAGTTCTTTTTTTTTTTTCCAAATTACGCTTGTTATTGGCCCCGTCGCTTAACCGAGGTTTTGCACATCTAATGAGCAACTCAACGACGACCTGTTTTTCCGTCACCGTGTAGGTTTGTGTTTGGGACTCACCGTAGCATGACCTCCGGTCTCAGCTTCCCCCCTCCGTTGCGGATTTTTTTGCTTTGCTTTTTCCCTTTTGTGCCCTAGGGGATTTTTGTCCTCTCTCTGGGTCTTTCGCCGCAGCTCCCCACTACCCCGGTCGGTCCCCCGCTGTTTTCCCCTTTTTTGAAACGCATTCGCCATCAAGGGACAGGCTGCTTTGTTGTTTCGCCCGTCCCCCCAACTGGGAAACAGTACATTCACGCCCTTCCCTAAGCAACCCCCCCAATTTGTCCTGGGGTCTCGCAGATTCCCCGCTTTTCAGGAATGAATTCTCCGTCCTAAGCCTCTACCCCCCCCCGATAGACCCGAGTTTCATAAGGCGCTCCACCGAATTAGCTATCCTAGAACGATTTACTTCCGTTGAGCACGGCAATTCTTGCTCTCACGCCTGAGTCTGGAAGTAGCTTTGCGGGAGTACTTTTTTTTTGGGACGCCCAAGGGTAAGCCCGTTCTTCTCCTTCCCGGTCGTTCCATTTCTTTTTCCATCAGTTTTTGGCCCGAACACTTTTTTTTCGCTCCCTCCGATCCTTTTGCGCTCTCGACTTTCCTTAACGCGGGCATTGAGTATGGTTCTCCGATCGCTTCTTCTTTCGTCTTCTTTTTTCGCGCCATCTCAGGACGTTACGCCGTTTTCCCCGAAAGGGTAGGATTGCCTTTTGCTTCCAGCTCGGACACAGAAACGACCGTGCGCCGGGAGTTCTTCGAGCTGCTTCATGCGCGCCCTGTTCTTTGACAAGCCTATCCCCCGGGCATTGCGTTAGGCCGCTCCTGCCCCGTACCGTAGAGGGGCTCGTTGCCGGCTCAGAGGGGGAACACGCTGACGGGTGTTCTTTCTTCTTCCCCGGGTGGAGCATGATGACCCCCTCTTTCGATCGACTTCTCTCGCTGGATCGGCACCCGGTTCCCAAGTGGCACTTGCGTGCTAATCCCTTAAAGTACGATCCCCCCTTTTTCCGCTGTTCACAGGGCAGCAGTTGTTGCCCGCGGCTATGTCTTTTTCTCGGCTCGACGCCCGGCCGGGGCTTCATTCGTCTTTTAGCGAGACGTAAACGGAGCGGTCATCTGTCCAATCAGAGGTCCCTTCCGTCCCCCTTACGGCACTTGCAGATATCTTTCCCTTCTGCGCCTATCTTGTTCTCTCTCCGGACACACGATACTTTCGAAATCTTA
>Ga0179591_1350620_pt1 | contig 19476 bp, 24 predicted proteins | sample CZOMad2_1_08_16f_FD_182891 | JGI IMG/M metagenome (GOLD analysis project Ga0179591, IMG submission 182891) | Vadose zone soil fungal communities from Angelo Coast Range Reserve, California, USA - CZOMad2_1_08_16fungal (PacBio error correction) | ecosystem: Environmental > Terrestrial > Soil >... | reverse complement strand
CTAACAAAAGCCCTCACTTCCTCACTTCCCGATGGGCGTCCTTAGAAGGATCCGCCCCCGACTTCCCCCCCCCAACCTTTTCCCTTCCATCAATTGATGCCTTCTGCCCCCACAACGGCTTCCCAGATCTCCTCTTTCCCCAATCCGTGGTGTCGAGCGACCTGTAGTCCTTTCAGTCCTTTGTGCAATTGGGAGGGCGGTAACTAGCAGTTTATGTGTAAGCCTTTCATCTTCAAAGTTTTGCGTATGATTTCCCCAGCGTCCCTATGTGCGGCGGGATGCGTCAAGTTCTTCTTACCCCAAATCTAATTTGGACCCGTGTTTCCCACGGAACTTCAACGCCCCCTTAGTTAGAGGCTATTTTCCGGCAAATCTTTTAGGTGCCTTGATGCTTTACCAAACATAGCCTCTTCTCCTGAGCTCGGTGGGTCCTGCCCTTAAGCTCCAACCCCCCCAACCCCTGGACGGTTTTTTCGTTAAACCCCGGCCGGTCAGTCTTGCCTGATCCGGGTTAAAGACACGTTCGTGGTGCCCTGAACCCCAAACTTCGGGTCCCTTTCTTTCCTTCTTAATCTCCCATCAACTCTCTTCGGGCTTGACGCGCAAGGGTCCCCCTCTCGATAGACCTACATGCCTCCTTGGACTCAAGTAACTCACCTATATCCCAGCAATGGATTGCTCCCTCCTTATCTTATTAAGACTTTCCCGGTGCGCCGGTCTTGCGCGAATTTGTCGACACAGCAGTACCTCCCGGGTAGACCCTAAAGGCTAAGATTTGTATTACATGAGTCAGGTTCTATGTAGTCTTTCCACGATTTATTCTTGGAGCTTTTCTTGAGACCACACCCCCGATGATTTCTCTAAACCGCTGTGCAACCCCCTTTCTCTCTCTCCGATAGCGAAAATGAGATTTGATCACTACCGAATAGGCTGACTCTCCACCCCGAATTTCAGCGTAGCCCTTTTTAATGCGTACCGCTTCCCCCCCGTCTCTCAGTCTTATCACCAGAATCCCCCTCCAGTGGCTATCCGGGTGAAGCTTTACACTGATTTCCACCTTGAGTCCCCTTGTACTGAAGCCTTCCCCCGGGAACCTGCGGAGTTAGCAGCGCTTGTTACTCAGATCGCCTTTCCTTTCTTATGACCGGCATTACATCATCTTCCCAGGCCCTTTCGCGATTTTGCATTTTTCTATGATCCCCCTACGAGGACGTCGCGTTCTTGAATTTGGTGATGAGAAAAAATATAGAATCCCTGCGTTTCGTCCCTATTTTTCCAATCTACGGATCGCGGCTTGCTCCTTCTACTCTTTTATAGTGTACGCATCCCTGTCCCTTATTTTTTTCGTTTAAAGTCTTGCGACTGCATCGCTGACGGTCAGCCTTAACTTGTAATTTTGGGACCCTCGTTTGTTCTTCTCCACACCCCCCCCCCCCCCCTACCACACATTTTTTTCACAGCCCCCCCCCCCCCCCCCCGCCACAACATCCCCCGCCACCCACCCCCCCCCCCCCCGACACGGCGCTCCCTACCCCTCCCCAAACCCCCCCCTCTTCCGACACCCAGACACATTACCGCCCCCCAAGACACCCACGCTACCGACAGAATCCAACCCGCCCACATCTAAACCTCCCCCAACTCTAGACAGATACTAGATGGCATTGCGCACACCTCACCTTTCAGTCTCCTGGAACCCCTCCCGGGCTCTAACCCAAAACCTTTGGTTGACATTTCCCCCCCCCCTCGGAGTAGTCAGATTATCCCTAATCCCAATGCTCCCTTCTACTGTGAGTCCATTTCGCGACCGTTGAGCTCACCCCTCCAGCCAAACGGATCTCTTTGGGTACCTTGGTCTCCATCCGAGCTATTGTTCAACTGAGTGGCACTGTGGGGTTCCAATGGACCCCACCCCAGAGCTTGGCCCCCCGCTTCTCGTCGTGGCGAACCCTTGGCTTCTGGTTTGACCCGAATGTTTAACCCAGACACGAACCTTTCCCCTTTCCGGTTCGGATGGTGATTTTGGATTACAACCTGCCAGATTTTCGGATGGGTCGTGAACGCTGCTTTGGTTTTTGGGAGGAGGCCTCCCGGTATAACCTTCCGAGTCACCCGAGATCCACACTTATGACTCCCTCACTCGGACCTTGAGCCGAGATATCGAGGAGCTGGATTTCCGTTGCTTATTGTTCGTTTCAGCTCCCCTATTTCCTGTAAACCCCCATTAGGCGCCTTAGAACTTTACCTTCGTCGCCGTCGTGTGTCCGTAACAACTTTGGAGGGCTGCGAGCGCCCCCCTTTCTGAGTGACACTCCCCCCGCACTGTGATGCCACCCAATATTACGCAAAAATGTCCTCTCATCACGGGTTTCTCAATGCGCCCTTTGCTTGCCCCTTTTTTTTAAACTCACAAAGGGCTGCCGCACGTCCCCAAGACAGACAGTCTTTTCTTCTACCGTCAGTCCCTCTTGATCGATTAATTCCGCTTTTTCCCCACACGGCTTAGTGTTGCCGCACCTCCGCGACCACCTGGTATTTCTACCCTGAGAGTTCACTCCTGTGCTCTATCTCGATTTAGGAGGCAGTGCACAGTCCGTTCAGCCGCTCGTTCTCACCCCCTTTTCTCTTTCCTTATTTTTGAACCGTACGTCATATATCTAACCGTTGGGGACAATCGTTTTCCCCCTGAACATGACGGCGGATTAGCCACTTAAGAAGCAGTGACGTGTCGTTTTGTACATTTTCCCGTTCTCCCCCGCGGGAGAAGACCTCCTCCTCTTCTAGGGTCTAGCTGTAAGCTCAAAAAAGCCCGGGCTCCTCCTTCGGGGTACCCTGGATGGGCCTTCCCCTTCATCAATACTACCGGCGACAGCGTTTCCCGTCAGCGGAGTAGTTTCTTCAGCTCTTCGGGTGAACTTGATTAGAAATGGAAATAGCTTCCCGATAACATACAGAGAACTTTTTCCCCCCCCCCCCCGCTTACCGGCTACACCCAAGATCTCTCTCTCTTTTCCTCCTCCAGTTTTTTTTTTTTAGTTATCATATTGCTCTTCTCATTAGGGGTTTTCACCAAATGTCGTAGTTCTCTTTTTCGAAATTTATGACAGGACCAATTCCTCCCCCAGCCGCGTGTTTTTAAGAACTTTCCCTCCGGACGACACATGGTGTTTTTCTGGAATTGGGAACCCAAACCGCCCTTATAACCCCCCTATCTACTTTCTTATTCCCGGGAGGTATTTCACCCTCTTGAACAGAATATCACCTCTCTGTGCCATGGATTACATTTCAGAGTATACAAGATACCTTGACATACCCTTGCTCTCCCTTTCTCATCCGCGCGTCCATGTCAAGGACACCCAGAGCTGTAAGTACCCCCGTCCGCGATTTGACTTCGAGCACAACCCCTTTTTTCTTTTTCCCCAGTCGCCTTCTTGGGGGCCCCCTCTGAAGATGATTTCCCCTGCGACTCCCCCCGAGGCCGCTTAGCCTTGACGCTGACGCTCGGCGCCACCCTACTGCCAATCTTTCTTTGTGCTTTGACCCCGTTTTTGTTACCATAGACTATGACCTCCCCTTCAGATACGCACAGGTGCTCCCTTCAATTTTGTAGCTTCTTAAACTTGGCTCTTTCCGGAAGCTTGTTGGTAGAACACGGCAGTCCCTAGGTTTTTAGCCAGGTGGCTTAACCTTTTATTTGGTGACGCACCAAGTTTTCGTAGTCCCATACATCCGCTTCCTTCTAGCCCCCCCTCCCCCCTCTCCATTGTTACCCTTAATTACATAACTGCGAGAAGGTACGTCTTCGATTCGCCTCCGGTTTTAGGAATATCCTATGAAAGAGCCCTTGAACCTAAGTGCGGCCAAGCGCCGTCGGATCGCTCGGCTCAATGGCTTCGCGTTTTGGACCTTCCCCCCGCATCTCTGAGCCGCCCTCCCCTGTAGGTGCGACCCTGCCCTGCCGCACACCCCAAGAGCTCTCCCTGACCTAGTCTTGTTTGCCCCAACCCCGCTCGCCGGAAGGATGCTGTTTTTCGCGGTCAACAGTTCCTGTGTAACACACCTGCCTGAAGGTTTCTTTTAGAAGTGCCCCCTCTCACTATTTCTAGTCCTCCCATTGCTCTTTCCCCCTCAGTCTAATATCTCTTTGTTCCGCCCAAGGACCTTCTTCACTGCCGAATACCGAAGCTTTTAGACCCGGCTCCCCTCATTTGGAGAACCTTATTTCAGGCGATTCGAGCTAGCTCTATCCCTTCCGATACTTCAGACGGTCAAAACAGAGGTTTTTCCTCCCTGGCAGTCCGTCTACCCCTTCCCCAGTTTGCGGATCAGGCCGAAACCAACGCGAAGGCGCGCAGCGAGAGCCTTGAATTTTTCAATCTCCCATATGTTTTTTTTTTGAGTTTTTAATCCACATGTAGAGGAATTCCCCCTCGTCTTCTCTCCCTCTCGCCCCACGTCCGCTTGCTCCTCCCCCGCTCCCCCCCCTCATCCCCCTCGGCTTTCTCCCCTCAGGCACCTTCCTACCCCACTCTCCCTTCCCCCACTTCTCATCCCTACTCACCCCCTACCCCCACCATTCACCTTCCTTCCCACTCCCCCCCCCTCCCCCCCCCTTCTCCCTTACCCCCTCCAACCCCATCTCTCCCTCTTCCTCTCTCCCTAACCCTTACCTCCTTCCCCTCGTTCCCTCCTCCACCGCTCTTCCTCACTTCTCTTTCGCCCCCCCCTCTCCCTATTTACACCTTCCTCTTTCCTCCCCACCTTTCCACTCCTCCTCCCATCTTCTCCCCACCTATTTCCTCCTGCCTCCCTCCTCCTCTCCTCACCAGCTCCCAACACCCCCTCTCCCAGTTCCCTCCCCCACTCCCATCCCCACCACACCCCCGCCCCTCTAAACTCAACTTTTCAGGCCCGTAACCAAACTCCACCTATCCCCTCTTCCCCTCACACCCCAAGTTCACCCCCATGCCTCCCCCCTCCTCCACGCCCCCTATTTATCACCCATCAACCCGCCATTTTTTTTTCTCTCTCTCCTCCCCACCCCCTCATCCCTTCTTACTCCATTACTCCACCTCCCACCCTCTCTCACCCTCCCTCTCATCAATCCCCATCCCCTGCCTCCCTCTGCTAGTCTTCGCCCCCCTAACCCCTCTCCTCAGCCCCACATCACAGACCTCCCCCACCACTACTCATCCTCCTTTCCCACATCTCCCCCCCTTCCCTCCACGCAACGATTCAACCCCCCCTCTCTCCCCCTCCCCCCCTCTTTTCACTCCATTCCCTCCTTTTCCCCTTCAGTCCCACACCCTTACATATCTCACCCCCCCCCACACCTCCCTACCCCGACTCTCCCCCTCTCCCCCCCCAACCCCTCCCGGTCTCCAGGACAATTCTGGTACGGTTCATTACCTCCAAGCGATAACCACTGACTTTACCAGGATCCTCCTCAATGCCCCCCCCCCCCCCCCCCCCCCCCCCCATCGCACTCTTTACCACCCCAGGCGAAAGGCAGTCATAACTCTTCCCTGAACTCGCAACGCTATCCCCTTTTTCTTCCCGATACACGGGGGCTGCTTATAACACTCCATGACCGTCGTCCTCCTTTGATGCATTGTGGCCCCTAAAAATCAAAGAATATAAGACTTGGGGTGGTGTTTGTTTTTGGTCGTGTGCCCGAGGAACCCTCCAGAGATTAGATTTTTCGTCCAAAGCCTTACCTTTTTTTCCTCTTCGGTTCTTCCGCTGTCTTGCCATTCCCCTAGAATGAGTGTATCGACCGCCGTGCCAGGACCCCCGAGAAAAACAAACAATCCCTGTGAACTCTCAATCTGTTCCCCGCTACAACGCCTGTAGCGATTAGATACCTAACTTTTATTGAGATCCTTACATCGTCGGCGACCCCCCAGTGCCAACCCGCAAGACCCCTGCCCCCTAGCACATTTGTCCCCTAATCTTTCCCCGTCGGCAGCGGTACCCCTCTTCCTGAGGTTCGACCAGCCATTCTAGCATCCTTCTCATTTTCACGAGGTTGATCCCCCCGCCTATAGATATTTGCTGCACCCTGCCCTTCAGTCTTTTTGGGGCCGGAACTCTTTTCATGAATCTTTCCAAGCATCATTGACACTTTCCCGCAACTCTTTCATTTGACCACTATCTCAGATTAGGATGAACCCCTTTCCCCACCTTAGGCTGACAAGCACCCCCGACCATTGGTCTCCCTTGACCGGGCCCCTTTATTTCAGACTTTCCCGTGCCTTTCGATTTCTCTCTCCGAGATTTTGACGGTTTACCAATATCCCCCAGCAAGCAATCTTTCTCTTATCGTCCCTGACCATTTCCCTTGACACAAATCTTGGTATTGCACAACTCCCAGCGAAAGGATTCATGGCCGCTCCGCCTGGTGACTTCACAACATGGTTGGTGTGGCCCCTGCTCTCCCCAAAGTTAGACTTCCCCCCGCCTTCTAGTTGTCAAGCCCCTGGACCCCACAGTAACATGGAGTCATTACTACGTAATGTCGTCTGAGTTCGGTGCCACACTTCCTCGGCTATTCTTGCTCCCCCAACTTGCTCCAGCACGCCCACTGCCTCCCCCCTCTGGCCTTCTCCATTATCCTCCACTTGGTTTTCCCATTAACCCCAAACCCCTTCAGACCGTCTCCCTTTCCTGATCTGACCACACCGCTAAACCCCTCTCGCCAGTACGCCCTTGTCTTGTGGATATTCAGGTTATTCTGTGGGAGATCAGGTAAGTTGGGTTTGAGCGGCGAAGTTGGGGTCTCTTTATATTGACCAAGGGGAGTTCGTGATTTTTTCTCCCGAGTTTCAGTCGATTCCAGCCCTCCCCAGGAAAGAGGGCCTGGGCTGGAGGGTTCACCAGTTTGGGCCGCCAACATAGCGTGAGGCGTTCTTTGGCACATAGCCTTCCAATAGCCACCTGCAGGCGCCAGGGAGATCTGAATGCCACCATTTTTTGCCGGGTTTCATTGAGGACGTGGCAACTCGATCGCGGGAAAAGTCGCGCCTTGGGTGCTCGCCTGACCCCATACAACCACGAGTGTGCTGAATTTACACCAGAGTAGTTCGCTGGTCCTCGTTCCCCGAAAGGGTCATTCTTGGTTGCAATCCCCAACCCGTGTGGTGTCCTGTGACGTTATCTCATCTCTAGTCCTCCCCCCCTTATGTGGACTTCCCCATCCTGCATATAGGATTCCCCAAAGAGAAAATTCTGTGAATCTCCGACTGTTTCTTTCTGTCGACGGTTTTGTAGTCTCTATTCCTGATAGCTTCCTTCTTACGCGGGCTTGTTACATTCCTCTTTGATCGAAAGGTGCCCCCGCCGACCAAGTACTTGGTCAAGAACGGTTGCCTACTCAGCCTTTCCTATATGGTAAATTAATTTCCTGGTCCGGATCCCCATATTCGAGGATCATTCCTTGTACTCCCACTATGATAGTCTGGAGTATCCCGTGAAACCTCTAGCATGATAGCTCTACCTCCTATTCATGATAGACTTCCACGATCGTTCCGCCCCCAATCGCAATCAGCGTGCTTTTCAAATTGGCTCCAGGCTCAGGCCGCCCTCCTGATGCCCGCCCCCGCCCTGAAGAGGTAATTCTATCTCTGTCGGGTCCTGCCGCTGTCGCGTGCGGGCTTTGGTAATTTCGGTCGCGCTCTTTCTGCAAGAAGTCCTCCTCCACCCTGAGGTATCCGCGTGCTTAACCTCCCCCCTACCAGGACCGTAGCCCTTTCCGAAGGCTTTGTAAGGTTCTACTTTTAGATCTAGGCTGGCTTTCTCTGGCATTCTCGAGGTGGGTCAGGAGTTGGTCCTTCTGCCCCTACCCCCTATTTCGCCGAGAACTCCCTACGCCCCATTCCCCCTATTTTCCCGCGACGGGCGGCGTCTCTGCCTCGCTTTAGAGTGTTCCCGGGCCCTTCCTGGTGGGGTGTTAATGTTCACGAATTTTTCCTTTGTGGGAAACCAAACCGGTTTTTTTCTTGGGCCCTTTGTTGCCCGCTGCCGCAGAATTGCCTTATCCCCCCCCGACTTAGGACTCAGTAGGGCTGCTATGTCCTCTACAGCCGTTTCGCCAGATTCGTTCACCTTTTGTATAGTCCCAATATCCGAATCCCCCCCGCTGCCATTGCTCTTTCCCTCGACCCTTTTCTGGTGTGCTTCCTTCTCCTCCACCCCCCACTGGTTTTTCCCCTAGGAATTAAACCTTGCCAGGCGACCCCCAACTTTTTGTTGTAAAGTTCCAGCCGGTCTATAGCTTTAAGCTGATTGCCTCCTCGTCTGTCGCCCCTTCTTTGAATTTTTCAACCTTTAGAGAAGGATTCAAGTAATTTTCAAGGTCTGCTTGAGCCTTCCTTGGCTCCCATCCCCGAGATAGTGATCCTGAGTGGGCATTTTCCGGTTAGTGATAAGAGTCTCCCCGCCCTGAGGGAATGCGTGTCTTTCTTTTTTTCCACCCTTCGTTTTTTTTACCATTCCCTTGTGCACTCGAACACCAGCTCTTTCGGTTCGTGTTTTCTTTACCAAAAGAATGAGCTTTGATTCGTAGAGCTGGTTGGGGCGGAAGGCCTTTCCTCAGCCATACGCGCACATCTCTCATACCCCTTGCCTTGGAAGAAAGAATGCACGCCCCATCTCCTACAGATTCTGAGATGGAGAGTTTCTGTCTTCCGCTATCGATTGACCCTGATATCTGAATGCCGACCCCCCTTCCGAGCCATGCTAGTACACTTATTATTTTCGGGAATTATTTACCCCACTGTTGGATTGGCTAGCGACCCCCTCTGAGTGAACCTTTACCCCGAACCCCCTGGTCTCCACCTCAAGCCCCACCCCTTTTGACCAGCGTGGCTCCTCTGAACTTCTGCTCCCCCTTCAAACCTGATGCTTCATCTCACTTTTTCCCCTACCCACCCCCAATTGTTTTTCTCATGTATACATCTTGCCTTTCCTTTCCTATTGGACAACCTAGTGTCCCGCATCTTCCCACGATTGTCCTCCCCTTTGAGGACGTCTCTCCAGCGTACCACTCTCCTTCATCGGGATTTTGTTGACATTTCCCCGCTACCTCTTATTTGCACCCCTTAGCGACGGATGGTCATCGACTTCCCGTCAGCTTTTTTATTAATTTTTCCACGCTAGTTCGTGACCTTGCCCTCGATGCAATTAAGACTCACTGCCCTGGGTCCTGCTCCCCCTTCCGTTTATTCTTCTTTCCCTCTAGAAATTGTACTCTCCCTTTCCCTCTCGATCATGCGTCTAGCGATAAATAAATCCGGGAGAACGGCGCGTCCGAGTTGATGCCCTCCGCGCTTTTTTTCCCCCTGACCCTCGCACGAGGTCCTTGGTTCCTGGATGAGGTTTCTGTCCACGTTTTTCGGTTTGAAATCTCCTGTCTCCAGATTTTTCGCTTTCACTCGCGACCCTTTTAAACCCCGCTTTCCCTCTACAAATATCTCTTTTCCTCTTTGGTTTTTTGAGATATTTTTATGAGCGTGTTGCAAATTTTGCTTGTGGCGGCGACCTGTCTGACCGGCTCCTCCTTTCACCCCCTATACTCGTCCCCCCTAACCTCACCGACGTTTTCCAAGAAACTGGACTCTGTTCCTATATGCATTTTCCCCCCCCCAAATTTGCAGGGCCATCCACAGTCGCGAGTCTTAGGCCGGGCGGTATTCCAACAGCATTCATCCTCCTCCTCTTTTCTGTCTCCTTTCTTGCCTCTTATTACAACCCCTTTTTCAGCCCAGCCCCCAGTCTATTAAGCTTCTCATACTCTGCGTCCAGTTCCAGTAACGGATTACCGACGGCCCCCTCCGATTCTTCAAGTCGCCACAAATCTCTTCCCGTTTTAATACGGATAGGATGCCCTATGTGCCCTGACTCCTCCTCGAGAAGCTTGAGCATTTTCCGTGAAGCTCCTTCCTGTACTGCCCCAATCCTTGTAGGTTATGCTTTTTCCCCCCATGGAAGAAGTGTTTTCTTCCCTAGAGGATTCATAGCATGTGAGTATCTCATCTGGCCTCCTCATTTGTAGTGCTGCCACTTTGCTTAGGCTCACGTATGTTACTTCCCCTATGAGTCCGGCCTCAGAGGTCTCTAGACCATTGTGGCGGTACATCTTTTGGTGCCAGCCCCAAGGGTTTTTTTTTCGTCTTTTCACACAATATTTGTGGTTCTGCCTCCCCCCCCTTAACTGACCCCCCATTGTTACACGAATCGACCTACGTCGCGAAGGAAGTTCTTTTTCATTGGCCACGTGTGTAAGTTCCTACTGGTTTTATCATCTGAATTCCCAAAGATTCTCCAGAGCAGATGAAGCCCTGGCTTCAGGTCTCTTTTACCCCCTTAAGACCTGTTCCCCTTTGAGGTTTCTTTTCCCCGGATGCGCGAAACCACCAATCCTCCTGACGACTCCGCGACTTTGCGTGTGTTTTATCCCCCCCTAGATCTGTGACCCCACTTTTCCAGGGACCTTCTTGTTTCACCCGCGAACCTTCTCCTCTCATCGACTCCTGATCGTAGCCCTTTTTCACCCCGACAATCCCAACTATGTCCTCCAGATCTCGGATTGTTGATGTCCCTCCGTCGCCTGCTTCCCGGGACTTTTAGATCTGTTCGCGACACACTGTCGGCCAATTTCGCGCAGGGAGAGCTGTTTCTACTGAAGATGATCGCCAGTATACTGACTGGCGTCAAACAGCGTGCCCCACCTTTTGTCCCATGCCACCTTTCGGTTAGTTACAGGCGAGCCACCATCCCAAGTCGAGGTTCCTGCCAGCCCTGTCTGTGTCCCTCCTTAAGATTTTACTACTCCTTTGTGATCCGCGCTAAGGCCCGTCTGTTACGGTACTTGAGCAAGACCCCTCGTGGTTCCAACTGAAGCACCCGAATCTCCTTATGTAGTACGAGCATGAACGTCGAACGATTTAAAACACTATGAAGACTTGAATCCGTCCACAGACCTCCCTATCTGGCGTATTCCCAGCCCCGTATGGACCTAAGGTTTACTTGCGCTTCTCGACCCCGCCATTGGACGGATTTCTCTTATTCCATACCAACTAAACCTCAACGAGGCCCCATCCAATCGTCCCCAGTACTTCCCGCGAATTCTTGTCTTTCCCCCCAGATACTTTTAGCTGGATTTGATTAGCGCCGTCTGGCTTATTCCCCCCCCAGCACATGAAGGGGACCTTTCGGACAGATCCATGCGCGTTTCCCTACCCCCAAGTAAGAACGAGCGACATCCAGGCCCTTCAAGCCGAAGTAAGCTTCCCCCGATCCGGCCACTGTTTTGAGAAGGAAAAGACGTTTCCACCTGGTCTTACCTCTTTTATCCTCCCCTCACTCACCACCTTTCTCCCCCACTCCACCAAACCCCCACCCCCCTCCCATTTCTCCCCAACACGCCGGAGCCTGAAGATAAGAGAATAGTTTATTCATTAGACTGAAACGTTCCTTGATTCGAGTGAACGGCTTTCTTATATATCTTTCTACCATCTTTTTTCACTCCGGTGATTAATTCAGGTCTGAGACCGGGGATGAAACTCTCCGCTTAATGGCCGGCCGACATTTTTTTAGACCTCATCAGCCAAAACTGAAAATTTTTCTCTGGACAACCTACTTGGCGACCCCTCGCTCCTGAATGCGCACTACTTGAGACTCCGCTTCTCAGGAAGACTCAAGCCCCAGCTTTGCGCGGCCTTTTTTCATTCTTCCTAGTAGATCCTTTTTCTTCTTTCTCTTGACGGAGACCCTGAGTCACGTGTCAAGCCCCCGCATAGAGGTTCTCGAGCTGTCAGTCCTCCTTCCCTGCCCCAACCCTGGGCTTTTCCTGGGTCCCCCACTGAACCCTTGTTTGACAATAATGTCAGACGACATGCCTGGTGTAATTTTTTTCAACAAACCCCCTTGTGTTAGTTTTTGTTTAAGGCCTCGAATCCCAACTATTACGACCCTTCGAGATCGGGCCCAGCAAGGACACCCCTAAAACTTGCACCTTTCCCCTCGCCCCTCTTCCTACTGTCTTTTGGAGTGGACCGCTTCACCCAGGAATACGGTTTCTTTCCTGACAACTGCCAGATCTACCTCACTCCCTCGTCCCCTGATTCGTATCGAAGTCGACGCACAATGTACCCTTTCTTCCCCCCACTGCTAGAATTCCCCCCCCCACTGTGCCTTCCCCCCAAACCAACGTGCTAAAATGCGCTATATATCTGTTCATCACCCTCCGTTGTTGTGTTGTCGTATCCGATCCGGTGCCGTGTGGTGCAGCTCAAGGAAATTTTGGAGGACGGTCTATCATGTGGCCTTGGCCTCCCCTGGAGCACAGGGCTTGGCTCTACTTCTGGGAAGAAAGCGGACTCTCTTGCGTCTGCTTGACTTCAATCTGGGAGTCGACCCCCATCAAAGCCTGTCAAGTGTTTCCAACGGCACATAAATACTAATTCGTCTTTTCTCTCTTCCCTCCAAAGTTTTATGTCATTGGTGGGACCCCTTCTTTCGGGAATCTAGCTCGGTGGCTTTGGAGCGCCTTCCCCCCCTCCCCCACTTTTTTCGACCGTACAACCCTGGTACCGCTGCGATCCGCGTTCCACAGAACTTTCGTTGGTTGCCCCCTTTGTTACCCCCCCAAACCAGTGTCGTTCCGCGAAGTCATCCTCATTAGCGCAACAGATTCGGGCCTTCGCGTTCCCTTCCCTTTGCACCCCCATCTGTCCCGACTATTCCCCGCCTGAATTTCTGAAATCTGTACGAGCTTTTCTCTCCCAGTTGCCCTGATTGCTTCGCCTACTATTTTGTTACTCGGGCTTTCGTCCTTCCCCGGAGATCCTTTTTTTTCCCTTCCAACCTACGTCGTCATCTGCCAGACCGAGGTTAGGTCATGAGCCTGCATCGGGGCCTCCTTAGCGAGTTAGTTTGCGAAGAGTAGAAAAGATTTTCGCCACCTGGTATGATCCCCCCTCCCGACACCGTAACCCTTGATTCGTCTAGATTACTTTCCCGCGTTCCCCCCCTCTCCCCCCGAGAATGGCCTCTCGCCCCCAAAGCCCACTAGTTCGCGTAGCTTACAATTTAGTCCGGATCAGGTCGCCGACTCATTTTTCTCCAGGATAAAATGGTTCCCGCTCCCCGCCCTTATGCTTGAGGGTTTCCCTTTTCCCGATTTAGAGGTCGGTTTGGCTGATTTCATCTAATGTATACTTTCCTGAAGAGTTCATTATCCTCTGAGTCACAGAAGTCATAATACCCCCCTCCAGGCTATTGGGATTTCCGTTCCTTCAGCCTCGCGCTTACTAGGAGGATTTAGAGGTGACTAGTTTCCTGCCTTCTTTTGGTCCGGGTGGGTTCTAACACCCATCCGAGTCGACGCAGTTGTTTTTCCCCTTCACCTAACCACTCTTTTGTCCCACGACCTGTGCGCTCGCTGTCTACTTTTCCGGCTCTAGTATCCGTTCGCCTTCTCTAGTTTTGTAACGATGGAGAACTGTTGACCCTCCATGATCAGCAATGAGGACAACCTCGGTGGGTCTCCATTAAAGTACAGCAGTTCAGATATGATACATTTGTGCTCCTAACTCTTTTTCCTCTACCTCTTCCCGTTACCGGCGTTCCTTCGAGCCTTGTCTCTCTCTTTGTGATCCTGCGTCCCCACTAATTGGTCTTGGTAATGGCAACAATGCCCGGGGCGACCCAACCGTCTTTTTTGTCCCCTAGTTTCAGGATCTCCTGGAGATCGTCTTTTTTCCGAAAGCCTTTTCCCTCCCGGGGGCAGGCTTCCAACAGTTTTCTCCAAGTATCTCACCCCCGCCCACAATTCTTCACGGCGCCCGTCTGGGCTCCCCTCCGATGATCTTCAGCGCTCTTGGAACGTGCTGCTAGGATACTCGTCGGCTTTCTTTTTTAGAGTAGGACTTCGGCTTTGTTTTCCCTGAACTGTGGCCAATAGACACCCCTTCTATCTCAGTCCGTATAGGTGTATAAAACCAAGCAAGAGGCGGATCGGTCGGCTCGTTTCACATCTCGGTGTTTTTTACGTCCTGGCCTTTTCTCTCACGAAATACCGACAGGCCTTTAAATACAGGCGGTCTGGACTCCCTTCCTTCGGCCAGCTCTCCAGCCGTTCTCCTTCGATAAGGCGTAGGTTCTTTCCCCTCCTTAACACTGACACGACACCCGTGGCGCCAACATTAGACGTAACCTTCCTTTTCGTTAGTTTTCTTTCTTTTTGTAAAACCCAGGGTGCGAGGTTTTCTTTTTGACTCTGACCCCCCCCACTATTGGTTCCCCCACCTGACCCCCTTTCTTGCTCCCCCAAACTCCGAAAAACTGGCTAGAACGTCGTTTCGCCCCCCCTTGCCGCCTGGGATTTCTAAACTTCCCGTTATGAAAGAATACTCCCCCCCTTTCTCTTAGGCCCCACCAACTTGTCGGCGCCGATGAGACCCTTCTTTTCTTCGATACTATCGATTCTGTTGTGCCCCCCCCCCCTGCTGCTTTAGTTGTGACGAATCCCCCCACTCTTCAAAGATCCTCTGAAGAGCGCTCAGTTTTTTACCTTCTCCCTATTTTTATTCGTCCTTAGGGCCCATCCATTTCCACTAGGGATCCTATCTGCTAGTTTAGACCCTTTCTCGAAGGGACGTCCTTTTTCATTCTCCCGGTCCTCCACTCTTAACGCGCTGGTTACCATTATTTCCGTGCCCTGACAGAGCGTTTTATCCACCTTCACTGAATGAAGGCGGGTATGAGTCCACTACGTTGACTTCCGCAGAGGCCGACATTTCCTCGTAGGGAGGATAATTTTTTTCATTCACTCCCCCTCCCGTTTTCCCTCAAGAAGTCTCTCGCGGGGCTCTCCCCTTGTTTTTCCCCCCTTGAATCGATATCCCGAGGCCACAGGTTAGGTATCCGTCTTCTTCTGGGTTCCTCCCTGGCCGGGTTTAAAGTTCTTGATCCCTGTACCCGCGTGTTTCTCTTCACTATTTGCCCCCCCAAAAGCGGTCGCCATCGCAAATTATATATATCGCCCTCATACCGAAGGTTTTTTTTTTTTCAGACTTCCCTCGTTGTCTCCGCGTTTTTTTCCAAGGTCGCGGGTCCGTTTAACATCCTCCCTCACCGGATCTCCTTTCACCACTCTCCATTAGTGACGAAAACTCCAGACTTCGCCTCCCTTGGGTTCTTTTTTCTTATGTACCTTTAAAACAAAAGACCTAGACTTCATCCCACTCGCCGCGTTAGGCACGGGCTGTATTTAAGATGACCAAGCCGATCCTCCTCTTCCTATTCTTTAGTCCTTTTCTTAAGTACCCCCTCTCCCCCTCCAACGATTACTTGACGCTAAACAAGGCTATTACTTGTTCATCCTCGAGTAAATTACCGTGAACAGATCTTTCACAGACGGTTACAGTCTGTCTCTTTCCTTCCCCTTCCGATGCCCCAAATCCGCGATAGGGTGTTTTTCAAATGGGTCCCTCCTTCACTAATTTTCCTTACTCTCTCAGTATGATAAGGTTAGATGACTCTCGTTCCTCCCCTACTTCCCCCCCTCCTGTTTGTCGTAGTGCGGTCCCCACCTAACCGCAGTGTTGCCGACCGAGTAGAAAAATTCCAGCTGATAGAATCGGGCATCATTTTTGTGCTTGTTTTCTTCCCTCAACTGGATTTTACTCAATAATTCCACGGCATTGACGCCAAGCGGTTTTCACATTGTGGCGTCCATATTTGGTGCATCAAACTGGCGGACGTTTCTGTGTCTTTTTTTTGGTTGCCTTTTGGTGTGTGTTTGGGGGTGGGTGCGTGGTTGTTGGGTGTTTTTTTTGGGGTTTGTTGTTTTCTCGTTCACTTCCCGGTTCTTTTGTTCGCTCAATACCTAGCACCATTGTAAAAATACTGACACCCACGTCTCTCTACGTTCCTCTCCCTTGCGACGACGGGTGTTTAGGATACTCAGTGCCTTTATCATTGCATTTTCCCCCTCGGAGATACCTCCCGATTTCACGCTCTGCCTCAATTTTCTGGTATACAGCGGGTACCTTTTATCTGCCTTTGCAGCTTCTTCTTTCACGGCACGTCTCCCCCCCCCCCCCGCTCCACCGGCTCCGCCGCCTTTCTTGTTGTTCCTCCAAACATGCTATCGCCTTCAGGTTTCTAGGGGCCCCCAATGAGTACACCCCCGCCCTCCTTGTTCTTCCTCCTTTCAGGCGACTGCTCTATATAGTCGCCGGTCAACACCACACTTCCTTCACTTATATCGGAGGGGAGCCCAAACAGTTCCCCTCCCCCCCCCTGGACCCCCTTTTCCTTTCCTGATTCTAATGCTTTTTCCCGAACCTGGCCTGAAATTTCTCTCTAAATTGCGGAGAGCGGTCCCTCGTCCTCCTACCGCCGTCGCTCCTGAAGCTGTCAAACAGCGGTTTTTTTTTCCGCGGTCAGTGTTAAATCATGCAAAGTTGAAGTGGTGATCCTTGATTGATCCCCCCCGTCGACTGAGGAGAACGCGCTAGGATCCCCATCTCCCCCCCCCGCCCTGGTCTTATCCCCGGTAGGTCGCCTCTCGTCTCCTTTGGTACTCCCCGGAATTTCGCAAGCCGCCCTCTGTCCGCCTTTGCTTCCTTGACGATTAGCTCATTATGTCCGTTACCGAAATTCATCTTTGAAATACGGCCCTGTCCCCCGAGATCCTCTAGGTTGTCCTTTCGAACAGTTCGCGCCCGTCGCGGAAATCGGGGGAAGGTTTTTTTTTTGCGTAGCCCTCCCTTGTCGGTCGCTGTCTTTTGCTCATCCCCCAATTCCCCCCCTTACGACTTTTTCCCTGAGAATCAATGCCGCTTCGATTTTTTTCTCTTATTCCGACTTTCAAAAATCGCCTGTAGTTTTCGGTGATTCCCCCTTGCTGTCCATCCGCCTGCGCCTGCGCGCTTCACCGCCTCTCTCCCCCCACACCCCTTGACGTTCAAATGTAAGGACCCTCCCTCCGAACTTCCCTGAGCGAATAGTCTTGACATGGCGCTGAGTGTACCCAGCCATCAGTAGGGCAGTGCCCTATCCCCCCGCCCTTTCGACCTCCGCTCGCCCCTTTGCCGCCCTCCAGTATCCCCTCCTCTCACACCCCGTCTCACCCGTCACCATACCCACGTCTTCAACCCTCGGCCCTGACAGACATAGTATCAAAGCCGCCCTTCAAAACCCACAACTTAAGAACCTTGAACCTATAAGCCCCCTAAATGAGGGGCCCCGAGGTTCCCCAATACTTCTGTTCCTCCAGTCCTGCGGTATAGATATCCCTTCTCCCTTCACCGGCGGTGTTTTGTAATCCGTTGCGGCCTTTTGCGACCCATGCCTCTCGAAGGGCGGACGACCTCGGTACTCCTAATTTTCATACTACTAATAATTGCACCTTTTTCGGGAAACCTGAAGACGTAAAAACATTGGACTGCGAAAGCCCTCGCTCAGCTCTTAGCCTGGACCGAAATAGAACAACTCTTAGGATAGAGCGGGCAGTCTGCCCGATTCCTAAGTTCTTTGATATAGGCGAATATTAAGTTTTAGTGGTCCCCTCGTAACTGCGTCCCCCAAGACCCTTCATTCGACGTTTCTCTGAGCTTGCGCTTATACAGAACATTTGATCCGGGCCCACCAAGAACAGGGAGGGTCCACAGTCCCTCATCCGAAGCTATCAAAACGGGTTGTGGCCCCTGGACTCAGCCCCCACCGCGAGCCTTCCCTCTTTCGCTGTTGTCCACAGCCAAGGACAACTGCCTAGACTTCAGCCCTCCTGTCTTATTTAAGCGTAAGTTGACCGCCTAGTGCTACGACCCACTGAAGACCGCCCTTCCGTCTTTTCCTTCCTTTTTTTTCGTCTGCAGGTAAGCACACCCTGTCGTTCCTACACCCACTTCCCACGGAAGGCCTCGGACCAAAACCGGCGCTCTAGAACAACTTCCTGAGAAGTACTCTCGGAAGACGAAGAGGTCCGGTTCCTCTTTTATTTCCTCAGGCTTTTTGCAGACATTGTGGGCAGTGAGTCTTTATAAGTGGGAGACCGAAGAGAAGTCGGGGGGTTCCGACAGTAAGTCTGTTTTCTTTACCTTCGAGACCCACAGCGGAATATGCTCACATCACGGTTAGGTCTCCATTGCCCCCCTCCGGGCCGAATTTGTGGATCCCGCCACACTTTATAATAGGACTTTTGCACGCTCATATAACCTCCCTACAAGTCATCGTTTACGGATTTTACGCGCACCGGTTTCCCCGTGTGGCTGTTAAAACCCATATGATAGAGCCTATCATGATGGGTACGGCTGCCTCGAGCCCGCGGACAAAAGAAACCAATGAGTGGGGGACTTCCCCTTCATTCGTATATCTGGCTTAATCGAACTGTTACTTCTTGTTCCCAATCACCCATGTGTTTTTGTTTGAATTTTTAAGCCCCTCTAGTTATTCAACCGATTCTTGGTTTTGACTTTCCCCCCCTTGTCCCCTTTCAGTTTAGGCCTCCTCTGCCCGACTTTCGTTGACTAGTTTCCCTCTCTTCCCCTTCGCCGCTGTGGCTTCTTTTTGATTGTGTAGGCTGTGAGTAACTTCGTCGTTGCGGTTTTAGTCCTATCTGTCTTTTTGTCCCCCCTTTCCCCCCGCTCTTTCTTATTGTCCTAAGAATATCCCGCTCCCTGGATTTCCTGTCCTTTTCGATTTTTCCCCGTCATGATATCTGGAGTTGCAGGTGTCCTCCCCCTCCCCCCCCCCCCTCATGCTAGCCTTTTTGCGTTTTAGGATCCCCCTCCTGGAATGGGCCGCGTCCTCTATACCGCCGATGGTATGAGTAGAAATTAGATCGCGTAACGCCTAGCAAGAACGCTCATGTTAGCTTTTTCTCCCCTTGCGTCCGTCCCATTTTAGCCGCCATGTTTCTGATGGGTAAGCATGCCTATTGTTCCATTAGGACGGCACTTATGTCCTTTGCTTTTGTCGCGATTTCTCCCTTCCCCTTTTTTGTCGGTGTCGCGCCTGATCTGTCCGAACCTTTTTCGAATTCTTCTGTGAGTTCCCTCCGTATGGAATAAACCCTCCTCCCCCCGTTATTTGGTTTTGTGCATTGCAGCAGTATTAGATGAGATCCGAGCTGTTTAGCTTTTCTTGCCTCGCGCGGTTGTTTTTCCTTTGTTTCTTGTCGCCATTAATCAACTGATCGCCTTTTAAGACCTCTGTACACTTCCCCGATGTCCAGCGGACGTTCGCGAGCTGGTTCATTCAGTAATTTGTCTCTCGTTTTTTTACTGATGAAGTATCGCAGTATTGGTTACCTATTTAGTCCCTCTACATCGGGCCGACATCTTTTTTTCAATGGTCTCCGCACAAGGAGTGTGTCCGATGCTTTCTTTCATTCCACCCTTAGTCCCAGCTCCGTGTCCTCGAGACCTCTTTCCCCTCTAGACCAAAATCAGTTCTAGAAGCCTTAACCTT
>Ga0179591_1345776_pt1 | contig 19479 bp, 15 predicted proteins | sample CZOMad2_1_08_16f_FD_182891 | JGI IMG/M metagenome (GOLD analysis project Ga0179591, IMG submission 182891) | Vadose zone soil fungal communities from Angelo Coast Range Reserve, California, USA - CZOMad2_1_08_16fungal (PacBio error correction) | ecosystem: Environmental > Terrestrial > Soil >... | reverse complement strand
CTTGAAAGACCTTCTCGCGGCGCCGTCCCATTCCTCTGTCATAGCGAGCTCCGATCCCGCTTTTCACCGAACAGCTTTTGTCAGGTGGTAAAACGGCGTTTTCGACCATCTTTTTGGGTTGGCAAATGCATTTCCTTGTTCACCTCTCTCAGTCGAAAGACCCTAGCCACGAGGGCCACTTTTGCAAAGATAGACCTTCAGAGCGGCGTTTTATAAGCCCGTGGTTCAATTTACGGCCCTTTCGTGGTGGCCGAACTTCTCCCAACAGTGTCCCATGTCCGATGAGCGATGATCCATTGTTTAAATGAGACATTTATATTTCATCAGCTCCTGTGTCTTTACAACCACACAACCACCCGGTTTCACACTTGGTCTTGCCATGGGGGCTTTTACCGGCAGGAACCAAGAGTGGCTTGGTCTCGACCTCGTCTGTTTGAAGGGGAAATGATTGATTGCCGGACTATACTTTGAGGTCCTTCATTTTTTTGTTGCTGAAAACGCAAAGTTTAGCAGACATTTCCCGTTAGGCGCTCTTGGCAGCCTCCGAGAATAGAGATGCGTTCTCCTGACGCCGTGCTGCAGATTTTTTTTTTTATGGCCCCCTTGTTCCCGCATTCTTGCTTTGGCGGTAGCTTTTGTATAGTATTGATCCTCTGCACGCTTATGCGCCATTTGAGCCATTTTTTAATTGTGTTTTCTCGAATTTTCGCCTTGTTTTGACACAGATCTTTTTCTGCGTCAGCGCATCTGTTTGAAACTGGTTGAGTGTGCTCTTTTTCCATGGGTTAAGGGCTTCGAGCCGCCTTAGACTGACACGGCTCCTTCTATCTCGGCCGTTTTCCCCTCAGCGCTCCCCTTCCAGCTTCTCCTTGTCTTCGCGCACTGTTTGCTTTGACCTAGCGTGATTTTACGCGTCCGGCGAGCTAGATTTTACCCCGTCGCTTTTTGTATTTTCTTCCCGGCCACGCTAGTTGTGAGAGAAATCGTTCTGTACCTGTGCAACACAAAAGATCCCCACGCGATCTGAGATATCGGCATTGCTCACACCCTCTTTAGATCCCCTGCGTTTTGCTTAGCTGGTGGCGGGGAACGAATGGCCGTTGGACGACATAGCCGGCCTTTTTCTTGGAGGTGTGTTGATTCCGCGAGGTCTTCTGCCCTTTCCTCCGGAATATTTTCAGCTTACGACGGTCATCCCCAGAATCAACGTGTGTCAGGTTCCCCGCGGCGGATGAACGAGCCTTGCCATCCTCTGGTGCGGCTCCTGACTAGCGTCGTGCACGAGTAGTTAGGACCCTCGTTTTTCCGTCTTTCGTTGGAGGGGGGAATAGTTTTTTTGCTTTCTGGCCCGCTGCCTAACCTCTTGAGATAGTGCATCTTTTCAGCATGCCGAGGAAGCCCGAAATATTTTTATCCCAGAAATCGGGGGGATCATTAGTCCCTCCTTTAATCTTCGAGATTTGCACGATGGAAAGTGTTCGTATATAAAGATGGGGTGGGAGCCTGACGCTCAGCCGGCGTGATTACGAAGTTTCTGATCCCAAGCTTACGATTCTTCTCCAAGCCGGATCTCCGCAATCTCTGATTCTCTTGTGCTAGCCGAAGACGCTTTTAAGTTCGTTAAGAAGCGGTTTTTCCCATTACGCCCAACAGCCTCCTTTTGGCTCAGCCCGCTATTCCGCGTCTGTAGATCGCAATGTGATTTGAACGACGAGTACGAGGTCGGCCCCCTTCCCATTCCGCTGCAAAGATATTAGACCGAGGCTCCAAAGGATTTTTAATGGTAACGGGCGGCGACGTCTTCAAATTCAAATTGGTTTCATCCCTCCCCGGAGGACACGCTCCTTTGATGACGACCAGCGTTTCCTGAAGGTATCGTTCATTAGCCATCCCGGTGAGTCACCAGGCCCGCGGATCCCCTAGGATCCGCTTTATGAATGATAAACACATCGAAGACTTACTTCCGATTGACTTGCCCTTCACGTTTTCCTCTTCGTCTTTCCTTTTTGCCGAGCCTTTCCGTTTATTGCTATCGGCCTTATTCCCCCCAGTGTTTGTGGAAATGACTTGACGTTCCCCTGTGGTCGGTCGCGAACGACTTACAGACAAATCACCTCCCGGCGTAGCAAATCCGCTCGTAGTGGGATTTAAGCAGTGGGCAGAACCCGTTTTGTAGTGTACCTGCCACGCGTGCCCTCTCCGGCGAGAACCTTTACATTGGAAGACCCGGAAAACAGTTTGTTGCGGTTTTTTGCTGACGAGTGCAACATCTTCGGATGAGGGCACAAGTTTTCGCTTTTCAGCTCGCCAGTGGATGACCTGGAAGCTGCGATCTTTTTTTGCCCCTTTTTTTTGAGCCCTCAGACATGACCGATTGGCTTTTGAGATGGGTAATAGAACTTTGCGGACTCAATCTTTTTTTTTACTGCTGAACCCTCTTGCCCCTAGTTTATCGGTCTGTCCACCTTTTATAACCCGTCACGCCGTCTTGTTAGATACCCAGAGTAGGTTCTCATCGATCGTGGAGTTACCCGACTTTGTTTCTACATCCCTCGCCCTTTCCCTCTCAAAGTGTCCACTCGTCATCACTTTTTGTTGAACCTACGCCCTCATTGCTCTTTTTCAGAGTCACAGGCTCTCCTTTTTAGAATCCCCGTTGTTTTTGAGATCTGCCTTGTAGCCCGTCCCTTTCTAACCATATTAACGATTGGGCGATTTCAAGGCTTTTTTTAAAAAAGTCATGTACTCCTTTTCTCGTAGCGTTCCCTTAGTTGTTTTGGCTTTTCTGCGTCGGTTATATCAAACCTCCTCTATGCCCACTTGGCAGTACTCTCCTTTTCTGAGGATTTATGCCGAATGGGTTGGAAAGACAGCTCTAAACTAGGTTTGGCTCTGGTGAAAGTTGTCCCTGGAATTGTGCCCTCCGGGGGTCCCCTCCCAAACGGTAAGCCAGACGATCCATGTTATCCCCCCCCCTCGCGACAAATCCCCCAATGAGATCTCTTCTGTATCCAGACGTGCGTGTTATGACCTTCTACGTTTTCGTTTTTATATGACGATCCACTTTGAACTCTCCCTAAAGAACCTTCTCGCTCTGCGAGTGCCCATTTTCCAAATGGGATCCCTCTCTGTGAGCACGCGTCGAACGGACCCCTCCACGAATCGGTTTAAAACTGACCCGTCCCCCCCCCCTGCGCGCGCTTCTCTTCCGAAGATATTGTTTTTTCTGATATCTTTAGAGAAAAATGGGATCGAAAGGGCTTCACACCCGGCTTTTTTTTTCAAATCGGTTGCTGAGACCACTCCGGAAGATAGGCTATAGTCCGTTCTTAGCGAAGTTGAGATTTTCGCGCGCGAACTCTCGTCTTGGGTTGAGCACTTATCCCTCCTTGCCGTCAAGTCCTTTCTTTCGGTTTAGCGAATTCGTCTGCCGGCTTAGTTGGTAGTCAAATCATCGCGGTTGCTCCGGCTATTTCCCCCCGCCATAGGAATGGTGCTTTCTTACGACGTTAAGACCATTCGGCCGCTTTGAATCTAGTAACGACGAAGAGATCGTGCGGCGTCTGTTTATGCCGTTCCTCGACGGCTATTCCTCCTTTTACCCATCTCGAACCCCATTCTGCGCGTTCTCGAGTTTTTTCTCTGCCGAAAGCTTTGGGCGTAATTGGCAGCGGAGGACCGATGCAGTTTTCCGTCTATTACGACTGCGCGCTCCTCTCTTCGATCTCCGTCTTTGCTTTTCTCCTTCGCTCGGAGACAACCTGATGGCTCACGCTTTTTAAGCGGGAGTCTTTTCTCAGGGGCTGACCCTGTGAGCATTTCTCCTTCCTCGGCTGTTCCTTGTCCCCTTGACTTTTCGGCTCGCCACCTTAAACCAATCAAAAATCACTCGTTTCTTTTTCCTCTTTTTTCGCTTTGTTCCCAGCAGCCTTATCGCGAAGCTTTCTTCCCTGCTTTCAAGCAGAAGGAAACGCGAGTCCCCACTAAATACTAACGATTTAGATCTTCTGAGACCTCTTTCTACTGCTTCTATTCCCAATCAGGGATTGAGTTTCCATTCTTTCATCCTTAGGTGGTTAAAATGATATCGTTCCGGAGGAGCTTACGTTGAACTGATAGTACTTTTTTCTTATACCATTTCCTGGAGACCAGCTGATGCAGAATCGTCCCTATTCCGCAAACCTCACAACAGGCCAAGCGACACTCTCTGAGGAAATGTCGTCTTTACAGGTTATTAAGCCCGCCATCCTCAATAAAATTTTCAGTCTTCCTTTTCTGTGTTATCACTTCCTTTGAAGGCTATAGTTTTGTTTTTATCTTTTGTCGGGTGTCATTTTCCCCTTATACAAGGAAACATCTTCCCCCGACACCTCGTTGGCTCAGTAGACCACACGTAAAGTTTAAGTGGACGGCGCAGATCTGCGTGGACGATAGGTGCCTCCCTTAGTCGAGTAAAACGCCCACCGTCTCTTTCCTTGACCCCTTAGTTGTCCGCGCTGCTTGCCGCCTGTACAACCGCCTGCTGCGGAGGCCTTCCGTTCTCCGTTTGACTAGAAGGAGCCCATTGTGTAAACTCGGTGCCTCCCTAAGTTGCTTTATTCTGTTCGTTATCTCTTTCATGCGAACGACTTTTGGCATTTCTCCGCCCGCCCTAATTTCCCGGTTACCACAACTGAAAAAATGTTGCCCCTTTTCGCAGAACGCGTGCGTTTTTTGAAGACCTTCCGCCCAATTCAAAAGAATCGTCACTTTTCCCGTAAACCCGTTGGTACCTATAGGTGGTTCCCGCACTTTCTTGAGCTTTGCCTTTTAGCCCTATTCTTTAACCAGTTGAATTGTTTTCGCACACTATCTCCTTCTTATAACAATCGATTCGTCAATCGCCTTTCATGCAAAGGAAAACGCCAATACTCGTTTCTAGACCCTCTCTCTATAGTGGTGCGGAGAGTACACGCCCCTCCTACTGTCCTTTTCACTGCCTCTAACTCTTACGTCAAGATCTGAGTTGAGTGATATCGCCTATCTATTTTTCCATGTAAAGGGAAAAAGTGGCCCATCGCATTTTTTCCACTGTCCCCTTTGGGCTTCCGAATTGATGCACTGACGTGCGAACCTTACCCGTTCTCCTACAGCCTCCCCTCTTTATCTGCCGGGGTGGCAAGATTCTCCTTCTTTTTTCTCGCCTAGCTTGCCTTTTGGATTTTAGCTGGGCCCGGACTGCTTTGGCCGGAAAAAAGAACGCGTCTGCTTGGTCGATTCAACGAAGGTGCCGGTCCCGACGGTTTTCATTCTTCCCCCTGAAGCGGCGTCCCGTCTCTTTCTATACTTCTCTTTGTCTTTTTTGCGCAGCGACTATTGTGGCAAGCGATCTCTCTTTTCTCTTACGTTTTTTTTTGTTTTGAGAGATGCCCGCACGATGGTTTTCCCCCCTCGTGCAGATGAATCCCGTTTCAGTCACTCCTCGCCTTTCTCTTCCTACTTAGGGTTTTTGTAACGGGGATTCTCTACCTCTCGGCCGCCTTCATTTTCCGAGTTCAAGTCCATGCCCCCTTCGCAGCGCCGAATGTCTCTGCTCAAAAGACGCACGTGAAAAAACAGGCACTTCTCAGGGCTTTTGTAGGTTACATTTTTTTCGAAAGATCTTTGCCTCACTTCGTCTGCCATTGTTCTTCCCTTGACATAAGATGGAGATGATTTTTCCACTTTTTCCATGGCCATTTCTCTCTTCTGACCTATCTTCATCTCGGTTCCTCCTCCAAGTAGAGTAAGGGCCCCGCCAGTGATGGCTTTCTTTTTCCTCTTCGGAAACTTTTTTTATCTTGATTATCGACCTCGAGTGTCAGTTCCCTACCTACTCCGAAGCGGAAGTGTGCGTCCAGAAGGACAGATAGGCCTGACCAGTCCAAGTGTTCTTTTTCAATATTGCGCTTCCTCCTCTTTGAGGCAGCGACTCATCTCCTCTCCTTCTTTTCAAACTCCGAGGCGTCTGCAAGATTTTCTGTCTGCTAGCTTCCCTTTGGTTAGTGCTCTTTCTTTTTCGCTCGCTTCCACTTGCGTCTTTTTTCATTTTTTCCTTCCCTCGCCCCAAAGCCTTTCTTTCCCTTGACAAAGCGTCTTTTTTTCCGCCGAGAGCCTTACAGAGAACAGACCGTTCAACAACTGTTGATGTGCCTTTCTGCCCCTCCTTTTACTCGCCCGGTCAGGCTAATATTCCGTCCTTTTAAGCCCTGCATTTCTGAAGGCAGAAGCGTGGTCGGCTGCTCTGTCCGGTTTTTTTGTCCGCCGTGCGTTGCATTTTTAGAGGACGAAGAATTGCTCCTTCTCAGGTTGAGTTACGTTTTTCTCTTCGTTGCCCCCATGAGATGTCTAGTTTTTTTTTAACCCGGCCTGAGCCCATGACCCCCTCCCACTCAAAAGCTCTTGCTGCCGATCTTTTCCGTTCAGTGCAATCTCGTAGCTTATTGCTTTTGGCATCTTGTTGTTTGGGATGCGGGGCAGCCGGGTCACGTGACGAAATTTATAGCTGGCGCTTGCCTTAATGTTTTTGCGGCTCTTTGCTCTGATCGACTTCTTTTCCGCCGAGACCAAGTCTCCTCTCGTTCACCTCCCTTTTTTTAAACTCACGGCGTCAGGATGAACGTTCTTGAAAGAAGGGACGCTCCCGCTCGGGGGTTGCGGCGCATTTTTCTTAAAGAGGAGTATATAGGTTTTCGTCTTCTTCTCTTTCTCTTCCTTCTGGGATGCTTGACTGTCCTAATCCCCTCCAGATAATAGGCAGCACTCTGCCAATCCCCTCTAGGTTCCCCCAGAACCGCCGTTATTTTATTATTTATCCTCAATAGGGGGGGTTTTGGGGAATTCTTTCTTCCCCTCCTTCTCTCTCCCGTCCCCCCGATGGAAGTGTTTTTGTCTTACTCTTTTGTTTGCTCCCTGAGACTTCAGTCTGCGCTCCGCCGATTTACTTTGGCAGCGCCCATCGCTGTCTCCGCTCGTTTCTCATGGTTCAGCCGGAGAGCGGCCAATCGATGCGTTTAAGAGTTTCTCTCGACAGCGAATTTTTTCCTCTTTTTCCCCTCCCCCTGGCAGCAATCCCGCCCAAAGCTTTTCCTCGCTCAAGATCGAGCACCTCCGCGAGATTTTTTTGTCGCGACTGGCCCGTGTGCTCTCCTCGCCCGGTTTCTCTTCCGAAGGAACCTGCACGAATTCTTAGGTAAGCCGCTCTGATGTCTTTCTTTTTTTCAGGGAAATGTTCGGCGACTTACCCGCCAATATGGCTCCTACATACCTTTCTTCCCCGATTCTTCGCCCCATTAAGATTTTCATGCCGGCCTCTTGCCTTTCGAAACACGGATTAGCCCGTTGAGTTACATGATTTCGCCTTTTCCCTAATTTAGAACCCATCTCCGGAATTAGAGATCCCGCACCGCGTGCTTATCTTCCTTTCTCTTCTTTTTTTTTCTTCTACTCGCGACGATTGCTTTACTCCTGGGCCAATCCTCTTCTTTTCCGTTCCTTTCTTCCCGAAGTTCCCCCTTTAGCGCGAGAATCAGCATCCGATAAAGATTCTAGCACCCCGCGGAGTCGTTGGCTCCTCATTTCTTTTAAAGAACCGCTCGCGTTCTTTGTTACGAATTGTGCTCCTCCAAGAGTCGTCCCAAGTTCCCATGGGCCCTACACGGCCCCCAGGAGAGCTGGGCTTGTCTTCGGGAAGTGTGGCTTTATCCCTTCATAGGGAAAACGCGCCCGTTCATGAGATCAGCCATATGGCTTCACTCCCTGCGAGGATTCATTTACTTTGCGACAGTCTTCTGGTTGGGGAGACCAGCCTTCTCTCCTTTTGGATTTGACAGCTTTTTTTTGTCCCCCTTTTTTCCCCTAGACCCTCCTCCTCGGCAGCTCCTCCTCGCACAACCTATTTTTTACTGCTTTCCAGCCGTCTCCCTCCATAAAAACGAAACGCGTCTCGTGTGCTTTGCCTCTCTGTTTTAGATTTTGATACCCCGCCGGTCCGCCCCCTCTTCCCCATCCACGAACTACGGCTCCTCCTCCACAAAGGGAGACTGTTTCCTACAATTTGCCCCCCCCAAACAACATCTAGCGCCATGCGAATGTGCCGCGACTTCGACAATTCCAATATAGATTTTTCCTCTCGTTTTTTTTTTTTCTGATCGATGACTGTGAGTCTTCCCTCCCTTTAGGGGCTCTTCAGGACTCTTCCCCCTTTATGTAAGCCTGTTCTCGGAGCCTTTTTAGGCGGTGGTGAGCTTGTGGGCTCCTTCTTTTTCTCAATACTTCCGATTCACATCCGCTCTCATTCCCTCTGAAGGAGGAAGAGTTTTGCCGACAATGGCCGGCTTCCCCCGCAAACGACTAGGGCTTATTTGTCTTGCCCTCGTATTCCTCCCAAGGGCCCAAGGCCACACACTCTTCACTCAAGAAGTCCGGGATGTATCTTTTCTCCCCCACTTGCAGAGTAAAATAACCCTTATATCCGCCTCCGTGAATCTACGTGTCTTTTCTCTTCACAGGAGAGTGGAACGTCAGCTCACTCCAGTGACCCTGTCCCTTTCCCTTCCCCAAGATCGCCCCGTGTCCGTGAGTCCCCTTTCAACCCCTGTGAGTCTTCCTTCTGCCTTCGCACGGGGTCGGCACCACTCACCAGAGAGGTCGTCACTGTTTTTCCTACAAACAGTGCTGCCGGATTTCTTCCTCTTTCCTTTGGTTTTCGAATCGTCTTCGCGCCCTGCAGTTGAAATTCGCTTCACCACCCCCTTCCCTGGAACTCTTTTTTCCGTTTTCTTTTTCCACAACGCGTCACGATTCCGTTTTTCTTCCCACAACCTCTCCTAGCAGGACTTTCTATGTGCCCATTTTTCCGCGGCAAGTATCGATTGGTTTCGCCAGCGGGAATCATGTACTCAGTTCTTCTTTTTTTTTCGGGATTGAAGTAGAGGACGTTCATCTCTTTCGTCCCCATCGCGGTGTGACTGTTCTCCATCCCCCCTAGGAAATTTTTAGAATTCTCTCCCCTTCTTCCCATTAGAAGGTTTCCGTATGTCGTACCTAATTCTCTGCCTTCGGCTTTTTTGTCTCTACATCTACTGTAGTACACACTGTCGCTTTGCAAAATCGTTCGGAGTTTTTTCGCCCCGTGCTCCTTTTTGAAAGCTTTTCTTTAATTTTCTCAAGTTTGGACATTTTGCCGGCTCTTTTCTGCGCGCCCGAATTGACGCCAGCGATTTCTCTTCCCCTTCTTCCGAGAAAGCTAGACACAACCTTCGCGGTTCAAAGAATGCTTGAATCTGCTGCTTCTCTGATGTGACCACCAAATTTTTTTCTGTCATGAATAACTTCCCCTGGTTCCTTTATCTTAGTCCGTCCCGATCCGTAAACGGGTTTTTTTTTCTTTCTACTACTTCCCAACGTGTAGGGTCCTGTCAAGAATCTTTCGCCGTTTTCCTATCCAGATTCCGCGTCACTTTGTTTGGTCCCCCATGACGGACGGACCCTCGCGTGAGTCCCCATGCCTCCCTCTTCACAGCCTTCGATGTCCCGACCTCTGCCCCCCCCTATAGATTATCTCGAACAAATCTTGATCTTCCATTCTATCCCTTCAGAGGTTCACAAGAACTTTTTCTGAGTCTTTTCCTTTCCGATTCGTAAGATTTGGGCGGCAGATAACTGATGGTTGTGCTCCCTTTTCTTCCCGAAGCCCAAATATTATGACTCCCACCACCTCCCCCGGGCCCCTGCGACGCTTCTCGAGACTTTTCTTCCCCCCCCGTGAAAAGGCCGTCCCTCCACCATACTTAAAGAAACCCAAGCCCACGGCTCCTCGTCCCCCCGGTGTGGGTGAGCACTGCCCCGTCCCCAGCATTATATCTGGGATAGTTTTCTTTTTTATTTGGTCTGTCCCGGCGCGACAATACACCCTTTTTTTTTCGTTAGGCTAGACCCTACCTTCCCTCGACGTTGCACTTTGAAGATTCCTCCAAGTTTCTCCTAGCAGCACGGCCGTCTCTTTAAATCCACCGTTGATCTCGGTCCTCCGTTCCCCTCTTCTTTTTGACGGCGCGGCCTCCGCTTTCCACCCTTGCCATAGTCTTAGTCATCTTTTTCTCCATTCTGCGCCCTACAAAGGTAAATCTGCACACACTTTTTTCACTGGCTAGGTAGTTAGGCACTCTTCTTCGTCCCTGGCCTCGTCGCTGGGTAAACAACCACTCAAGATTATTCTTTTCCCCGACAAAACTAAAAATGTTGCCTTGAAATTGGCGCCCCCCCCTAGTGAAGGAAGCGATCAAGACCGTCTCTCCCTCTACCGTCCCCCCCTGAACAAGAACCCTCTTCGCCTGTCCCTTCACTTCTTGTCGAACCCCTCCGTTCTTGGTCAGAACTCGCGATCTTTCTTTTTCTTGTCGATTTGACGGGCAAATACTGTGAAATTCCCTTTATAAAAGTTGCATCAAACTTCTCTGTGTCGGAACTAGAGTCTTTTCTTTTCCTGGCCTTTGGCCCCCTGCAGACGCCCCCTCCTCTTTTCCGCCTTAGAAAGATAGATAGTTCGTGGTTCCTTGCCTCTTCTTCCCCAAAGAACACAAGCCCATGTTTGTGCTTTCTTCGCTATTTTTCTTTTGATTACCAGATATGAGCATCCCTTTCTGTCTTTCTCTATAGGTCAATGCCCTTACCCGTTTAATCGCTTTCCCTGACCCCTTCTTTTTCCATCAAGTTTGATTCGCAAGAATTTTTGACCCTTTTTTTCTTCTGACCCTCCCTCTTCCCTAATTGCTTACTTTCTTTTTTTGTTCTCCTCCATAGTATAATTTGAGATGACGCTTTTTCTGTTCCCTTTCCTTTCTTTTTTCCCGCACAAGACAGTTTCGATGGTACATCCCCCCTTTCAACGGTCAGTCGGTGATCTCTTCGTCCTCTTTTCTCTAGTTTTAGATGAATACGCTCTTCCGAGGTTTGCGTTTAGTCCTCTCCCTTTCGTTCAATCCCTTATCTATTTTCTCTTTATTAATTGTGGAGAACCGCTTTTTTCAACTTTCTTCTCTTAGACGAAACTCTCAGTTAGTATGACATCGCTCTTCCGATCTTCTTTTTTTCCCCCCCCCTCCCCACCGAAATTAGGGTGTGGGTCACCGTCTTTGATTCCATTTCAGGGTTTTCTTTTGGACTTCCCCCCCCTCCCATTTTCTTTCACGATAGAAGGGCAGACTTTACTTTTCCCCTTCCAAGACGATTATTTCCGGTTCTCTTGATGCGGGTTTCCGAAGCTCTTTTCCCCCCTTTGGCACGTCAGGGGTGGAAGCCCTGCCTGGCTTCACACCCTTTTTCCCCCTTTTTTCTCCCCTTAGAGAGATGTATGGGCCCTGTTTTACCTTTCCCCCACCACTTTCACACCTCTTTAGGAGATGATCGCATATCTTTCTTTTTTCCCCCTCCCCCCAGTAGAGTCTGACCAGAGTTCTTTTTTTTTTCTCTGAGGCACCCCCCCCTCGCGTTGATTTTTTTCTCCTCCCCTTCTCTTTTTTTCCTTTTGAATGCAGTCCGATTCCTCCTCTGCCGTCATGCGTATAGAAGGGTAGTTCTTCCCCATCCCACACGTTGCGAACTGAAGTTTTTTTTCCCTGCCTCCCCGTAGTGTGCGCCTCCGCCTAAGCGTGTTTGTTTCCACACCTGCAGCGGCTCTTCCATCTTTTCTTCCCCTTGAGAGAGATTCTTTGGGTTGTCTACTCCTCTCGTATTTGAAGTTCCTTTCCCCCTTTTCAACCAAGTGAACCTCCCATTTTTTTTCCATTTTTAATCCCATATAGAGGTCTCTCCTGTTCAAAACAAGCGTCAGCGCGCCGAGTATCTGACCTGACCCGTCCAACGTGAAGGGTTTTTTCTTAGTTCCCGTTTGGCCTCTGATATTGAATGCCCTGAAGGATTTCTCTTTCCTCTTCCCCTTCCACTTTCCCCCTCTTCCCGGCAGCAGCCGCGGGCTCGGCTGGAGCTATTTTTTCTTTCCTCTCCAGAGTGAGGGAAATTCCCGATCCTCCTGTTCGTACAGTCGCTTACGTTTGTGCTTTTTTTTTTTTTTTTTTTTTTTCTTTTTTTGTTGCTTTTTTTTTCTTTTTTTTATTTTTTGATTATTCCGTAACCATGCGAGGGGTATGAGCGTCTAAGATCTTTCTCCCCGACCACGAAACTACCTTTCTCTCTCCTCTTTACCTTAGGACTTTTTCAACAGCCCCCTTTTTTTTTCTCCCCCTTTTCCGTGGTTTTTGGCATTGAGGTTTCTTTCTCATACGTGAACGTTTCTGACATTTTAATCGCAGGATTTTGGTTTTTTTGCGGTTTTTTTTCTTTTATGTCTTTTCCTTTCTCGGCTCCACAGTTACTGCCTTCCCATTCTTCTATCATGTAACATTTCACTCCTCCTCCTCACCCTTTTCGCACTGTGAACACAACGCCTTCGGTCTTCCCGCCTGTTTAACCTCTATTTCTTTCTTCTCTTCTCGTATTTTCGTCTGTTATTTCGTCCTCTCAACTGGTTCTCCTTTAGCAGGCAGAGTCTGCTATTGCCTTTAGTGCGAGGAACGCAGTTCATCCCGACTCTCGACGAAGGAGCATGGAGAATCCTTTAGGACTCACGAAATTTTTCTTATCTTTCTTTTCCAGAAGGTGGTAATTCTCTTTTTCTTTCAAGAGAAGCAGGCACGGAAGTTTTTCTCCCTTTCTCTAAAATGTGTGGGCGCTGCGCGTCTCCTTTTTACTCTCTAGAAGAATTCCTTGGCGTGACCCCTCCCCATTCCCCCTTGTTTTTGATTGAGATGCAGCTTATCTCTACTCCATCGCTTCTTGTAGGCAGGCGTGTCGTCTACTGTCTTTTCTTTTTCCCCTCTTGGGACTCACCTCCCACACCTCTCATGAGGGAGTACTCGACTCTCCCCCGTCTTCCGAATGTTGAGATTTCCTTAAGTGTGATAGCCTCCTCTTCTCCCCTTCCCCTCCCCCGACTTTCCCTCCCCCCCCCCTCCCTTAAGAAGAGCTATGTTCCCCCCCCCCTTCCTCCCTTAATAGGCCTCTACGGGCTCCACTTTTCCTTCTTATTGATCCCTCAAGTTCGGTCACCCTCTTTTTCTTTAACACCCTAGTCGGACTCTTTTCCCCGGAATTCCCCTACGCATTCCCCTTCTTCACAAGGAGATTTTTGTTTTCATTCTTCTCCGTTTCGAATTCGACCCCTTCCTACGCCTCTCGCCAGACCCCCCCCCTTCTCCCCCTTCCTGATCTCAGCGGAGGTTTCTCTCCGCTTCGTTATTTTTCTTCACGGAGAACTTTCCCTTTACTTTCTTTGGCCCAGCCTTCCCTCATTTTCCCGGTGAGCCGACGACGTATTCCTCCACGATGATTCTGCGTCTCCAAAGCTCTGCATTGGCCGACGTGAACTAAAAGCTTCTCCTTTATTTTTGAAGTGCAAAATCTCTTTTCCGACCCGAGGTATCTTCCCCCCATTACCCCTGTTCCTCACTCTACCAACCTCGCTCTGATGGGATGGATTGCTTTACTAGGGAAACCCTTCTCTTCCTATGTCCGGTCCCCCTATAACGGGAAGCCACTTATTTTGCTTCCCTCCGTTATTCTTTTTTCCCTTTCTTTTTTTGAGACAGGAGCTGCTTGCTCCTCCTTCCCTGCCCGCTCGTTATTTGCCCCTCTTTGTCCCTTTCTTACCACCGTTGAGGACACAGTTCCCAGCCCCTTTCCCTCATTTTCCCGCTGACCTCTGAACACCCCCCCTTCTCCTTTGACTGTCCCGGACAGGGACTAACCCCTCAGAAGACTTTGCTTTTTCGTCCCCAATAGTATTTCTACCTCTTTTTTAAATACTCCTTCCCTACAAGAACACCCCCTCCCCTACCCAGCCCAGACTCCCTCTAAAAATGCTTTTTTTGTTTCAGAAAACCTCCCTCCCGTCTTTCGAGTGACGCGAGCTCCCCCTTTTTGCATATCTTCTGTCACCCGTTTTTTTTTTTTGATCTCAATCTTCTGTGTCTTGTATCCAGGACCTGACCCATGCGAATTATTTCTAGTTAACCTTTATTTCATGACCCTCATGTCCCTTGTTCTAGGCGATCCTTTCGTTTCTTTTCTGGGTGAGATGTGACTCCTTCGGCTCTTTATAAAACTGTCTCTCCCTCTACGTGATTGCCTAGACTCCGTCTTTGATTCTCTCCTTACAACTTGCCTTATTCCTACAGATCCATATGTGTTCTCAGCTTGCAAGCGTTTGTATTCCCCCTCCTTTCTTGTTTCTTCTCGTTTGGGGTTGATCATCAAAACTTTTTCAAGCCATACGCTCGTTTATTTTTTTCTTCCACCCAAGACGGTCGAAAATACACCCTTCTCCATCTCGCTTTGGACCCTCCGTTGATAGTAGTATATAACATTCCCTTGTTCCCCCGTTGAAGAAAAGTTTGCCCCTTTACCGCCTACCCCCACCTTTTCTCTCGTTTTTGAGTCACCCCCGTAAAATGTGAGATAGAGCTTCTCCTCCCCCGTTTCAACCCCCTTCCCCCAAGAAATAGTTTGTCGTTTTTTTCTTCCCCCCCCTTCAGTCTAACACTTGCTCCCTTGTTTGCCGAGGTGTTTTTTCCTCATTTCTGACGTCGCTCTTCAGGGAATCCTATAATTTTTCACACACCGGAAGTTCAATCTCTTTTTTTTTTTTTTCAAACACGCTTCCCTTCCTAATCAGTGTCTTTCAACTCCCCAGTCTTCCGATCCGCTGGTCGAATTTTTGTTTTTCGCGAACTTATCTTTTTTCGGAACTTCGGCTTGACCTGTTCACTAAGCGCTTTTTCCCCTTCTCGACGGGCAGGTCATTCTGCCCGGCCGTACATTCTTCCCCCGTCTGGTAGATAAGAAGAGTTGCAGAATTGATTATGGCTTTTTTTCCTGAACCTACATCTTATTGTCTCCCTCGCACGAATTAACCCCCCTTTCTGTGACAGTTGGTTTTTGTGTTTTCACCTCCTATATAGGGCAGGCGGCCTTTTCTGATCGGACGACCTATCCGCGCTGCTATTTCCATTCCGAACAAGTGCTCCTCTCGACCGAGAGTCTCTTCCTGCAAGAAGCTTGTTGAGTAATTTTCCCCAGCTAACGATGCTCCCTCTTCTTTTGCGCACGCTGCCGTTTCCTGCGTGGTAGATCTAAGGTGATTTCGCACAGAGATTTTCATACAAACGCCTTTCGGCCCACGACGGTACGAGGAGGACCGGCTTCGTGGTCTTTCGGGTTCGCCCACCAAATCGGGAGATAATAGTCATCGGTGAGGCTCTAGGATTTCTGAGCACCGACACCAGATCCCTTTTTCATCAAAATAAAGTTTTCCCCTTGTCCTCGCGTGGCTTTTATCTGCTGCTCCTCGCGATGCGCTAAATGCCCGTTCTTCCCTTGCCCTCCGGAAATCGCTCGGAGATACTTAAGGGACCGGAACAGCCGTCATGCGAATCCCCATTTCACCTTCCTTCCTCGAGCCAGAGCTTCGTTTTTTTTCTTCGTTCCTAATTGCCGCTTTTTTCCCAGATAACGGTGATTGCTGCAGTTGGTGACGGTGACCTGTAGCACTTTTGGCTCTCCTGACTGGAGCCGTACGCAGACATTTCCCTCGAGGTGGGTCCCTAAACTACCCCCCAGTCTCGACGGGAGAGAGTACTCTCTTCTTCCCCGTTCCCTTCCATTCCGCCGCCAATTCTCCCTGCAACAAGCCTTTGGACTCGACCGGGCGAGTGGTGCCGGCCGCAAACCCGTTCTTGTCTTTGTGATCTTTCTTTCATGTGTACCGGTCCAAAGGTTTTTTCCAACACTCGCGGGGAAGTTTCCTTTCTCACGGACAGACTCTCCGGACTTTTTCCGCCGATTCCTCTCCTTACGCCCGGTTTCTGCCCCCTTCCTTCTTTTTCGTGGCAGCCGACATATTTCTGCCTTCGGCGCGCTGCCTCCTTTTGCCCGGCTCTGCGATCGAGTATTTCCTACCTTCCTTGATGTTTCCTGGATTGGGCCCCTTTTCCCGTTCACGTTGAGGCGCTGATCTTATCTGCCACGTTTTCCCCTCTGTTGGTTCCAACAAGGCTACGCCCGCGTATTCGAGGTGTCTTTCCACAATGCTGCACTGCGTAAACCGCTTGTTAAGCGATGTCTTTTACCGAACTGCCTTTCTTCCCCGACCCTTTCCACAAATCCTTTTATTATGTTCCAAGGACTTGCAGGAGCACATTCTTCATGTTAACCTCCACTGTTGTTTTTTATTTTTTAAGTCTTCTCACTAAGGGAACTTTCGTGCAACTTGCGTTTTGGTCTTGCACCTAGCCTTCAGATACGCACATCTTCAGAGGTCCCAACTTTCCTCCTGGCCCGAATAAACCTCGCGGTTCCCGATTTCAAGAGTCGCGTGTTCCCGTCCCAAACACGCCCAGGCTGATTTTGCACCCTGTAAGTTGTGAGTGTTTCCACCTCTTACTGATCTCCCTTTTGCTCTCCTCCTACATGGAATTTGAAATTTTTCCCTTAAGAGGAAATCCCTCCCAAACTGTTGTGCCGCCCTTTGCCAAACGCCGGTGACTATGCCCCTCTTTAGGAGGAAGACGCCTGAATGGTGTTTTTCCTCGAGTTTTTTCTCTGCGCTCTTTCCCTGACTTTTTGGTAGGACCAAGGCCGCGGAAGTTGAGCGCTTTTCCCTTATTTCCGAATTTGCCGGACCCAATCGGGATTTCTTGAAGCGCGGTCCTCTCGTTCCTCGCCCTGCGTGTAGAGGTTTTTTTTTTTCTCCCCTTTCTTTTCCTAGATATATACGTTTTTTTTTTCAGCTTTTTAACGAAAGTTTGCCGCCTTCCAGCTTATCATCTCCGATAGCCTCTCCGAATCGGGGAGTCACGTCCAGACTTTAGTTTTTTTGTAACCGGCCTTTCTTTCCCCTTGTTCCCTACTTTTTTTCCCCCCAAACTGCACCAGAAACTGGCTTCGTTGAGACTCTCTCCGATTTCTCTCACCAAAGACGATCCTATGTCACCCCGTCCGAGGGCTGCGGGTCCTTTCTGTTCAGTCCTGGCATTTTTTTTATCTTTCGGACCAATTCCAGTGGAGACTATCTTTCCGCTTTCCACTTCTAGACCTCTTCTTCCTTTCTGCCTAGCAGCGTGGAAATTTAGAGGTCAGTGCTAATTTGGCCTTTTCCTCACTTCCCCCCCTTCTCGAGATTTCGACCCAGTCTTTCTTTTCCTTCCCTTACTTCAGGGACTATTCTCTTCATCCCTTCGTCTTGCACATGCACGTTGCGCACTTGTCTTCGGGCCTCTGCTTTTCCCCCTAGAAGATCTTCGTTCGTTTTCCACTGACCCAGACAATGATTGTCATCTTTCTTTGTTCCGTTTCTGAAGCGATTGCGATTTTTTTGCGGTAGTGTCGTTCTTTCTACGCCGTGAAAACTTCTCCCTTGTTTCCTTTTTGTAAGCCACAGCGCAAACATTTTTTTCTCCTTTTGACCCAGAGGGGTCATGAGAATCTAGAACTACATCCCTGTTCGGTTTTCGTGACTCTTCCTTTTCCTCCTGCTCAGCATTTCTTCCTTTCCTGTACTTACATACTCTGCATTTTGTCACCCTCTTTTCCTCTCTACAGGCAGACGCAGTGTTAGTGATTTGAAGATTTCTGTGGGCTTGTTGAAAGTCAGTTCCCTTTCCTTCCCTGCTTCAGTCCCGAATCCTCTCCTTCGGATTCCTTTCCCCTTTTTTCTTCTGAAGGCAACAGAGGTGTCTGGAGATTGGTTAAGAGTCTAATGATTGCCCGAACCCCCCCTCCCCCAGCGAGATTAGTTTCAGTTTCCCCTCACCTTTCGTAGCCTTGATTTTGTCTTCTTTTTGGCGGGCGAATATATTGTAACGGCCGGACACCATCCCTCGTTTCTTTTCGTTGCGAGGTTATGTTCCTTTTCTCCTCGTACAGTTCTTTCAATCACTTCGCTTCCTTCACCTCTCCGAACACCGTTATTCCTTTGACAACCGCCGTGGATGCACCCTGTTTTTCCTTTCCAATCAGCTTTGTTTAGCTCGTTCCTCGGCGTTTAATAGTTCAGGAGGTTTCTTTTCTTTGGCATCGGATCGAGATTGCCGGATTTCTTGCAGAAAGGATAAAGACCCCTTTTCCCTCTCTTCTGCAGATACCCTCGGGACCGATAAGGTATTGATTAGCTTTCCCCCTGGGAAATCGGTTTCTGCTATATGGACCCCTTTGACCGATTTTTTCCTGTTATTCTCTTTTGTGTCCCTTTGCTCTTTTTAAGCCTCCGATGTGCGTTTTTTTTCTGATCCCAATAGCTTTTCCCGGTGCTGGCGCAGGCAGAAGTATCTCCTGAATAGTGGTCCCCATGATTTTTTTTTCCGTCAGTTCCATCTTTTCTTCCCTTGGCTCATTACATCTTTCTCACCCCCTCCGAGGCACAAGATCTCTAATGATACTTTCATGTTTTCACGGCATTTCTGCCTTCCCAGCAATTCCCTATGCCATCTTTAGTTACGAAAGCGTCGCTGTTATGTGACATTGATCCGAGGTCTTCACCTTCCCCTCTGCCCCTTTCCTGTTGCTGCGCGTTTCTCTTCCCCCTGCCGGTCGCCTCGAATTCTTCTCGTTGACGACAACCAGCTTTGGTAATGCGTCCCTATATGAAGGTAACCCCCCCTACCCTAACCCGCGTCTACCCTGCCCAATTTCTCACCCTTTATGGCTCTTAGATACGTTCCTTGTGTCTTAAGTCTCTTCCTACGATGGTGTTCCTTACTTAACCTTCAGCTTTTTTTCCTAAGTGCAACATTGGTGAGAACTCAGAAGTATGGACGCCTCCGATTCAGATCGTGAGTAACCCAATCCTCTCGTCCTTTAAGCACTTTTGGAAAGACCAAGATCTAGTTCGGTTTTTTCGTTGTCCAACTAGTGAACTGCAGAGACGGTCTACCTCACAGTTTTCCTTGGGGACTCCCAAGTCTCAACCGCTCGATGATTTTCTTGTCTTCCTTGTCCATTGGCAATTCCGATGAAGGTGAAAAAGACTCCAGTTTAATGAGCTCGTCAAGTCTGTTGATTCACCGAAGCGTGCCTTTCAATTGTTGCTTTGCTGAGCCGTCGATTTTGGTTTCCTTTCCGGTCACCCTGGCTTTGAAATGAATATGGGTCACTCCCATGTGCGGAATCATTTCCAAGCTTTCTCGCGGTCGCTGCACTTCTCCCTCGCCCCTTCTCCCTGGTGGTCCAGCCGGCCATTGTCCTCCAACAAGCTCATCCTCGTCTCTTTGACTTCCTATTTGGCAGATCGTGGGAGTAAATCCCGCCTTTTCCACTTCCAGCCGAACTGCCCCCCCCTTCCCATAGAAAATTACATTCGGTTTCAGAATCTTTGGAACTCGCCAGATTGAGATGTGCCCTTGTCTAGAA
>Ga0179591_1216306_pt1 | contig 19479 bp, 23 predicted proteins | sample CZOMad2_1_08_16f_FD_182891 | JGI IMG/M metagenome (GOLD analysis project Ga0179591, IMG submission 182891) | Vadose zone soil fungal communities from Angelo Coast Range Reserve, California, USA - CZOMad2_1_08_16fungal (PacBio error correction) | ecosystem: Environmental > Terrestrial > Soil >... | reverse complement strand
TGCCGTCCTGCTAACTCCCCCTTTCCACGTCCCCGGACTCCAAATGTCCCCCCCCCACGTACCCCTATCCCACAGGTATAGCCCTAGTCCCATACTTCCCCCCTTCCGACCCCACCTTTTCAAAAACACCCCTCGCACGACTCCACCCCCCAACCCCCGGTGCTCCCTAATTCGCTCAATTTCGAGTTTTTCCGGTTTTTTTCCTCCAGGTTCGGTTTTAAGGACAATTTTTTGCCCTTCCATGGATACCCCCCCCACTTGACCTTTGTTCCACCCTAGTCCGTTACGGGCTGGCTGACCCCTGACATTTTCATACAGTTTATCTAACTTCCCCGGTTACCAGCCCACTCCGCCTTTCTAGTGTCCATGACAAGCCCTGCTTCTTTACGTGAATTGGTTTCCCACCAAAAGGTTTGTGCTTGCCCAGTCCCTAGTTCTATTACGCTACTTTTTCCGCAAAAGAAACTTTTCCGCACAGGAGGTCTAGCCCTACCGGCCAGTGAGTTCCGGTGGTTAAGTATTTGAAAGTACTGAACAGACTTCCTGTGAGCCTGTTGATTATGCTCATCCTTTTGTCCTAAAGTGTTTTTCTTTTATTTTTTTTGACCCCACCCCGATTGTCGCCGCCCTGACGCGTCACGCAGCCCTTCAGCGCAGTTTCCTGGTTTAGTTTTCTTTCCTTGAGCTTTTCCCTCATCTTTTTTATTAGTCTTTGAACCCCCCTTCCCCATTCCCCCCCAGTTTTCCCACATGCCTGCCGTTAAAGATCTGCAAATTTCCAGACTCTTTTTCCCCCCATTGAACCCAAAATGGGTTTTTATCCTCCAGATAAGGGAACTCTCTCCCGTGCACAAACACTGCAATCCAGGTCTTCCTTAGGAGGACGTTCTCATGTTGTTCAGGTACCCCCGTTGTTCATTCCTGTTTTTTTTTCGTGCATTTTTCTCCCCTGATTGTTTTTCTGACCACAAAAAGTTCCTGAGCATTTTTGTCACGATCTTGCTTCGTTTCAAACCCCCATCCTCTTCCCCCCCCCCCTCTTCCGTTTAGCCGCGTTTTATGTTTGATTTTTTTCCTCCCCCTCCTCCTTCGCGGTGGCTGGTTTTTCCGAAGGTACCTCCCGTGCAGCCGCGAGGTGGTCGTTGCTCCCCTTCGTCATTCAGCAGATTGCATCAGCATTCACGGCACCTGTGTGTTTCTTTTGGCGAAGATCTTTTTTGACCTGAACTGCGCGTCTCCTCCTTCAACAAGCGCGTAAAACTTACTGCCCTCTTCGATGTCGCCTGGCGTCTCTTTCCTCCAATCTTTCCGGTACAGGAACCCTCCGTCCCCCTCCTTGATTAACCATAGTCGCTTTCTCCCCGTGGTACTTTTAAGTTCCACCCCCCCTATCTAACTTCATTCCTTGGAGCTTGTGTTTTCCCCTCGGTCCTTCACCCCTATGACTGGGAGCGACTTTTGCATTCCGTGCCCCTCAGCAAATTGGCAAATTTTCGCAACGCGCACTTCTGTCCCCCAGAAAATTTTTCTATGGCCGAGGCTCCCCCCCTCCCCGAAGAGTTTCTTTAGCCTTTGCTACTTAACCAGGTTTTTGATTTCCCCTTTTTCCCGCCTTTGTTCCACCTCTTCCTCGTAAAGAATATCTGCCCTGATATGTCCTTGTAGCCAGCCCCCACCCCCCTTGCGCACGTCTTTCCATTTTCGTCCCCAGCCGCACATGATGGTTGCAACCTTTCTTGCGCCCCCGGTTCTTTTTTTTGTCGTTTTAGGTTTTCCTTTTTCGTCTCCGCCGTCTTTCGGCCTTCATTTTTCCCCACTAGTTTATTTCGCTCTGGAGTCAGAGTCGCACGCACGTTATTGTCAGTGTCCAGATTCGCCAAGAATTCCTCCCTAAACCCTAAGCTGATCTACCTGTCCACTTTTCTGCCCATGCCCGGGCAAAAACCTTTTCTAGTCTAAAGATGCCTGGCCCCCCCCCTTCACCCCTCACCCTTATCATTTTCATCTGACATCCTCGTAAGAGAGGCCCCCGTTCGTTCTACTTGGGATGTTTCCCCCCCCTGTCCCCTTTTTGTGGCTCGATTTCATACTTCCTTTCTTCTTTTGAGTCTAGGTTTGAATATTCTAGAGACCAAACATTTTTAAGTTGTCGTTGAGGCGTTAGGGCACTCTTCGCACTTTTTGCCGATTCTTTTTTCCTTTCGTCGACTCTCATTTTCTCATGGAGTTTTCGGGTTTCTCGTTCTTCATCAATAGCCGGTAGTCTCACCGACCTTTCTTTCCTTTTTTGGCGCGCATTTCTCCTGCGTCCGCCAACTTTCCCAGCGTTCCCCCCATGACCTCTTTGGAGGAAGTGTCCTGTCTTTGTGCGGCTTCATGATACGCCCCTTCTTTTTATTCCTTGCGGTTGAATTTTTCCAACCTGCGATGTCCACCAGCCCCCGTGCACGTCTTTGCGTGACCTCGCGCCCCCCCCGTCTCTCCTCTTTTTTCGTCATACGAGGCGTTTGGACTTTATTTTCTTGCTCGCTTGCGTTTGGTTTTCTCTGACCCCTTGGCTGCCCGTCAGTGTTTTCCCTGCAACTGCTCACCCGGTAGCTTCGCTTCCAACTTTCTCGAACACCTGTTTCTCGCTATTTCCTCTCTTCCCTCTTCCGCTCCCGCCGTTTCTCCCTCTCCTCCAATGTCGTTTTTCGTGTTTGCAAGCAACACAAACTTTTCGTCATCATCACCCTTCCCCATTTTCCCGAAGAACAACCCCTCTTTTTCCTCCCCCCCCTCTTGTTTTTGATGCGATATTTTTTTGTCACGCCGTGATTTTGCGGTTGTTTGTTTTTCCCCCCGCCCCCCCCCTGATAACAGGATTTCGGTATGAAAACGCGATCTTTTTTTTCCAACTCTAACGGTTGCGTTCAGGCCCGTGAATCGATCAAGGCGCGCTTTCTTCCTTAAACTGGCCTTGGCGCTTTACTTCTCTTTACGAGACGTTGGTTATACGTTGAATGTGTACCACTTTTTTTAGATGAGCGAATCTGGTCATCTCCTGCCTCGTGAATCCAACCACTCCCCATTTTAAACCTGCTTATGTTCCCCTACGGGAGGAGTCGTCTCCCCCCAGCGGTCTCAGTCCGGCGTCCGTCCTTCGCTTTCCCCCCTCTCTCCCCCCCCCCGGTTAACCTTTCCTCGATTCCCTGCGAGGCGTATAATGGAAGCGACCCGAAGGGTTTTGTTTTGTTTTCCCCCCTCCCACTTTCCACTTTGGTCTGGAAAAAGCCTCTTTTCTACCTCCTTGGCGTTACTACCTCTCGTCAATATTCTGCGATCCACTGATTCCGTTCGAGAATCCCTGATTCCCTACGCGCCCTTCCACACGTTCGGAATCCTTTATATTATCATGTCTCTCGACGCCAGACCCGAATCGTCCCCCCCCCAACCCCCTGTTCGTCTCGCCATCTCTCCCTTCCCCTCACCTCGCGGCCCTTTCGAGCTACCTTCCCAACCCCCTCTTCTGCTCCTCCCCAATTTCTTTCCACGCAAGCCGACTGTGGCGTTATTTTTCTGGCACCATGAATACCCGTCTCTTTCTTTCATCTCACGCTTCTCGAGTACCCTCTCATGGTCCACGCGGAGATAATCGGTATTGTGTTTTGCCCCCTTTCTCCTTTTTTCCCTCCTCCTTGGCCACTGCTCCATTCCCCACGTTGATTCCCCCTCTAGATAGCTTGTTGTCGTCATCTGTTGATTTCTTTCTGACACCTCAAGCTGTGATCTGATGTCCTTTTTCTTTCCGACTGCCTTTACAACGTCTTGGTTTTTGAGCATTAGTTCCGCCTCCTGTTCCCTGGCTTCGCTGAACAGCGCCGGGCTAAACATCTTCTATCTGTCCACCCATCGTAGTCGTATGCTCCCGCCGTTCAAGCCCGCTTACTGTCGCCATTGTCGTGGCTCTGTCCCCTCCTCTCCTATAGATTTACTAGATTTTGTGAGAACCTTGTTTCAGTTCCCGTGCATCTTTTTTATTGATAAAACCGCCGCTTCTCCCCAAGCTACGGTTTGACAAGACCCAACGCTTTGCCTCGTGGGTCACCAGCGCCCCCAGCCCCTTCTTCGTTTCCTAACGCTTACTTTTTCGAAGACTGGCTTTTTGCTGGCCACATTTTTCATGACCCAAGCCACCGTTTTCAACTGAGTGTGTTATCTTGTTTCAGCCCGTACAAGTCCCACTTTGCTCCTTTTTGTCAATTCTGAAAAACTTCCTTTATCCCAGCGTTTTTGTGGTGGGTAACCTCGCCCTCCCGGAGAGCCCCTTCCCGACTCTTTCTGATTTTATCGCCTTTCGGATAGCATCTCCCTCATACCCACTTTGCTTTATCCCCCCCTTAAACCCCCCCGGCCATGATTCAGTCCATACGCCCGATTCTCTTTTTTCCCACCCGATCCACAAACGGTTGGCCGCTCTTAGTTTTCTCATTTCTGATCGACGGCTGTCCTCGCACCTTGAAGGGACATTTCTTCCGCCCACCGTGGGTTTGGGGGTGGATATACCTCCGTTGATCCATAAACCCTTTCCGTCTGCGCCCCCCCCTGAGGTCTTGTTTTGAACCCCCCTCCCTCCTCTCCCCCCTTTTCCCCCAACGTGCGTGCCGCACTTTAAAAAGAACCCCCCAATTTTCTTCACAACCCTTCTGTCGGTTTTTGATCAATCCCCGGGACTCGTCCCCCCTTCCCGTGCCAATAATTTTTGCAACTGGCCTTTTTTCCTAATGAGCGGTGCCATTTGATTCTCTAAGTAGTCCCCACTAATTGCCATTATTTGGGTTTTGTTGGTTTTCTATCACCTTACTTTCCCTGTGGCGCTCTCCCTCATGCCTTTGCGGACAGTCAACAGTCCTCCTTCTCTCCCCTGTTAACAATGCCCGTTTTTCCCCCCCCTAAACCGGCCACGCTGCTCTTTTGAAGCGCGGAGCGCGTAGTCCCCCCCCGATTGTTTCCTAACCAGGTTTCTACACATGCTCTAGAGCGGGTCCTCTGTCGTTTTATGTTGTCCCTCCCTCCCCCGCAATCACGTCGGTACTTCCATCCTTTGGAGCCGTTTTTTTTTCCTTGCATTATTCGAAAGGATTTTCCCTCCCCCTTTGTAGTCCCGTGGTTCTTTTTTCTTGGACACGTAGTGCCTGTTTCCCCCCCTTTGAAGTGATATGCCCCCGTAAACCCTTCTAGTACCCTATTGTTCGCGTCCGTCCGTCCTTTCAATATTTTCCCATTGTCACCCTTTTTTTGGTACCCCCTGGCAAGTCCTTTGAATCCGTTGTCCTTCGCCCCCACTCACACCGTAACGCCCCCCCCAGCCAACACTCTTTTGCCCATTTGCGCTGCGCTTGTGGCTTACGAGTTGCCTTTTTTTTTCCCTCGTCGCCCTAGTGTTTGTGCCGGGTTGGCTTTCCTTCATTAGGTGTTTGGCGGCGTTACACGTTTTGCCTGAGTAGCTGTTCCGTTCTGTATTCGGTGCGTTTCCTTTTCCTTTGTTTGCGTGCAGATCTCTCTCAGACCCCTGGGGTTTTTTGCCTCGTATTCCACTTGCACACAGCTTCCAGCCCGGCCACCCCGCGAAACGTCAACAGCCCTCCCCGTCCGTTACCGCCTTTCCCCTCGGCAACGCTACTCACCCTGCACCAACCTAATGTTTCCCTCCCCGATTGCCCAAAAATTCCCTCGAATCCCCCTTTCCCGCGTGTTTTCGCAGTGTGGCGGTCACAGTTTACTTTTTTATGCTACGGACCTGCTTCCCCCCATTAGTCCGCGGTCCCCCCACATGGCCCTCCTTCGTTTTCCCCCGTTCCGCTTTTCTTTGCCTCAGAACGTCACTTCTTCTGTTACGGGCATATGCCCAATTATACCCGCCCCCAATTAGGTAGACTTTCCCACTGCTCTCTTACCTCTGGTACTGGAACCAATCCCCTTATCAGCATTTCCTCGCCCCTCCCGACCCACAAAACGAACGCTTTTCAACCCTTGACGCGCCATTTCCCAGTTTCGTTTTTCGGGCTTTTTCGTTTTTCCCCCTAATCCCTCATTCCTTTATCTCTCTGAGAGGTAATGAATTCGTCCCTGTGTTCTGCGTACCCCCCTCGTACTGTCGCAGCCTCCCGCGCCCAGCTCGCCTGTCCCTCTTCTTTTTAGTTTGTTTTTTCTGCGTTTAACAAGCTATCGTTTTCCTTAATTAATCTGGGTGTCAATTCCTCACCCCCCCCCCTTGACCCTCCTCTGTACCTAGCGTAAGACTACTATATAGCTACAACAACCCCCCTTTACCCCTTTTTATGGTCCATCTCCACGATCCTCCCGGGCAAGCGTGCCTTCCCTTTACACACCCTGCCAACGTGCCTGTAGTCGTCCTTTCGGCGGGAGCCTTCTCTTTATGGATTTTTGACCTTTGACCCCCCCCCCCTGACAGACTGGTTTTGTCCCCTTTCCGTGTTTTTTTTTTGAAAAAGTTTTCTTCCGCGTTTCCCGAAACCTTTTGGCGTGTGCGAGTTTCCAAAACCCCAATGCCTGCGTTTCCCGGAGTCCTCCTTCCGGTCGTATCGGCCTCATACAACTGTTCTTTTTCTTGTTTTTTTTTCCCGATCACTTCTTCCGTTCCCGCTCCTCCTCGCGTGGTCCAGCCCTGTTCTTCAGTCCAGCTGATTTTCCCTCTTTCCAGAACCCCCTGCCCCCAAGTGTTTCTTTACTTTTCTTCTCTATCCGACTGAATCTTGAGCTTCAGAACTCATATGCAAATTTTAGTTACTCCCGGCCCAGCTGATCCCGTCTTTGCCGATTTGACAATAACAGCTTTACCGGGGCCATTTGTCCCTTTCCCGCCCCAAGATTCAACAATAGACTCCAGTTTTATGTTATACGGAGTGGCTCTTTAGTCCCCCCCTCATTCTTAGGAACTTTGCCCTCTTTTGTGTCTGTTTCCCCGCTGGGCTAACGTTACCGCTTCTACTGTTTCCTTTTTTTCATGGCCTTTCCTAGTTCCGAAAGTCCAATTCCGAGAATTTAGCCCCCGACGGAGATGTGTGCTGATCCGATTTCCACAGCCGAGTCTTCGTCGTGTCCGATCTTCTGAGTTTTGCTACCCCGCTATGCCCATGTCTCCCTCACTACCCACCTTTTTGAGTTTTCCTTCCTTCTTTTCCCAGTTTCGATCGTGCTTAGGTAGCATCTCACGACCTTGCCAATTGTTTCCCTTGCTGGACATCCTTCCTTCTCACCCCTCGCATAACATTGGTTTTGTACCCCCCCTCGCCAATGGATGTTTATCCTGCCTTCGCCTGCCTTTCCCCGGACCTTAATTTTTCTCCACCGTCCGGCAGTAGAAAACGGCTCATCCTCGATTTGCTTCTTTGTGGCTCTCGCCTCCTCTTTACCCAGTAAAAACTACTATTCCCCCCCCTCCGTGTTTTCCGGATAACAGGCCCAAACGTTTGGTCAACGATGACTCCCCCCCTACCACCTCCCCGTATATTTAATTAGGTTGTCCTGTCACATATTTTTCTGTCCCAGCGTGAGATTTTTCCGTTTGCTATCTTTTTATTTTTTTCCTAAATTACCCCTCGTCGGAGGGCGTATTTATGAAGATTCGTTCTTTCTTTCCTATATTTTTTTCTTTCATTGATTTCCCTAGCTCACCCTTGTGCTCCTAATGTGTCGGGGCTTTTTTTTCTTGGACATCCCTAACTTCTTTTGGCCCGATTCCCGTTTCTCGCGTTCTTCGAGTGTTTATATTTCATACCGTTTTTTTTGATTTTTCTCGTTTGACCCCTCAAGTGGGTTTTTTCCTCTTCCGCTCGTGACTCAGGGAAGGACTCTCAGGTCCGCCACCTTTGGTTACTTACTTGTTCAGTTCATTGAAGTTTTTTTGAAAGGTGTGTTTGATTCCCACGTTTTTTGGTAAGTGTTAATGAGACGCCCCCCCTGTTTTTTACTCTTTGATGCTTTTTTTTGACTTGTGATTATAAGCGTTTTGTAACTCCCGGTCCTGATCCGCTCACTTTTGATTTTTATGAACGACATCCCTCCTTTTGCCTTTTTTTCCGCCCTCTTTTCATTGCCTTTCTTTTTTCTCATCCTGCGCGTGTGAGCCCCCTTCCCATGGCGTCCGTCCTACCTGCCAGGAAAGTATAACCCCCCCCCCCCCGTTCTTCGCGTTCTCCCCTCTCCTAAAAGGCTTCACGTCCTCCGACCGCTTTCTCGTTCTTTCCTTTTCCTTCTTTGGGTGCGTTTCCCTATCTAGCGGCGTGTTTTAAGGTCAAACCCCAGCCCCCCCCAGTCTCCGTCAAAGCCATCCCTTTATTCGACGTACAAAATATCTTTCATCTCCTACCTGTTGTTTTTGGACTATATTTGTTCTCCACCTCATCTTTCTTTTTTTTTTATTTGTCTTTGAAGTTTTCCTGTTTTTGTTTCCCTGCACACAACGCGAATCAGCCCCCTCAGATCTGGTTTCCCCTAGTGTAGGCCGGAAGATCTCACACGAGCTGTTCTTCTCTTCGGTCCCCTTTTCCGTTTCTGGAGAACGCTCACCTGACGAATTATAAGTCGGGAACCCCTTTAGCGGCCCCCCATTTTTCCTTGGGTCGCACCAGGTCTTCTCTCAGTTTCCCCATCCTTCCCCTTCTTTTTTCCTAATCCAAAGGGTGCGGCGGGGTGCGACAGCCTGCTTTCTCCTTCCTTTTGACGGCGTGCGTTACCCTCCTGCACTTCCCCAAAGTCCGCATTTCCTCTAGTCCACAGCGTTTATTTGCTGTTCAGTGCCACGCCGACGTGGACAATTCCCCCACTTTAAACTTAGGTTATGGAAACTCTCTTTTCATTATACATAATTTTCCCCACCCGCAGCGAGCTGGCCAATCATTCCTGCTAACAATTCGCTCGTTCCTTTGCAGTAACAGAACTTTATTTTTTTTTTTTGTTTTTTTTTTTTTTTTTTTTTTTGTTTTTTTTTTTTCTTTTTTGTTTTGTTTCTTTTTTTTTTTTTTTCTTCCCACGTCGTCATTCCCCCCCCTGGACGTCCTCCTTCTGGAACGCTCACATCCGGCCCAAAAACAAGTCTTGTGCCCCGTCACTTTTTCCCTTTGACCCTTTTTTAGCCTCTCCCTTTCTTCGCATGGAAAACCCCCCCTCTCCTACCGAAACCACTTAAAACATACCGGACCTTTTCCGGTAGGGATGGGCCCCCCTTCCGATCTCTACATTCCTCATCTCACCGCTTTAGAGAACTCCTTCACAGTTCGCCCTCATTACTCCCTTAGGTTCGTGCTTTTTGTCTTCATCCTCTCCTAGCCCTTTGGTACTCTTCCCACCGTCGCTCCTTCGATCAGCCCTTCCACTTTGTAAAGTATTTCCAGAAATATTTTCTTCTACAATAACTATGCGGCCAGACTCTGTTTCATTGACATTCTGCCCCAGTCTTTTTTTTTTGTCGACCATTAATTTTCCCCTTTCATGTGATGTCCCACCATGATAACACAATTTTTCTCAGCCTAACTTCCCGTCTTGAGTCCATTCCCCATCTCTTTAATGTTCTCCCATTGTGTGATACCTGCCAGCCCGATCTCTTTCAGTGCTCGGCCCCGGTGTGAAACTTTGCGGGAGACATGCATTCCTTGTGGAGGTTTCCCAAACCCGCTGCGATAAGGTCACTACCGTTACTTTTCCTTTGCTCGGTCCCACATCCGACCTTTTTTTGGCGTCTTCTGAGTAGCCGACCTTTCAAAGGACCCTTTATCCCAACGCCCCTCCAGCTACTGTTTCCACGTCGTCGCGTGCATCCCCCCCCTTTCATTAAAACCCTTCCAACCTTATTCGTCTCTTTTTTTATTCACTGACCAACTACGGTCCCCCCCTCTAGATGGTGGGCCCCATTCCCCGCGAGGCGGCCTGTAACCGCCTTTCCTTTCGTTCCAGCCCTTTTCGTCCTCGAAGCGCGATACCGCCGTCCAAATAAGCGTATTCGAGGGCCCATTTTTCGTACCAATTTCTATTCTTCCCAATATCCAACAACGACCGGTTGACCTTTTATTTCTGCTTCCAAGCTTCGCTCTGACGACTGAAGTGTGGTGTGGGGGTGTGCGGTCCTTTCCGAGCACTTCCTTTTCTTCACCCCTTCGTTCCACTCCTCCTCCACACGCCAGTTTGTCATCTAAGGATGATTCGGCCGAAATGATGTAGGCTTTTTTTTCTTTTTTTTTGAGAGATTTTTTTTTCTTGTGCATCTTGGTATTTTGAACTTCTTCGACCTCCCAATCTTCCCCCCCCCACTTTTCGAAATTTCCAGCGACACCTCACGCAAGACACCCCCCTCTGTTTCTCAGTTTCTCCCCCCCATTTGCTCCCCGTCCTCCACTTCCGCCTTTACTTTGCCCGTGTGTGTACCATTCTGACATGTCTGATCGTTTTTTCGTAGAAGGTAAAATCTTTGGTTTTTTCCCGTGTTTTGAGAACATTTCGGTTTTTCGCCCCATGTTCTTTGAAATGCATTTTCCCTCCGCTGGTTCCACACAGCTCCTTTTTTTTTCTCCCCACGACTAAAGTTGGTCAGTAAACCCACCCCCAACTTAACCCGTCGTCTGCTTGGTTCTTCCTGCGCGTCCCCTGACTGCATTCGTCTTTGTTTCGCATAAAAGACGTGGATCAACTCACCCCTATTCCTGAGAGAAAGGTCATTCCGGTTTTTATGTTTGAATTTAATATACCGGAAATAAATGGGACCCGGCTTTTTGCGTTCTCTATGATCAGGTATTTGATCTCTATTTACTTTCGGATATCTTTTTTGGCTACCTTTTTCGTTCATTAAGACCTTCTTTAAATTAAGTGGTTCGTACCCTTTCTAACGTCGGAAAGGTCTTCCTTACTTTTATGATCTGTCCCCCCCGTAACATGGTCGTATCATTATGTGTTCCTTCCCCCGTTTTCACGCCGCTTAGTGAATTGACCCTTTTTTCCAGTTTTTTTTGCCCCCTTAATTTGGTCCATCGGTAGCCAATCCCAACGGTATTGTCAACCTCCCCCAACATGACCCTTTTTGAAGCTTTGTTCAACTTCTGTCCCTTTGTTGCTCGATCTTCTTTTTTTGGGTGTCTTGCTTTCGATTTGATTAGGCCGGTACCGTTGTGCAGTTGTCCCGATGTTTTTCTGACGTTTCTTTTTGTTTTCCGCCACCGATGTTTCTTGGCCGATCCCTTTTCCTCTTTCAAGTCTGTTCTGTGATGATGAAAACTTCAAGATAACCCCTTCACCCGGGAATCATTCACCCTACCCCTCTCTCCAAGGCAAGGTACCGCCTCCCCAGCCACGTGCACCCCCCGCCCAACCCCGCCACCGAAGGCTCCGTCATCAACTTCCCCAGGTTCGACAACAGCTTCACTCCCTGGTTCGCTTGTTGGTTGTGCTAAAGGTACCTTGACTGCTACGGACCCTGTCTTTTGTCCAAATTACTTCCGGACCCCCCCCTTGAACGTTTTGGTCCCCACCATTGTCCCTCCGAATTGACCGGGCTGCCTGCTCTTACATTACTCCGGTTAGTTTTTTTTTCCCCCTAGGCCCCCCCTCCCCACGCCAATTCCGACGTTACCATTTCCAGCGACAGCTGAGGAGGCCTTCCCGCCCTAGATTAACGCCCCTTAGTGCTTTAGTAATTCTTCACCCCTCCAGGCTCGATTCCATCACCCAAGACCTTCGCTTTACGTGACTCTCCCTACTTTTTAGTCTTGGGCTTAATTTTCTTTTCCCTTTTTCCTCACGGCATCCTGGACTCCGCTCTTCTGTATGTATTAATTTGTAAGCATTTTTCCCGGTTTTCTTCTCCAACACAACATTCCGCTTGTCGGCAGCACACGCGCGCGGCTGCCTCTCAGCTTGTTTTTCCGTTTTTTTTTAAGGGGGCCTTTTCAACCACTTCTTTTGTTGCAATCGTTTTCCCCCTCCCTGCATTCAAGAAAATGCGATGAGGTTAAGAGAGCCCATCCTATCCCACATCTCGTTCCCCCCAGCCGTGAAACCAGTTTCTTTTCCACTATTTTCGAGAAATATCCCCCGAGTAACGCGATCATTTCCCCCAGCCCCCAAATTGCCCCTTTTTAGTTTCCCCTGGCTCGCGTTGTCTCCCCCCTCTTGACACCGAAGAATGTTTTTTTTTCCTCCACGTTTTCGTGGTTCACCAATGTTATTCTCGCATTTTTCTTGATTGACTGAAGGCGAGTTTCCCCCAATACACCACTGCCTGTTACCCTGTGAATTCTTCCTTGGCCGAAGTTTTCTTTTTCTCCATCCCTGGTTTCTTTCTCCTCCCCCGTTGCGGTATTACTGATCCCGTGCCAGCGCGCCTGTGTTCGTTTTTTTGCAGTCGTTTTCTCAGTAGCCGCTTAAAAGAGGAACTCAACCGGCCACCCGTTGTTGATCGTTCTATCCGTCTGTCCCGTTGACTTGCTTCCCCCGATACAGACTTAAAACCTTCTGCTTCGTCGTTCCCCGATGCCTCGCCTTTTGGTTGCACGTTTTTGACCCCTACCACCCGGGCCGGGAAGCTCGCGTTTCCCCCTCGTTCCACCATATGTTCTCCCTTAGTTGGTAGGAAGTTCCCACAGATTATCCTTCTGGGCCTTTGTAGCTTTTGGTTCGGAGGACCCATATGAATCACGCCGTCTTGTTTTTTCCACAGTTCTGCTGGACTGATCGTTGTTCAACATTTGCCAAGCAACTCAGTCTGCGACACGTTTAGTCCCGACACCCCGGTGGTATGGCTGCCCTAGTTGTACAGCATGCTTAAGCCTCTTCGTCCTTCGTACCCTCGAAGCGTTTTTTTTTCTCGCTATGCTGTCTCAGCAGCACCACCTCTCGTAGTCGTCATCTCCGTTGTCTCTAGTTTTTTTGTAAGTATATCCGATCACCAATGAACCTGTCTTTCTTTGGCTCGTGATCTCACTAGTGCAACCTGATGTTTTTTCCCCATAACCCTTTTCCTGTCTTCTCCCCGTTTTCCTCCAGTACCTGAGCCTTCAATACCTTTTCTCACACCGTCCAGTCAAAGCGGGTCCATCGAAACCTTTTTTCGGTCGTTTTATTTTCTGCTCTTCCTCTTTCCCGCTATCTGAAATACCTTTTTAAGCACTTTTCTCACTTCCTTCTCAAGATAACCCTTTGTGGCCCCTGCCGTCTATCCCTTTGAAGCAAACCTCCTTCAGTTTTCTTTCGAGCGTGCACATAAGCTCGCTGAAGGTGAATGCAGCTTGTCCCTCGTTATGGTTTCCCTACGGGACCTCCGGGATTCTTTGAAACCTCAGGTGAGATTCGGTTTTTGCTTCCTTAGTATCAATCCTCTTGCTTGGTCCATTTGAGTCCGCAGTGCAAACTATATTTTGGCAGATCTTTGTTGTTCTCGTCTTCCTATGAGTCATGATAACATCAATTGAGTTCTCTCCAGGGGTTGTCGTATTTTTCTTGAGCTCCTAACGATTCGGTGAGGCTCTCCGACCCGTCGCCAATTTTGGACATTTTTCCCACTTGGATCAGCGGGGTTTTATTGACCCAATGGATTCCCTATCTTTTTGGTCACTACCCGAGATTTTCCTTCTCTCTGGTTGCACGTACGCTTTTTACCGGCTTCCCCCTGACGACGTCTTGTGTATCGCTGCTGTCTGAAGGGGTGACTTTTTTGTTCCCTTCTCGTTGTACCCGCCCCCCTCCTGTTTCATGCAGAACTTTCGAACCGTCCCGCCGTCTTGATTTCTGCGCATCCCAGCCAGTCCGGGAATTTACTTTCCCGTTTTTACCTTTTTTTTTTTTTCTTGTTTGCGATGCCCTCTTCCTCCCCCCCACTTGGTTTTTATCCATTTTTTTTCCGCCCGGTGTAAAGCCTTATAATCTACTTGCGTGCCTTCGATACCGCGACGAGTAAAACGTTCACGCAGCTTTCTTTTTTCGTCTGAGTCCTTCCGCCTTCCTCATTCTCTATTTCGTTTTCGTCCCGCCAAGTGTTATCGTTTGTTGCCTTGTCCCCCCCCGCAAACCATCTTCATCCTCACCACATTCATTTCGTTCGACTTTCTAAACCCATCCTCTCTTCCCCCCCTCTTTTACTTTTTGTTTGCTGCTGGTAGTCCTTGTTTGGATTTTGCGGATGACGGGTTGTTTCTTACAAACACGCCGATACCTTCTTTTTGTCGCCCACTTCCTTCTTATTGGTCCAGGACCCGGCGTTCTTCCCTGACATTCTTTTTTTCAACGCGCGGGCGTCGCGCGTTGCAACTGTCAATTCGCGCGGTTTTTGGCTACCTTCTTTGCCCGGGCCCCCCTTCTGGAACCTTCATGAGCGGCGCCAATTGGAATTCCATTCCCCTTCACTGCAGGCTTAGAATCAAAGAAGTCCCGCCCTGCCTCTGCTTTGAACCACTCAAAGTTGTGGCTTTGGTTCCGTGACGAAGGAGAGTTCCGTAATCTTTCCGGTTGCATTCGGGTTTTCCACCGCCTCGTTACCCCTGCACCCATAGAGTACACATTAGCTAGTCTAATTGGTCACCCCTACGGAGTGTTCCCATCCACACACTTTTAACTTCTTTAAAAGGAGTTCCTTAATCCCCTTTGTTTGGTAACTGGCTCTCTGTCTTCATATGCTCAAAACTCCCCGATACGGTAGGAGTTAATCCCCGACCCCGCTCTCATTGGCCCACCCCCCCCCACACCACGACGCCCCCCTTCTGATTCCTTAACTGGCTCTTCTCGCCCCCCCTTATCCCCTAATCGAAAAAGTCGTTTGTTGTTCCTGCTTCCTCCTCACATTCGCGGCATGATGAGTCGAGCACTACCCCGTTCGCTTCAAACCCTCTTCTCCTCGCCCTCCTCCAGTTTTTATCATAGAATGTGGTTGTTAAGTCTTCCCAGTTTATACTTCTACTTGCCCCTGCCCTCTCATCTTTCCTCGACCGATATGTGCAGGGGCCCAAACTCCTTATTTCCTTGGTTTTTGGCGTCATCGTATACTTGCAATGTCTGTACCCTCGCGTTGGGGCATCCTCTTAGATACTCTTTAACAGTTGTCATTTTTTCTTTCCCCATCAGATTCCAATACCGATGCCTCCGCTCGGGAAGGTCCGAGATTTTCTATCCCCCTTATGTTTTTTTTTGCATCATTTCCCTCTCTTTGCCTTCTTACGCGAACTCCTTCTCCCCCCATATTGGTTTCTCCTTGATTTTCACCAAGTGACGCCCCCGGATTTTTCACGCCCGGATTTTCATGAGCCCTTTTCGTGATTTCTACCTGGTCACAGACCTCTATCTTTCCGGAGATGACTACGCGCCAGAATGTCCCGGCTTTCCTATTGATGAGCCCCACCCTAGGACCGATTTAATCTCCTTAATTATACCCGAGGACTAGATGTTGCTTTTTTCTTTCCGGTCACCCCCGTTCCCTCCCTTTAGGGTCTATGATCCTTTCGTCAATGAATTGTTCTTTCTTTCAGGATTTAACACGCACGATCAACGGTTTCCATTTTCTCGTTGCTTCCACAGTTTTCAAAGCTTCCTTCCATTCATTCATCTTTTGGAAAGGCCCCCATCCCCGGGTACCATACGGTCGAGTCTTCTTCACATCGCCTACTGCGAGTTCGGTCTCAAACCGCATTGTCTACTTCTCGCTCGAGCAACTCGCAAGATTACTCTCCATTTGAAGCTTTTCTTAGTCTGCAAAAATCTGTGATTTTTCACTACTATTTGCCGCTCTCGAAAACGCTTCAACAACACTTTTTTCCCCCCCCGTTTTTTCTTTCCAGCCACGTCGAATTGTCACTGTGTTTGAGCCCTCTCCCTCGCGGCTCTTTCTGGCAAACTTTTCCCCTTCCCCCTCCGTCTGACATCCCCTCCTTTTACCTTACATCCCTTCCGGCGAAAGTCGACCCCCATTCCCCACTCCTCTTTTAGTTTCATATTCATTCTCCTCCCCTTCTATCCAAACCGTGCCTTGTCAGCTCAACTTTTCCCCCCCCTCGAAACCACACTCCAGCCCCCCCCCTTCTTTTCTTGGGTCGGAAAACTCGTTTACGCGTCCTCGACTTTAACCTGGCACGGGACGTTTGAAATTTCTCTCTTTCCCTTCCTTGATTGGTAATCCTTCAAATTGGTGTCACTTTGTTTTTTTATCTTCCTTCTGCGAACGTCGTCCCCTGTGTTTTCCTTGCATGTCTTAAGTCACCCAGCATTCTTTCCCCCGTCTCCCCCTTGTTCCCCCCTTCCCGGACACCGCACCATAACACCCTTCCCCATCTTTTGAAGTTCGGGGCTCCTTCATTTCTGGCCAAGTCGTCTTTGTGGCGCAGTCAAAACCGCAGTTTAGCCAACTTCCTTGAACAGTCCTGGACGGCCGGCCCCCAGGCATTCCATTGGATTGAGGGCAAACCGAGAACAAGAGGACCCCTATGTGGAAGGTGTTTTCGTTTTCCCTCTGATACCCTGTGGTGGTGATTTTTCCTCGCGCCGAGCCTCGGAACTTCCCGCAATACCGTTGATTGTAAAGTCCGGTAATTCCTCCAGTTGGGATCAGTTCTTTTCACTGCTATTAACCGTCGGAATTTGGTTTGGCCCGTTGAGGTTATATTCCTTCCAGTTATGGGCCTCGTTTTTCCTTCTTCCGCCCCCTTTCCCCGTTGTAGACTGTTACCCTTGCCAACTCAGTTGTTCCTGCCTTTCTTGTCCAACTCTTTCGAGTCCTCGAAAAACCCCTGGACACCACAACTTTTCTGCTAAGAACCACATGCATGTGTCCGATCTTTCCTTGTGTGTTCACCCATTCTTGACTTTCTTTCCTTCCTCTCATCTCGTTTTTTTTTGACGGGGGGAGTATATTTTTTTTAGGGGTAATATTTTCCCCTTCACCCGTTTTTGTCGTCTGCTTTTGTGATTCCGTATTTGTCCTTTCCCGTTGACGATTGTTTTGCCGTGGCAGAGCTCATCTCTTCCTCATCCCCGTTTTTGTTTCTCGATCATTTCCCCCCCGGGAAACCCTGACTCAGCCAGGCACGTCCCCGAATCAACGGTCCCCCTTCAACCGCTAGAAAACAGGTCCCACCTTGTACCGCTTAGTACCCTCTCCGTTTGTGCAACCGCTGAAGCAACAAATTCACCCCCCTCCTTCCTTCGAAGTTTCACACCCCACTCATTTCTATTAACCTCCACCCCCTCCTCTCCCCGACCAATGTTCATGCTTGTGGAGTTTTGGTTCTTTGTCTGATTGTTTTCCCAGTTTTTTTTTTTTTTTTGTTTTGGATTTGACCTGACCATTCTTTTTTCTCCCCCCTACGTGCATTTTCTTTGCCACCAAATGCCCGTTTAACTGTAACCCTTGACAACCGTGTCCCTGGGTGCACTCCACACTCATTATTCATCACGGTAAAGGGAGAGAAAGCGCCCCCGGTTTCCCAAGAACCAAATTCACTCATTTCTCCTGGTGAACGAAGACATACCCCCCCACTTCGGAGAGTCCCGCCCCTCATTGGGAAAACAAGTACCCCCGTTAGTAGGTGATTGTGTTCCCCCCCTGCAGTCCTTCTCGCTCCCAACAAGAACAGGTCCTCTCCCCTTTTATTCCGCGTCCCTCCCTTCAGGTATCGGTCTATTATGATTTAGTGTCTGAGCCCGGAATTCCCTGTCTTCTTGTCAGAGACCGTGACGACTTTGTTTTCCGTGTTTTTCGCGAACCCCCCCATCCGACTTTTTTTTCAAGCACTTGCTGGCTGCTGCCTCCTTCATCCGCTTTCCCTTTTTAGTTTCTTTAGTGTGTCCACGGGGCCTTTTGTAAAACCTTATAGTTTTATTCGCCGTTCTTTTTGTTCCACCTCCCGCTTCCAAAGTCCATGCCTTCGCAAGACTCAGAATGATACCGATTATTCCACCACCCGACCTTTCACCGATTTCCCCTTAGTAAGCCCCGCAAGATTTCCCAGAACGGCCTCCGTCATTGCCCGGTACACACCCTGACTTTTTACCCATTCTTCGTTTCTTTAGTCTTCCCACTCTGTATTGTAATCCTTACCCCGAAAGCCTACAGAAATGGGTTTTTCGTGACATTGTTGCTGCTTTTCGTCTTGAACCCAGTTTCTTCTCCACGTTTGTCTCAGTCTTGGCTTCTCCGGAAGTTCAACCTCCCAATGCCTGTCGGTCTCCTTTGGCCGACGAAGTTCAGCGTTCTTTAGGGTTATTCATCAAATTTGTTAGTATCGGTTTGAGGACCGGAACCCGAACCTTTTCCCCTTTGAAGCCGCTTCCTTGCGATTTGGCTCAGCCCCATTCATTTCCCCAGCAGATTCGTGACATTAGTCCCCGAAATCGTCCCCACTTTGTGATCGGTTTGTTTTATTCAGTTTTAGTCTGACGGACGCTTGCCGTTCATGCCACGCTTTTCATCGTCGATCGGCCTATCTATTTGCGCTTTCCCTTAAAGATTGCGGTTAAAGGGACTAGCCTTCGTCTTTCCCACATCGCTACCCGGATTTCCTCTTGTTCTGGAAGTACACACTTATATTGGAAGTGACTTTTTTCTCTTTTTGAGGACGTTCCTTATGGAATCACCTTCGGCCTTTTTCAACCCGTTTTTTGCGGATCTGTGGCTTTGCACCCCGTGCCCCCATTTTCCCCCCCCCAGTCTGCGCTCGTTTCTCCAGGCAGAATTGAGTCTTTGGTGCTCGGGCAGACCGTCCTTCCCCTCCCTGTCGTAGTTGACGCATCCTCGCTTTTCACGCTCTTCACTGCCGCGCAGTGTGCATCCCTGCGTCAGTCCCGTCATATCCGGCCGGATTTGGCTGCCTGTTATTTCCATTTCCCCTTTCCATGGTTTCGGTGTCTTGCCGTCTAAATAGCGCACATGATGGTTACCACCTGGTAAGGATTTGTTCTCCTGCCGTTTACTTTAGTCCCGAGCTTGACCCTCTAATTTCTCCACCCCCCACCACGCTACGTTTTCCGATCAAAGCGGTCTCTTCAATCGGATTGGTCCTCAGCTTATTGTCATGCGACTCTTCGCCTGCCCGCTGATCTGAACCCATCTATTCCTTCATCTTCCTACACGAAGCGATCCCCATGGATAACATTGGCCAAAACTTCTCTTTTCACGATGCCCCGAAAAAGCAATCTCGCTCACCTTTTCTTTTTGATTGCGCCTCCCCCATCGTTCCCTCTATGGAAGCGTGGAGTTTTGTCTTCCTTCTTCCTCCCACCTAAAACTCCCACCCCCGCTTCGTTTGGTTGAAAGGATTATTAGTCTCATTTTCGATCGGTTGCCTATTTATTCATTTCCCCTCTCTCCCTAACGTTTCTGGCCCTTCTTGAGTGCGAACCTCCCCCAGTGGTGAACCGCCCCTTTCTTTTTTTGGACGATTCCTTTGTCTCCGTTTCTAGGTCGGATCCATGGATAATCAGCTGCTTTCGTCGCAGTGGTTGGATGTTCGC
>Ga0179591_1188212_pt1 | contig 19482 bp, 25 predicted proteins | sample CZOMad2_1_08_16f_FD_182891 | JGI IMG/M metagenome (GOLD analysis project Ga0179591, IMG submission 182891) | Vadose zone soil fungal communities from Angelo Coast Range Reserve, California, USA - CZOMad2_1_08_16fungal (PacBio error correction) | ecosystem: Environmental > Terrestrial > Soil >... | reverse complement strand
GGTGTCCTCTAGTTCTTTTTCTTTCTCCCCTGCCCAGTGGGACATTTTCCCTTTCCCCTTTATTGTCTCCCTTTTCCTTTATCCCTGCGCGGTTTCACCAGCACCCATCACGCTTCTTTTCTCTACCCCTTGGAAGTAGTATTTTTTTTTTTTTGAAAGAAAATTGAGGAGCTCCACAACCCCCCCCCCGTTATCCACCTGCCCCCCCCCCCCCCCTACCGTTGTCCCGTTTTGCAGTTTCGTACGTGTCTCCCCCCCTTCCCACTTCCCAGCGGGGTGTTGATTTGTTTTCGTCCCCTTTTTCCTGATTCTCGCGTGGCCTCAAACCCCGTCGTTTGGGAATCCCCCCCAAGCCGGTGGGGTCCCCTCCTTGGCTGGCGGGCGGGCGGTGAATTGGTTGGTTGAATCAAGTCGTCACGTTATTTCGTGTGATTTCTTTTTTATAGAGCTCTTTCTCCTCTGTCCAGACCCTTTTCTCCCTCTTAAGGGCCTCATAACCCCGTCGCGTGTGTATTCTTGATGTTTTTCTAGATGGTCTGATCGAGGATTTGGTTACGATACCATCGTTTGGCCCTCGTTCGCCTTCGGCAAACGTTAGCAGCTTTTCTATATTTTCTTTCGAGCCCAAATTTGGTCGAGGCCCCTGACCGACCTTTTTGCTAGTTGTTTTTTCTCTTGATTTCAATCGGTTCTAGTCTCTGCCTGCCGTAGTTGGCGAGGGCTTTTCGTTTTTTCGATGCGCATGAAAGACTTTTCCTTTCCCCTTTTGCTAAACCTGTTTCTCTTCAGTTTAGAGGTCTCAGAAGTCCCCCTTTTTCGTCATTCTCGCCTATCACGGAAAGGGCTTCCTTTTTTTTTCTTTTCGCTCGCGAAGATGCATCGCCCTTGCACGTGTTCGTAGTGTGTGCCCCCGTCATTCTCGCGCAAACAGCGTTGTTCCCTTTTTTCTGGAAATGACATTTTTGTTTTCGGTTTGACATTCCCTGAATTTTTAAGTTTTCCCTTACCTTAGGTCGTCGTGTCTCTATTTCCCCTCGCGAGAAGGCTGTGCTCAAGCAGGCTGAACCTTCTTCCCTGAATTTTGCCTGCCGCCCTTTCGAGCAGCGTTCGTTCTTCCTAACAGAACCCCGTCTTTGCCAAGCCTCCTGACGCCATTAGTTGCAACCGCTAGATCGCCCCTAATTTTGCCGACCTGCCCCTGAAGTAACCGCCAGTATCGCCCCCTTCCCCCGAAGGTTACCCCCCGGTTGCCCCCGCCCTTGACTTCCCGACATGGTAGGGTCCCCCAATCTTCTCCTGAGAGTATGCCCCCAGCCCCCCCTTTTTCTACTTTCGAGTTGGATTGCTTCACCCAGCTGACCCACACCGGAAGGTGGGAAGTGAAGGCGCATACGCTGTTCGCGTCCCTAAGGTATTCCTCATTCAAGTCAAAATTTCCCCCCCCAGTTACAAACCTTTTCTTTGCTCCCCCCCTTTGAATGAACCCACAGTCTCGAGACCTTTAGTTTTTTTTTGTTTTTTTTTTTGACGACTCCCTACTTCACCTCTCCTTTTTCTCGTAGGGGTACCATAACCCCCCTCCCAGAGGTTTGCAGTGAAGAGCTTGTTGACCCTTCGTTCGCACCCCGCCATGCCGCCAGTTCGATTCGTCAATCGCAATCAGGCTTAATCTCCCTCTTTCTTTGCACCCCCTGTTTCTTCTTTTGCGAGCACCTCTGAAAGCCCTTTGCGGAACCCCCCTCCCTTCCCTTTTCCTCCATCCCTCCCCCGCCGGCAATCGATTTTGCTCATCATCTCATCTTTTTCCTTTCTTTTTCCCCCCCCTCGGTTGTTTTTTTCTGTGTGAGATCTGGTTCCATTATCTCGTCTTCTGCTTTTTTTTCTTTCGATTGGTTTTAATCAGCCCCGTCACGCTCTGCTTTCGTCCCGCTTTTTCTTTTTTTTGCTTCTCTGTCCCTTTTTTTACCAGGACGGCTGTGGTTCCTAGAATTTTTCCTACTTTTCTCCCAGGATTTCCTCAAGGCGACTGGACCGTTGTCCTCCCTCTCTTTCCCTCTTCTGCCGTTAAGGTCTTCGGTATTTTAGTGGCCCCTTTGGGGTATCAGTCGCTTTTTTTTTTTATTTTTTTTCGTCGTGTTGGGTAGGTTTTCTTTTCCACCGGCTTCCCAAGTGTAGAGGGATTTCGACTTACCCCCCTTGGCTTTTTCCTCGGTGTTTTCCATGGTTTGACCTTTTTTTTAAGTAGTTCCCGAACCGGCGTTCCGCCGACTTGGTCCCCTTTTTTCTTTTGCGACCACAAGTGAATAACGTGGTGTTCCGGGTTCGGAATAAGCATACTTGAGAACCACTGATCCTTTCCCCTTCCCCCCCCACCACACGTTGGTGCGTTCCGGACGGCTCGTGTATTTTTTTTGGGTTTGATTTTGTTTTCTTTTTTTTTTGCTTTTTGACAGACGTCCTTGAGTTCTTTTGTTCCCCCCGTCGACTGGTCGGACTCTGTCGAAGAAGGCTTTGTGGAGTTCCCTGTGCACAACAAGACTCCCACGACGATTCCTAGGTTTCCCTTCATTGTCGAGATGGCTCTTCCGTTTTTGGGCGAGGAAAAATTCCCGTTGACGATTGACTACTGGGCTTTTTTTTACCCCTTTATGGAACCTTTTGTTTGGCCGCCGTGGTTTCGCGTTGGAGCAGTTGTCAGACTAGTCTCGATTCTCAGCACCCCGCCTCCTCGATGTTTGGGGCTCAAATAAGAGTCTGTCTGCTCCCCCCTCCCCACTTGGTGGTGGATTTCTTTTCCCATTCGGGGAACCCTTTTTGCGGTTCGTTCCCAGATTTACCTTTTTTTTCCACAAATCTTTTTCTCCGATGCCTGGATCCATCGCTTCCCCCTTTTTCTGCAGTTTCTGATTCCCTTTGCTTTCCCTGACCTTTGGGCGGAGGTATCCCCCCCACTATTTTTCAGCTTCTTTTACTGGGAGAGCGGTTTCATTTTTTGAGCCACCGGCTGTTGCGTTACTGTAGGGGAGGCCCTTGTTTGGTCCCCCAGTTTGATCCCCTTCCTTAGCCAGCCGAGTTCGATCCTCGACCCCCCGAGTTGATTTTTTCTTTTCTGATTGACCCGAAGTTTTCCGTAGGTGACATGGTGTCTTCTTTTTTTTTTCCCTTTTGGTCGACCTCCTTTTGTTATACCTCGACACCTTTCCTCCTTTTCCCTCGTTGATGGTTTTTTGATACTTTTGGCCTTTTCACGATTGCTCGCCCACGAAGCTCGCTCCTTGCGCGTTCTTTCTCCTCCCCGTTTTTTGTCTGGTTTTTCTCGTTGAGAACGTTCTCCTTCCTGCGGATTCGCGTGGGTTTCACATCAGACGAGTTTCCTCTGACATTTCCCCTCTTTGGTTCCACCTCCTGCCTTTTCCAGAATTTACCGTTCGTCTGCCGCCGCTACGTCTTTCCCGCGCGGTGTTATTACCGCCCACGTTTTCCACTGCGATTGTTGATTTAAATTTTGTACGAACCAACCTCCCTATGCGTCTTTTTCTCGTTGTCATCGCCTGCATTCCCTTCCTGCTGTGTTTCGTGATTTCCTTGTCGTTCTTTTCCGCAATCTTTTCTTTGAAAAAAAGGAGCCCCCCTACGGTCAGATTTATGTCATTTGGTAGCCCTTTTCTTTTTTTTTGTTTTTTGGTTCCAAGGGGGCCTCCCTTTGGCAGTTAGTCATGAAAGGTGACCCTCTCTGCTAGTTTCCGGTCTCTTGACTTTCGGCTATTCCCCTATTTTTTTTTTCTTATCCCTTTTTTTTTTCTCGCGGCACATAGCGTCGACCCCCTACACGCCGGTTATTCCGACACACACCCCTCGGCTTCGAAATATCCTAGTGTTTTACCCCTTTCCAAGGTGATCTCCCCTCACTTGGTGGTTTCCGCTCGGGCACTCCCCTGCGCCGCTTTCCTGACGGGGCGGGACTCCTTTTTCCAATCGTTTTTTGGGAAATTGTTTGATCTCACCCGGCTCTTTTGCCTTTACCGTTTCCTGTCCTGCAAAACTAGCTGACCACACCATGTTTTTTTTTCAAACTGTCCCAACAATTGCTGTTATTTGCTGATGCACGTTGAGATGCCGACTTTTTCCTCTATCGAATCCGGAGTGCAAGGTTTGCCCGCGTTCTGGCCCCCCCAGTACACTTGACCCCCCCTTCGCAAATGAAGGGAGGTTTGTTCGGCGCGATCCTCTCCCTTCTGTTCCCCCGCCGGACCCACTCCTCCAGAGGACAGGTTACATTAGTCGGGGTTTTGGCCCTGTGCCTTTGTCACCCTTGTGTTTTTGTGTTGTCGTATAGCCGTCCCCTGGTCGTTAGGGCCTCCCCGATTGCTTTTTTTTATGTGATCCCGGCGCCTGTTTCTTCTTTGAGGCCCGCTTCGCTTGGTATGAGGTGACCGGTTTCGCTTTGCTAACAAGTTTTCTTATTTCCCCTTTTTTTTCGAGCCCGTGGCATTTTCGGGCAGGGCTTGTCGGACAGCTGGGGAGAGCTGATCAGAGGACGTCCTGACAGGTCTCTCCCCTCCCCCCCCCCCTGTTTTTGCCCTCCGCCACCTCTTGCAGGCGTACCACCTTGACCTGCGGCCTGAGTTAAGCGCTTCCCCTTTTCGTTTTTTTGCCCCTACCCTCTATTTCCTCCCCTGACCACCCCGTCGAGTCAAGCCTTTTCTTTTCCCCTCGTTTGACCCCGACGACAAGGACCTTACGCTGCCCTGAATAGCCACCCATCGTTTTCTCTTTTTCCACCAGATGAATCGTCGCCCTTTCCCCCTCCCAAATTGAATCACTACCCTTGTTTTCCCCCCCCTCCCACATAACAGCATTCGTCTGCGGCCCATATCTCTCTGTTTCCCTAATACTCAGGTGTTGTTTGTTTTTTATCATCCGTTTCTTTTCCGAGGTCTCCTTCTTTCCTTGGAGTTCGTCTGGGTTTTCTCCTCCCACTTTTATTGGGTTGAAGCCTGCCAAGGCGGCCTCTGGTTTATTTTTTCAATGCTCGTTCCCTTGTCACGCGAGTGGGAGGGTGGTGCGAGTCCTCAGCTTTCCACGTGTTTTTCCCTTCCCTGTGTTTTTCCGCCTGCGCTATTTTGAAACAGGATTGTAGCGTTTTTTTTTCTTCCTCCAGCGGCGGTGGGCGGTGTCTACTTGCCTTCTTCTTGCGTTTGCGAAGAATGTTTTTTTTTTTGCCTGGGGGGTGGTGCACTTGTCAAAGTTCGCTTTTCACGGTTGGAAACCCTTCCCTCCTTTTTTGTTCTTTTCCAAGGGAGTCGCTAAGCTTCTCTTCTGGTCGACTTCCCGCTGATAATATCTCTCCCGACCCAGCCGCACCTTTTTCGAAAGAAGTGGACCCCCGCTCAGACGCGATCGGCGTAATTTGCCCGAGACGGTTTCCTTCCCTGTTCTGTCCATTCTGAGTGACCTCATTTCAAGTTTTCCTACGAGTCTACACAGCTGTGCAGCACGGTTTTGATTGTTTCCTTGACCCCACGGCTTTTGGTTTCTCTTCTTCGACCGATGCTGAGGTCTTTTTTTACCGTTTGCTTGGGTGGCGCCACAAGAAATTGGGTCCGTGTTGACCTTTTGCTCCTTCTCGTTGGCCCACCCCCGAGGCCTATGGCCGGCAAATACGATTTCGGATTACCTGGATTCTGCTTCCTTTCCGATTTCGGTGTTCTTTTACCCCGGATTCTGTTGTCTATATTTTTGCTCGTGAAGATCTTTCCCTCATCTTGTACTCTTTGTGCTTGCCCTCGACTGGCTTCGTCTGGATTCTACCCTTTGCCGGATGTGCCACCCCAACCCTCGCTCGGCCGGAGGGGAGTCTGCTGGACAGAATGACATTTTTCATTCGTCTATCTCAACATTGATGAACAGTGACTTCTCACCGGGCCTCTACTTGTTTGAGCAACAGAAACAGTCTTGTTTGGTATGTACGGGGCTTGCCTTTGACCTCCTTTTTTTTTTCCCGTTGTTTTTGTCGGAGGCAGCTTTTGTCGACGCGCCCCCTTTTCGTTTTGTCGCCCTAGCTTTTCCTCTTTTTCCCAGACCCTAATAACCTTTTTTCCCTTCAATTGATTTCAGTTTCTCTTTCTACCCCTTCCCTTTCCACCCTTTTTCCCCCCAGTCCCCATTTCACCCTGCTCGTGACTCCCTCAGACGTAGTAGGTCTCGTTTTTTTTCGCAAAGAAACTTTGATGGGCCGTTTTCCCCAGAAGTTTTTTTTTTTTTCCCCACCCGGCGGTCTGGTTCCGGGCGGCTATGATTCGTCGACCCGTTCAATTTGGGGCGTAATCTGTTGTCCTTTTTTTTTTCCCTTTTTTCCCTAGATCCTTTTTTTTCGAAACCGGTCAGGCGTGTCTCACCTCACCTGGGCGGGTGGAGCCGTGCTTCCGAAGGTTTCCTAAGTCCGACCTTTCCCTCTTTTTTCCTCTGGTTATAGTCGTCCTTTCCGTTCTGCCGCCGCTGACTGGATTCCCAGTCTCTCCATTCCCCAGGTCAGATAGGTCGGCGATGCTTTGTTTCCTTTTTCCCTTTCTGAGGATGTTCTCCTAGTCTTCGTTGGTGACTCCCTCCCCCCTCGTGAAGACGAGCCTCATGCGAGTTTTTCCCCCCCGTTTCTTTTCTTGAAGCGTTCCGTCCTAAAGGATGGACCTTTTTTCTTTTCCAGAAGTTTTTTTTTTGCTCTTTATTTCTCATTTTTCCTTTCCTTAACCCTTCCGGGGGGTCTTTTTTTCGTCGACCCCCTTTGCACCGGTTTCCGACGGGCTCCGGCCCCTTTGCTTTCCCTCTTTTCGGTTTTTTATGACAAGAACTGCTCCGGGCCTGCCCCCAGGCGTTTTAGAACCCGTCTTTTTCCGAGAACTACGAGTCTCCCTTCAGCTTTGAGATTTTTCTAATTTTTTGAGCCTTTTTCACTTCCTTGGCATAAATGCTTTCTTCGTTTTTTTCCAGATTTCACGGCAACCTCGCCTGCGCGTGTTTAGAGCCCCGTCCTTTATGCGTTTTTTTTAACCAGGAGGTAGTCCCCCATTCTTGTGGAAGCCCACCCCCCTTTGACATCAAAGTGTTGTGACTCAGCCGGCGTTGTTCCCTCATTCCAGTCTTTATCTCTTAATTTCAACTCCCGACCCTCTCCCCCTTTGCGGAACTCCTCACGTTTTCCGAACCGGCGTTGACCTGCCTTCGTTTCCCCTCTTTGCGCTTTTTTCCTTCAGCTTTTTGCTGCTGTGCCGCACTTTGGTCCTTTTTGGGAGCGACGATTCTAGTGCATTTACGATTTCGATCTGGTCGGTAGATTGCTTTTCTATTTTTTTTCGTCTCCCCCCCGGCAGTGTCGCCTTAAGCACCGACCTCTAAGCACTTCTTCCATCGACGGCGTCTTGTCGGTCCCTGTCCGTAATCGAGTCAGCAATCCCCTGGCCCCCCCGTTTCCGAGTTTTCTTTGTTTAAGAAACATTGAGTTCCACAACCCCCGGTTACTGGGGTTGGTTACGAGATCGACCCCGTTTTTTGTTTTTCTCTTTCCGTCTTAAAGTTCCTTTCCTCCCACACTGGTTGCAACCCCGTTTCCCCAACTGCACCATCTGTTCTCCATGCGTGAATTTTTTTAACCGTTGCGTTTTTACTTTTTTTTTCCAGATTCCCCGTAACCTTCACCCTGCTTTTCCGAAGAGGCCCTCCCAATGGAATTCTGTACCTGTGTGCTTTTTTTTTCTCCTGTCCGTCACGTTCCCATTTTGACCTTGTTGACATTCTGAGTTAAAACATCGCAAGTTAAGCGAAGTCTGGTGAACCCTTTTTTTCCTTTTTTCGTGAGTCAGGCCCCCGTCGACGCCTTACCTCCGGTTGGCTGATCCCCCCCAATTTTCGCCTCCCACAGAATCGAGCTATATCTCTCCTTTTTTTTCCCCTTCTTTTTGTTGTTTGTTCTCTTATATACGTGTGGGTTAGCTTGATTGGTGGTTCGCCTTTTTGTATCAGCGACTTGCCTTTAATGTTCTTGCTTTTTTGGTCTTGCTCCCTGTTTGACTGGGTAAGAAGGCTCTGGATTCTTTCCCTTGATTTTGCATTTTTCCCTGACGGGTCCCTTTTCAGAAGCTTCTTCCCAGAGCTGCACCTGACGGACGTAGGTGTTCTGACGGCCGGAGGCGTCGTCTCTGTGAACGGGCTGTTGTTTTTTTTCCCCTCCCCCAGTGGTTCTCACCCCCATCTTCTCCTTCCTCTTGCCTGGGATTTTCATTCTGTTTCAGGTTGCCCCTTTAGGTTCTTTTACTTTTCCCCAGCGGAAGAGAACAACTGTTTCTTTTTTCCTCCGGCGACCTTGTGGGGTTCGGGCTTGTGGCGGGAATCATACTCTCCTTCCTCCCCCTTTTCCGCGCGTTTCGTGATCTTTTTCGGATCGTTTGTGATTCCCTCCTTTCCCCCCCGCCCTTCTCCCCGCCGGGCGCTGGGCGTTTTGTCAGAATTTCGCGTATTTTCCTCCCTTCCCGCCGTCCTTTCCTGTGTTGGTTTTAGCTCCTCCTTCCCTCGGCCCCGTGCTCCTCCTTAACATTCGACCCCACTCGCGATCTGGAGCGCTTCCCATGATCGTTCCCCTGATTGTCTGCTTTAGTTGGAAAGCCTTTGCCCCCTGCGTCCCCCTCGTTGGCTCATCTCCCCCTGGGTTGGTCCCGTTTTTTTTTCTGTACTGCTGGCGTCTCTTGCCCGCCCCCCTCGGCTCGTGTCGACGGGACCATCTGACACGCTTCCTTCAGGGCCGCCGCCTTGTTTGATGTTTTTTTTTGTCCCTGCGTTTCGTCTGTTCTTTTTGGACCGAGATGTTCCGTTCCTTCTAGGATTTCTGTGATAGAACCCCTTTAGCATGCAGGTGACCGTGTCCCCGTTAAGCGTGACCCGTATGACAAATCTCTTCAGTATTTTTTTTCTGATAGGATGGATCGTAATTTTCAACTTTAAACGGATTTCGATCCCCCCCCCACTTCTTCCTTCACCGAAGGGTTTAGTGATTACTTCCAGGGATTTTGACTTTTCTTCTTTTAGAGTGTCTTGTCCCCCCCCCTTTTTTTCGGACCAATTTGCTACCGAATGCTAGACCTTCGTAGCTTTCTTTTTTAAAACCTAGTGCCACTTTTTGCGCACCTCCGAATTTCCCTCGAGGGGATCGAAAGGTCTGGTCACAGAAGGTTTTCTCTCCCCAGGACACGACTTTCGGCATTCTCCTTTGCCTTTATAGGCCCGTCACTCTTTTTTAGTCACCCGTTGAGTTTTTCTCCCTCGTTCCGCTAACTTCTCCCAGATCCAGTTTGAGTTTTCTTGACGACGCAGTTTTCGTGATCGGAGGCAGGTTAAATCCGACCGGAGATCGAGAACCCTTTCCTTCAAGCGGTTTTGACTCGTTGTAAGAATTCTCCCCTATTAGCCTGCGGCGTGACCCCCTCCCCGCCCGGTGGCCCTTGATTTGTATCCCCACTTTCGTTTTCACGGGTGTCTCCCTGCGAGGAGGCTTTTTTTGTCTAATGAACGCCACAAACTTTTTTTTTTCCAGTTCAGGAGACAAGAGTTTACTGTTTGCGTCTTGAATGACCTTCCAAGGCCGGCCTTTCCCCTCCGGTTGTCGTCCTCTGTGTTTTGCCTCATCCTCCCACCCCAAACCCAGCAATGACTTATTTTTGGATTTCGTTCGATTAGTCAAGATTGCTGGGGTTGTTCCCCAGGGTTTTTTTTTTGGGTTGGAGACATGTCCACTGGATCGATGTATTTCCAACGTTTCTGCTGATTTCCCTATTGTCCTCTGATCCCCTTGCCCGGGGTAGCGATTCCCTCCCATTGAGAGTCAGCTCACCCCTCCCCCCGTCCCTGGTCCGCCGTCCCTCCCCCCACTATGTCGTTTGCTCGAACCGACGGGCGGGGTTTGCCCCTTTTTTTTTCCCAGGTGACCTCTCCTTCCCGCCTTAGCCCTTTTCTGGCTGAGTTCTCCGGTGGGAGGGACTATCTTTCCCTTGGTTTCCCCCCTTATACCTCACAAGTGGGATCCTTCCTCCTTTTTTCGAGACTCTCCTGTCAAACTCGCTCCCCGTCCCCGGGCAGATGAGGCAATTTTGTCCCCTACGATTCTACTCTTTTCCGGCTGGTTCTGCTTAGGGCCAACTTCCCCACACGAGCTCCCTCCCTGCGGGGGGTGGCCTATCTGAACTTCGAGTTTTTTCCAGCTTCAACCTGAGTTCTCGCCGAGGCACCCCACCTCTTTTATCGACCGCGTTTCTTTCTACCCCCTCGGCGTCTCTTTGTTTTCGCTTCCTATCTTGTGACCGGCGAGATCCCCCACCCTTTTTTCGTATGTTTTTCCCTATTTCTCATCGTGATAGGACGGGCTTTTCTTTTTTACCCAACGGGCCGTTTTCTTGTTCATCATCTTCCCGTGCTCTTTCTTCAACTTTCCACCCTGTCGAAGCGGATTTTCCTTTCCCCCCCCCCCCCCCAGCCCTGCGCAGGTTGATTCCGTAGCTCTCCCAAAAGGACTTTTTTTCCTCAGAGTACCAAATTCCCTCTTTTCCTTCCCCACCCCCGAGCCATACGGGAATTTTCCCCCGACCTAGCACATTAGATCAATCGTTCTACTTGTGGCCTCGGACTATTATCCCTTGTCAGTTTTCCCCACCCCAACGGTTGCACCCCCGATATAACAAGTCTTTTCTTTGCCCCTTAATTCTTTTCATAATCCTCCGTTTTTTGTTTTTCTCTTCTGCGCAGGGGCAGAGATTGTATTCTGACTGGCCTTTTTTTTTTTTTGATTGGGGGCAGGGAGGAGATTCTCTGTCAACTCACTTAGGTTAGTTTTTTCCCCTTTCCTCCGTTGTGTTCTGTGAGCGAGCCACATGGCTTTCGATTCCTTTTTCGCCCTGGAAGGGCTCGTCTTTTTTAGTATTACTGAATTTTTCTTAAGGGGGTTGGATTTTTTCTTGGTTCTTTAGTCTTTCATTTTTGTTTTTGTGCCGTTTCCTTCGCTGTCGAAAGCCGCTTGTATCTTATACCGGGAGTTGTCGAAAATCTATCCCTCCTTTTCATCGTAACAAAGTAAGTCTTCCTCGTGCACTGCCAGGTCACCGACTCGAGCGTTTCCCCCCCCTCCAGATCGGTTTTTATAGAGGTTACCATCGTCTTCCCCTATCAAGTTATCCTTGCCTAGGACGATCTGGTGCTTTCTTCTGCAGTTTGAGGATCGCAATTCCCCTCATTCTTCTTGGTCGGTGATATAAGTTTTTTTGTCTTTGGCACCCCTTGACACCGTCCGATTTTGGAGCCTTTTTTTTTGTGGCAGCGCCCTGTTTTCCAGGCCTTTCGGTCTGGTCGGGTAGGTGCTTTCTCTGTCTTTTTTTTTTATCTCGATTGTACCGTCTCTTTGGCTCTTTCCCTCTTTCTTCCCCCGTTCCAACCGGATGAGAGTTTTTTTTCGGTGGTCGAGCGAGCGCCCTTTCTTTCCTCTTCCCCCTGGAAAGTGACTTCTTTTTTTTCTCGACGAGTGGTGTAGTCCTATTTGACGGTTTTTTCCTGGTGTTTTCTGAGGAGACTCTTTTTCCCCCCTCCTCTCCCAGGACGCGGTAGACACTTTCCTTATTTTCATTACATTTTCGCCACTTTTCGGACCTAGAAGTCTTTTCGACATTTGCTATCACTTGACAAGGCCCCATCCCCCTCCCTTTTTCTGTCTACCCCGAACTATTATTCTGCTTTTTTTTTAAGTCTTTTTCACCCCCTCTCAAGAAAAGAGTCGGACCGGCGCGATGAAGTTCGCCGACCCTTTTTTTTTCCTCCCCTTTTGAGTATGCTTGAGTTTGTCGTGTCCCCTCTAACATCGCCGTGTGAAAATTCCTATTTTTTTTTTCCACCTCTCGTTTTGCATCGGGAGGTTCCTTTCCCTCCTACTGAGGTGGGACCTTCAGCCTTTTACACTTCTTTGTGCCTCTTCGGTTCTTCGATGATAGTAGCCTCTCTTTTGACCCTTCGAACCAAGATGACAGTTTCCGCCGGTTTTTTTTTTTTTCTCCCCGGTTAGTGTGCGTCCGGTGCTTCCCGTCGGATGGCATACTTGCGATCGTGTTTTACGACGTGAACCCCCCCTTTTTTCCTGAAGTCTGCATCTCCCCTTCCCCGTGCGTTTTCCCGGAGTCTTCCTGAGGCTTATGTGTTTCCCTTGCGGGCCCGTCCTCCTTGTCTTCCTCTTAAGATAAACTCTGTTTTTCCCTGATCTGAGCGTTTCGATGCTCCTTTTTTTCAGCCGGCAGGTTTTTTTTTTGTGACCGACAGAAAGCGCGTCCTGCTCGGTTTCTGAACCCGTCGTTCCTGGAATCCGGTGAGAAGGTCGATTTTCCGTCTCCATTCCGATACTTCCTCGGTCACATAAGTTCAGGCTCGGTCCCCCCCCAATTTAGCGGTCCGTTTTCGTTTCCTCCCTCTAACATCGTCCGCCGTCAGGTGGCGGTCTGACTCAGTTGGGGGGGGGCATTCCGGTGAAGTTTCATTTTGGGTGGCCGCGGAGTGGGCGTTTCCCTTCCCTTCTTTTTAGAAGCGCCCGTTTTTTTTTCATATGCCGAGTTTTTTTGACTTTTTTACCCACTTTAAGGGTCTCACCTTGTCCTTTTCACTTCGGTCAGTCTCCTTGTGTCAGCAGCGTCATTTTGCCCTGCCCGGCGTCTCCTTTTTGCGCAAGACAGTCTTGATCTTTTCCCCGGATTCGCCCCCGGATTTTTCTCTGGCCGGCTTCCAATTTCCGTCAGGTCGGCCGATCGTCTTTTCCTGCGACTCCTCTGGCACTCGCCTTTTCTTTTGTGGTACCCGCCGTTCCTGAAGGGCGTGCGGTCCACCTTTTCTTTTCCGTGAGTGATGATTCCTTCACACCCCTCTTTTCCCCCCACCCACGGTACGGTTTTCGCCGCTTCCTACGTGGGTGGCCTTGTCGTTCCTTTCCCCCCCCCTGCAAAATTTTCTTTGCAACCGATCAATTCCTGACTTGAAATCTGTGACGCCCGTTGACCTCCTTCTCCGTTCCCAACCCTCCCCGTGACATTCTTTTTAGCAACACCCCTCCGTTTTTTTCTTTTTCGTGCGCGGGGGGAAAGTGCCCCCCCCTCCCCATGTCCCTCGGCTTCTTCCATAGTCACCAGGATTCCAGCGCCGGTTTCTTTTCCCCCATTTCACGAGCTGTACTCCCTCTGGCATTCAGGAACCCCCCTTTTGCTTTGATGGTCACCATCGCCGTTTTCCCCTTTTTCTCGCGATATATCTATCTTTTTTCCTCTTGTTTTTTTTGTTTTTGCAGAAATCCTTAGTGCTAGATTCGGCCTGGCGGGATCTGGGTGAATCATTTTGACCGCGTTTTTCCTTTGATTTCCAAGTATCTTTGTTTTCAGCTTCACCGTTTCCCCTGGGCTGAGAATTCTTTTTCTTTTTTATGGAATTTTTTTTCCTTTCCCTCCCTGTTGAGCAGTGGGTTCCCCTCTACTCGGTTTTTCTTTTTTTTTTTCTGTCCACCCCGTGCGGGCTCGGTTTCTTTTTTGCGGGTTAACACCCCCGCGTCCTTCGAGGGCCGTGTTGACGTTCTTTTTTCCCTTCCCTTTCCACACCGGCTTTAGCCCTAACAAGAGACACGTTTATTTCTTCGCATTTATCTTTTTCACTTTGTTTGACATTTTTTTTTGTGAGACTCTTCCAACGGAACTGTTCCTCGACCAAGGATGTTGTTTTGACGGCTCCAACCCCTTACGGTGGTGGTCAGTTTCTTGAATACACTCCTCCTCTTCGTCCTTTTGGCGTTTGCGGGGCTTTCTTCTGGTTTGGAGGCAGTCCGTTCTTTTGTGACTTTCCCCTCGTTCGTAGAGTAGTCTTTTTTCCCGTCTGGGGTGTTTTGTGTTTCCTTTCTGCCGTTGTTTTTGTGTGTTGTTTTTCGCCGGCCCTTTCGACCTTTTATTCGTATTTTGGATGTTGCAACGATTTCGTCTGTGACCTGCCTTCCAGTGTAGGTGTCAGCCTGGGCGGCCCGTTGATACGTCTCTTTTTTTTTTTTCCTTTTTTCAGCTACTGAACTTTACTTTTCCCTTTCGGTGACCGCCTGCGTCTTTTTTTCTTGTGAAATCGGATATTCCCCCTTTTTGATGGCCGCATCCTTTTTTGAGGCTCACAGTTGGGATGATTTTTTTTTCCAGACCCCCAGGAACCCGTTTGGTTCGGCCACCCTTTTCTGATATTACCACCAGTTCGTCCTTCTTCCTGGATCTGAGTTCAGATTACCGGGTTGACCTTTTGTCTTGATCTTTGAGTATCTTTTGAGTGCGTAATTTTTTTCTTCCATCCTTCGTCTCTCTTTCTTGTTCCGCCGGGTTCGTTAGCCTTTTTTGTGCTGAGGACTTTTTCAGCAGTCAACCAATTACGGCAGAAGCCCCGTCTCGTTTCCCCGACGTTACGACCCCCCGGAGTGTTTTCGAAGTCAGCACGTTCGTTTCGGGTTTTCGACAATGGTTTCTCCTGGCGTCATTTCCGCCCATCGCGCCTTTTTTTTCCCCCCCCCTGATTTCTGCGCTCAGTCTTCGTTTCCTACACAAACCTTTTCGTCGCTTTCTTGTTCCGTCCAGCCGAAGACCGCGATGGTGTTTGTTTTTTTGTTTTCGACCGACAGTTCCCATCCTTAGCCAGAGTTTCGCCGGCTGTTCCTGTGCGTGAACCGGAGATAGGAAACCTCGACTTTTCTTCTTTGCCCTTACCTTCTTCCCCCCGGCTTTCGCTGCCGTCCCTCACCCCCTCCCCCTTGGTTTTCTACCCGGTTGGTTGCGCCTCAGCTTTTTCCTTTTAGAGGGGATTTTCAGGGTGACCGCACAAAAAGACAATCCCCGCTCGCGTCTTTTGTCATTTAGCGAAATCCTCGCCGGGCGATGGGCTTTTTTTTTTTGGTTGTGATGTGTGCGGACTAAAGTTGGGCCCCTTGCCACCACTTTTTTTACCCTTTTTCCTCCGAGTTCGTTGATTTTTTTTATTTTTTTCTGGGGTCATTGTGACCCATTTTGGACCCGGCAGGGTCTCTCCCCCCCCGTGTGACCTTTTTTTTTCTATGTCGGCCAAGTTTTTTTAGATTTCTTGACCCCGATGATCGGCGGGGACCCGGTCCGCGTTTGTGCGTTCGACTTTTTCGCGATTCTGACCCGACACCCGCCGGTTCCCCTTGAGTCCGGACCCCCCACGCGTTCGCTTCCCCTCAATTTTTTTCTGCCGATTTTGGGATCCACCAGTAGACCTTTCACCCAGTCTTTCTCGCTTCGCCCTTGTCTTTGCACCGCCGGGGGGGGTTCCGATTTCTCCCTCTTGAGGTTTGGCAAACGCTCGTTTCCAAAGCTCCCTTTTGACCATTTGCGCCGCGCCCCACCCTCGCGACCTTTCCCGTGTGCAAGCTCTTTGCCGCTGTGGCGAATACACGACGACGCGATTTAAGGGCCCAGGTGGTCGGTCCCCCCACATCCCCACGTCTGCACGAAACGTCAACCGAGGGTTGTTTTTTGCTCTTCGTTGAAGTCAGGTGTGCAAGCGTTTCTTTCACCCTAACAACTCGCAGTGTTGAACCTTTTTGGTTTGATTCGCGCTTATTTCGTTTCTCCCTACCTCCTTTTCGAGAATCCAGCGCCCCTTCTGTTCTTTTTTTTCGTGATTTTTAGATCTTTTTCCTGTTTTTGCTCCAGTTCGTACGGAGGTGGTTGTTTTAGAGCAGCGGACTTTGTTCTCTGGTAGCCCCACTTTCCTGTTATCCTTGCTCGCGACTTCTTCTGTCATCCCATGGAAAAAGACCTCTGCACTCGTCATGAAACCCGCCGACCTGCGCCTTTTCGCGTCACTTTCCAACTTCTTTGGCCTCCCCTCATGAGATTGCGAGTCCCCCCCATGTTTAGATTTGTCTTGGCCACACCCCCTCTTACTCTCGCTGTCTCCTTCGCCCCGACAATAGCCGTCATCGCGGGTCCCCTGCTCCGCGCTCAGCATGCACCAACATCAATGTCTCCCTTACGCTTTTACAGCGGGGGCCTCTTATCCTTTCCCTTTTTTGGCTGAGATGGGAGAGTTAGATGGTATTAGCTTTGGTCCCCCCCTCCCTTCGGGTCCTCTTTGCGGGCTATGACTCGGTTCCGAGAGGGAAACCTCGAGTTTCGAGGTCTTTTTAATCTTCCTGTTCTTTTGCTCGTTTTGGTTGATTCCCTGTTTTTTTTTTGGACTTTTGGGTTGGAGCAGCTTCTTTTTTTTGTTTCCTCTGATCTTTCCTTCCTTTCCTCCTGTTTTCTTTTTCCCCCCTTTCGATGTTCGACTGGCAGCGGTTTTTCATGTTGCCGGAGACTTTGGAGAACCCTTATTGATTCCCCTTCTTCCCCGGTGTCTCCCCCCTACCCATGACGAATTTACTGTAGACCCCCCGCGTCACGAACTGTGCTCCCTCGGCCTACCGCCCATCGAGCGGCGGCAGCACCTTCTTTTTTAGAGGTTTTCCTCCCCTCCCCCTCGGCTTCTTCTTTTCCAAGGAGATTCCTTCCTTTCTTCCCTCTTTCGCCTTTTTTTGCCTGACGCTCAGTAGCCCGCGGTTCCTTTCTGGCCCCCCCCCCGCCTCGGGGGAGGTTCTCTAGGTGAGGGGGCCCCTTCCCTCTGTTTAGCGCAAGTGGCTCCTTTTCTTTGCTGCATCAGCGTTTGTTTTCCTTTTTGCGCTGAAGGTTCTCCCCCTTCGCCTTTTCCTCTCTGATGGTCCTAGGTGCCGTTTCCACATTCGCAGGCTAGTTGTATTCCCCGGCCCATTGGGTGTCTCGGGCCGGTTCGGCGACAGGTTCACTGACATTTTTCCTTTTTCTTTCCCCCATTTTTCGACAATGTTTGTTCCTTGAGCTTTTCGAGGTCTCGTTGGTTTTCAGTTGAGGGACCGTTGTTGTCGTTTTGTCGCGATTGTACCTCCTGCTCACCGCCCCCTGAGTTCTCCCGCTTCTTTCGAATCTCTAACATTCTCGACTTCGCCGTTTACCTTCCGTTTTCTTATCCTTCGCTGTTCCTTGACCGACCCATCTTTTCCGTACCTTCCGCCGTAGTTTAGTGCTTTGTGGCCTCCCCCCCGTGAAATTTCTTTGGTCTGCAACCCAGATTCCCCCCCGAACCAACGCGGTCCAGGCGGCGGTTGGTCTCTCCTGACCCTGTACCTTAACGGGCTGCTTGAGTTTTTCCTTCCTGAGTCCTTCCTTTGCGTGTTCGGTAACCCCGTCTATTTATTCCCTACTTTGTTCCCTGCGGGCGGCTTTTTCCTTTTACCTGGGTTTTGACCTAATGTCGTACACGTTCGCCTGTTTCTCCTTCTTTCTTTCGAAGCCTCTTCGGACCGCTGTTTTCTTCATCCCCCCGCTTCCCGTCCTCCTTCTTTTCATACAAGAGCGTTTCCGTGATGTTCTTGCGCGGTCTTTCTCTCCCCTACTTGGTTGTCCCCCTGACTGACCATCGTGCCTACAGGACTTTTTTTTCATCGTCCCTTTACGTCGACTCGTTGTACGTCTTTTTTTTAACGGAGTCGATGTTTCCGTCTCCCCTGCCCTACGGTTTTCTTTCCTTTCGCCGACCTCTACACCTTTTTTTTCTGAGGGCTCGAGCGCGGTCTTTCTTTGGGAGGCTTGCGCTGTTTTTTTTTTTTTTTTTTACAAATTTGTCCCTTTTTTTTTTCCGGCGTTTTTATAGAACCCTTCCTCTCCTACGAATGGCGAGATTGATCCTCCAGACCTTTCTATTCCTGATCAACCCTTTTTTGCAAATCCCCTTTATAGAGCTCTTGGCCCTTACGAACGTTGTTTTCACCTTCCCCCTCCTCCGCGAACCAGCGTTCCTTCGGAACCTTTTTTTTACCTCCCGGTTTCTTTTCTCAAGAATCCCCATGCGGTTCCCCCCCCCCCCTTTTTTCTACGGAGGCCGACTTAGTCTTGTTTCGCCTTCTTGATGTTCCAGTTCGTTACCTGTGCTTTTCTCTTCAGGCCCTTTTCCCCGTGCTCTCGGAGGTCATTTATTTTCCGCGCCCTAACTTTTCCGACCCAGCCCCCCTTCCTGACGCTCGGCCGCTCCCCCTCTCATTAGGTACTGATTCCTTCGCTGGCACTTTCATGTAGCGTTTTCCAGTCTTGCGCCATGCGTTCCTCTCGACGCTTTCTTGTCCACATTCCTTCTCTGTGAGCGTCCGCCGCCACCGCGTCGTACGTCGGTTGATTTCTAACCCCCGCCCTTGACCCCACCCCTTTTACGGGTGGTCGTTTCCTCCGTACGCTGGTCGTTCTTCTTGGTCGGTTCCCCCCAGGCATCGTACGCCGGCACCAAACCCCAAGTTCCCCCCTGATGGAGCAAGTGCTTTTTCCTCAGCTCTTGGGTGACGCCGTGTCATTCGAGCTTACCACTCCAGTTCACATTCTTTTCGTCCCGTTCGTTGGCCCCCCCCCCCCAGAACCTCCCCTTTGCGGCTCTTTTTCCACTTTTGTTGCTCAGGGCGGTTTGAACTATTCCCGCTTTACGATGCCTTAGGCCCAATCGCTTTCCTCAGCGCCAGGCTTTACCCCCCCAAGGTCAGCGAGTTGTTACTCCTTTTCGGGACGTTTTCATTAACCGCCCGTTGTTGGTTTATGTCCCCGTTTCCCTTCCTGTCGCCTTTTGACTCTCTCTTCTCCCGCCCACGTACATGTTTTGTCGCTTTTTTTTAGCTCCTCACCGTCGCTGCCTCGCCATGTCGCAATAAGTCCGCCCCAGGTTGTCTGATTGATTTTGAGAGAGCTGCTTTTACGTTCCCTTGTTTATCCTTTCCCTGGGCGTTATCTCGGACCGAGACATCGGTGTTCTTGATCGGTCCCTGTGATGTATCTTTTAGATTTTTTTTTCTTCCTTGCGTGCCGGTTTCCCGGAGGCATGCTTGCTTTGAGGATGCCCCCCCGCTGCCCACCCTTGTTTACACCGGTATTCTGGGCCGATGTATGTTGTTTTGCCAGCATGTGCCTGCGTTTTAATATTAGTGGGGCCGTACGATTCTCAGCGCCCCCGTCCTCGCCGGTTCCACATGACGAAGGTACCCTCAGGGTGGTAGGAAAATGTACTACTCTGCCTCTCTTCCCCCCTGCCTTTTTATTCAATGCGGCACTGTCCACCACTGGGATCCTCTTACAGTGTCGTTCTGGACCCCCCCCCCCCTTCTGTTCCGCCCTACTTTCCACTTCGCGGCTTTCGGTTGTGTACCTTCTATTCTGTTTCCCCAACGTGTGTTCCCTTTTTCTCCAACAATTGACGACGTTGTCATTTCCCGACTTGGATTGGTTAGTTGATTCATTCGTTTTTTTTAATGTTGGCGGGACCTCGTATGTGTATGGGCGGTGTCCACCTCCCTTACGGCCCCGTTTGCGTTCTGACGAGGAAACCCCT
>Ga0179591_1357863_pt1 | contig 19485 bp, 16 predicted proteins | sample CZOMad2_1_08_16f_FD_182891 | JGI IMG/M metagenome (GOLD analysis project Ga0179591, IMG submission 182891) | Vadose zone soil fungal communities from Angelo Coast Range Reserve, California, USA - CZOMad2_1_08_16fungal (PacBio error correction) | ecosystem: Environmental > Terrestrial > Soil >... | reverse complement strand
ACTTTCGGGTCCAAGTCCGTACGGGTATTTGACTTTTTTAGTGATGCTCGCCGAAGCTTTTCGTCTGATTTTCCATGTTCCCTTTCTCCGATGAGCCCGACTTCCTAACGCAGGACTACTTGGGCTTGGTTCATTTCCATCGCATCTTTCTTGAGCTGCTCCAGTGGCGCGTGGGGCGAATCTCGTCGGTGCCCATGTTTAAGCTTTTCCCCGTTCCAGCTCTCATCCCATCTCGCCGATCTTTCCAAGAGGTCTGGACTTTCTTGACTCTCCACGTACCGTTTTAAAGCCTGCTGAGAGTACGCGGCGAGCGGCGTTCCCTTTTGTCTTGACGGTTTCGCTCGCCGTCAACCTCCAATCATCCCCTTTTTACCCATCGCGTGCAACCTGACCGGATTCTTCTTTCCCTCTCATGGTCAGCCCCAAGAAATGGCGATGCGCGGCGTTCGTCCACGCTCAAATTAAGATCAACCTTCTCAACTTGTCGCTTGTTTCCCCCTTCTTTTCCCCCCCCTCTTTGCGAGAGAGAACTGGCGGTCTCATTTTTTCCTTTACGGACCTCCTCCCTGGTCCTGCGCCCCGGGCTTTCTTTTAAGTCTTTGAGGCGCACTGGAGAGATTTTCTTTGCCCCGATGTAGAGGTGGTTCCTTTCGGGATTTTTCCTCCTCGCTGCCCGAAAAGCGAGCTGTACGCGCGATTTGATTTACTCCCACTGCGTCCCCTCTTCTGTTGAAGCTTCCTTCCTTCCTCCCTAGGCCCCAAAGCCTAAGTTCGCGTTCGTCTTCTGGTCCCTTTCTCTCTTTAGTTGTGGATGATGCCTCATCGTTCTCCTTTCCCCAGGCGACAACTCGTCCGCCTCTCCCCCCTCCTCCTATGCAGAGGGAATTGAGAGCAATACTCACCCTTCTTGATCATCATCTTGCTGTCATCGTCGGTTTTCCCCCTCTCTCCTCCATGACTCGTAGTCTAGTTTGCGCGCACCCCCTCCTTGATGACGTCTCTTACTTTTCTTGCCCTCCCCTCTTTTTCCTTCCCACCTCTTGAAGAACGAAGCTAGCCTTTTTTCGCCCGCGGCGAGCTCGTCCCCCCTCCTACTCGTCTCGCGCGCTTAAGGTGGTCTGATTCCGTCGTTGTAATTTATTTCGTCATTTTTGGATTTCACGGGACGGTCTTTTCTGGGCCTCCTTATTTCAAGCTTTTTTGAAACCCAAACGTAATCCAGCCTCTTTTTCGTTCGCTTGATATTTGGTTGTCTCTTTTTTTCTCCGTCCCTGACTCCCAGTTGAGTGATGACCGTTCCTTCGTCCCCCGAACCTCAAACTCCAACTATCCCATGCAACCTTCACCCTTCCGAGTCCCCCCTCGGGACTTCCCGTCCTGCGGGGAGGGGGGCGCCAACCTAATAACCAATCACGCACTCCAAAAATACAAAGCATCCCGTTCTGATGAGTCAATTTCTTCCCCCCCTTCGAGTTGCTTGGTATTCGATAGATCTGTCCGCAGTTCCTCCTTCGATGTTTCCTCGACGACTGTCTCTTCTCCCCTTCCTTGGCCCCTTAACCCCTAGTCCTTCTGTGGTTGGTTGACTTCGCCCTCGAGTCGTTCTTGCCCTGTGCTTTTCTTGTAGTTCGAAAAAAGAACCCCTGAATCCTTCGTCAGACCAGCTACGCATTATTTGGGTTTTTTTTACCCCAAGACATGAGGCATCTAGCGAACCCCTCCCTTCTCTTTCCCTCGCCCCCCTTTATTCTCCGCCACTCAGGCAGACCCCAGGTGGCTGTTCATCCTTAGCTTGCTTCCTTTCCCTTGTAAAAGGTATTTTTCCAGGTCCGCCTCCTTGGTCTACTCTTTTCTTTGTAAAGCAGAAGCTGTTTTTTGTGAGAGTATATTTACTTTTCTATCCCACCCCCTGACCTTGTTCCCCGACCGGCACCTGTCATCCTGGCTCATACGCGGAGTACGTTATTGTACTTTTTACCCGATATCCCAGTCTGGTCTCCTCTCCGCAAGGATTGGATGAGAGCGGGTACTTACTTCATCCGGGCGTCTCCCCCTTTCTTTCTGGAAGTCTGCAAACCTGACAGTCCCACCCTAAGCACGAGGGCCTTCGCGTTCAGATCCCCCCCTTTCCCCTTTCCCTCTGCATAGTCCCAGGCCAACACTCTATCTGAGTACCCTTCGATGCGCCCCCTCCTTTTGCCTCCCTCTTGATTGAAAAGAGGTTAGTCTTGGACTAATATTGTCGCAAACCCCCCTCCATTTGTCCTTTTTCCTCTACTTTCCAACTAGCCCCATAGTCCCACCACCCACCTTCCCTGTCCCCGCCCTCCTCCCTGAAAGGATGGACTTTCTCAGCGGAGGACCCTTGTTTTGCCACCTCGGCGGCCTCCTTACCCTAAGTGCCCGACCGTAAGATTTTGGCTTACCGGTCCCGCGGGGTCTCGCCTCTTTATTCTTTCTTTACACATTCTTCAGGGTAAGTGGCCTGTGTAGCCAGTCAATGTCCTTTCCTTTTATATGTGGTCCCTGTTCCTCATTTAGTCCCTTCTCTTGGTGGAGCGTTCCTCCGGTAATGCTCCAGCGCGCCCTTTTTCCCTTCCTTCGCCCTAGATCCTCATCCTTTCTCGTGTCTCTCACCAGTCTCCCCCCTTCATGACCTTTAGGGTTTTTCCTTTTTCGTCCCCGGCTAATGGGTTGGTCTTTCTATCTTTCCTTCTCTGGTTTCTCCTTCTTGAAGGTCTGAGGTGTGAGACGCAACCTCTACTGCCCTCTTTTCCATCCTTTCTCCCGAGCGGTATGAAGCGTGGAAGAATCATCGTGCGTCCCTTTCTCTTCCCTCCATTTTCCGGTAGCTAAGCTTACACGGTTGCCTTCTTCTTTCAGAGCCCCCACCCCATCCTTCACAGGGATGCGAACGGCCTGTAACGTATTTAAGCAGGTTCGCCCAGTTTCACTTAGCTGCTCCCTCTCCCTACACGACGCATCTCAATTCATCCCTTTTGGTGAGGAACCATTGAGAAGCTTCTGATTCAGGTCGTCCTTTACTTTCAGGGGAACGGGGTATCTCTTTCGTTCTGATTTTTCTAATTTGCATCGTGGGGGAAGGGAGCCTCGTTCGTCTCTCCGGACAGGCGGTTCCAGAACTTTTTAAATCCTTCCATTCCAAATGGTGAACTCCTTTTGGATGGTCGGCCGGTCAAACGTGCGCTTTCCCCGTGATGTCTTCTTTTTATGCAATTCTCTCCACCGCCTCCCAGATAGAGCGCGTTCTCTTTTAGTTTTCACTGAGGGAATCAGAGAGGCTAAGCTTTGTGCAGTTGTGTTTTGTTTTATCCATTTTTCCCGAAGTGAGAGTAAAGTTCGAGACCCCCCGCGTTAGATCTTGTCTTCACACGCCATAATACCAGACGGCTCCCCTAGGCACCCAGCCTACTTCCAGTTTGAGTTTTTGGTCAGATCCCTTATATGAACTCGTTACGACCTTTGCAATTTGCCTCCTTCTGGTTCTTGTAATGAACCTCCTCTCCGCGGTCCTTGGCCGCAATCCTGATTCACGAAGTCCGCTAGTTCTTTGTCCTACTTTCCTTTTTTCATTCCTTTGTTGTTTTTTATAGCGATTGAGAAAGAGGAAGTAGGATCCTGATGATGCTGCAAGCGCTCTTACTAGCTTTCTTTTCAATCATGAAGTACGCTGAAGGATCCTTTTAGGTTAGATTTTTTCAACTAAATGCGGCCAAAGGCTCTGACTTGCTACCCGAATATACAAATCGATTCGGTGCAGGTTGCTTTCTGTAATCAGGATGTATCGTCTTGTTCGTTCATCATCTACGTGCTGGCCCACGACGACAACCCTTTTAAGTAACTTCACCCGTCCTCACCACACCTTCCCTACCGGCAGCCCCTGCCCTTGAACCCGCCACGAGGCATTTGTCCTGACCTACCTTTGAGTCCGTTTTGACTATCCTCTTTTCATCTCGAGGAGGGTGACCCCCCGGGTCAACTCTCGCGAATCGACAAGGGTTCTTCCGTATCACCCCCGCTAACGGCCCCCAATGTGTCTGCGACAAGTGGCTTGGACCAACATTCTGCATCAATACGCCCCGCTGGCCGCCTCCGCCCCTCCTCTTCCATTTAAAGCACCTCACACATCCACCCGCTCGGCGTGCCCCCCTTACCATATCAGTCGTCCCCCGCCGTTTTCCCCCTTGCTTCAGTCCTCTCCCTGATCAGGAAATCCTCTGATTGACATTTCGAGTAGGCCTTCGTTTCCCCCCTCTTCGGGAACCCGCCTGGAACCGTTCCACGCGCTTTTTTCAGCCCTGCCTTTCCTCCTGAGTCTTTCTGAACGCTGGCCTTCCTGATCTGAACGTTAACGGGTTCACTCCCTTGTCCTTTCCTGAGTAAATGACGAGGCCCTAGTCTTCATCTTCCCCTCGCCCCCCTTGTACACCCAATTCCTTAACGGTTTGAGGTCCATGCCGGTTTTGCCCCCCTCCCTCCCCCATCCGAAGAAGGAACACCCCATTTCCCCCCATTAATCCTAGAACCTTTCCCTACGCCCGCCCCGAATGAGAGTTTTTCCACTATTATCAGAGACTATCCAGGCTTCTTTCTCTGAAAGGTTTTTACTCTATCTTTCTTTCGAGGGTATGGAGTTACACCGGATCTCGCCGTGGTACGTCAGCCTCTTCTATTAGGACACATCTTTTCTCTCCCCTAGTGTTCTTTCTCCCCAAGCGACCGTCCCAGCCCGCGGTTAACTTCCGATCCCCCCCCCTTTCGGCCCACTACCTTTTTCAAGGGCGTTATTTCTTCCCTAGTTCCTCCTTTTTTCGTTCTCCTCCACGATGGGTTGGCAGTTCGATATTCACTTTACCCTCGAAGCCTCAGTACTTAGTATTTTGCTTATTGTCGGTCCGGCTGGATAGTTGCTTTGCGCGGTACTTCCTCCGTCAACTTCCCCGTGGCAGGTTGTTGGGTTTGATCAAAAGTCGCTGTCGCAAGTTTCTTTCCATACCGTATACGCCAAGAAGGGCAGTTCTTTAACCCTTCTTGTGACGGTCTCCTATACTCCCTGGTTTCCCGTTTCCTATGGGCTGGCCGGGACTCTACCGGCCGGCCCCTTTTTCGTGACTGGAGATGACGAAAGGGGAATTGAGGGAAACTTACGCCAGTTTTGGTGCCCGGGCCGCTTTAGGAATGTGTTCATGCGGGCCAAGCCTGGGCATTACCGGGGAGCGATGGAGATAGCGATAGTCGAGTATCCCAGCGTCTCGTCCCCTGTCTCTCCCCCCTGTGCCTGAGACTTTTCTGGAGGGGTCGAGCGGACCTCGTTCGCTACCCACTCCCGACAAAAACGCACAGTTGGTAGGAAGTCGGACGAGGATCTCCGTTCCACTCCGTCCCGCATGGGAAATCCAACGTTGTTTATTGATTTGACTCTTGAGCTTTCGCTCACTTCGGCCACCATTCCGAAAATTCTGTGGGGTCTCGGGCCCTTGCCTTTGAGTTAGCCGCTTTTTGCCTGCGGCTCCTTTTTTTGGAATTTTATAGAGCTATTTCCCCACACCCCCCCACATCCCAGTGACTCATGTTTCACGCGGAAGGGGAAGGGGTTCGGAACCCCCCCCCCCCCCCTACTCGCCCTTTCCTCTTTCCTGATTCTTTCTCCTTAGCAATAACTGGCAGGTTTTCAGAACGCTTCCGTTCCTTCCCTGAAGGCGAGAGGAAAGTCGAGTAACCCTCCGCCGGAAGATGAACTCTTCTTCCTCACCTAAGACCCCTGGAGTTTTTCCTTCTATCACTTTCCCAATCATCCCGAGGTCGGGATTTTGATTGGTTTGAGGATTTTGGGCTTAAGCCTTTGTGCCGTATTCCCCCTCTTTGTTTCTCTATAGGTTCTTTGCGGAACGTTTTGGGTAAGTTTTTCTTATTGTTTTTCTGCTCCTCACTGGATTCCTCCCTAAGTGGCTTCTTCGATTTCCCTAGCTGGATTTCCGTCGATTCAATCCTCTACTCCTCGTTCGTATGCCGGTTTTGTTTTGGGTCCTACTGCTTTCCAGAGCTTCTCCCGTTGCGGTGACAATCCCCCCCAATATAAAACCACCCTTAATAAATCCTAAATTTATAATCTCAACCCTTACATCTATTTTCCAGTCCCCTTCTTTCTTTTGCTCGCCGCGGCGGGAAAAGGTTCTTCTGAGAGGTCGAGGACACGCGTATGTTCAACTTCCCTTCTTCCCTAAGTCTAATGTCTGAATCTATCTAGTTTCTAGGCTATCTTATTACGCCCCCCCCTCTCTCTCAAAGCTTCTTCTCACGCCGGTTGAGTAAGTGGAGTGAGGATAGGTAAAGGGTCCCTTCTTTAGGCGTTTTTCTGCTTGGGTCCTCCCTGTTCGTCTCCAAGTATCAAACTCCCCTCTTTTCCTCCCGTACCAGATTCCATACGCCTCCTGTACGCCTCCTGTACCCGGATTTTCCCCCCCTCCCGTAATTTAAAGTCATATCAAGCGTAATAGAGGCGATTCCTTTTTCGCTTGCAGGGAGGGTTAGAGTGTGTCAACTCCGACCGTCTCTCCCTTCCCTTTTCTCCAGCGGGCACACATGACCATGCTCTTCCTCTCGAGGCATGGTTAGATCAATGTGGAAGAATTCATGCATTCGCGGCTCTAGTTCCCCTTCTCTCTCCTTACTGACGTGGGAGAGCTGTATCTCCTCCTCCCTTTTTTGTTTGACTGCGATATTGAACGTCTCGCCTGCTCTCCTTTTTGAAGTTCCGGAGCAAGACAGAGAAAGGAGTTCTTCAGTTGAGCGCCCTGATCTATCTTTAAGAGTTCCTTTTCCTTTGCCAACTGGTACAGCGGATTCTTCGGAGGTTGACTAGAATCCCTGACAAACGCTCCCGCCTATCCCGAGTTTGATAGCAAGGACAAGCGGGTCCTTCTTTTGCGACGTGAATCTCCTCACGTTCATTTTCCTTGCTTCCCCGGTGTTTTTTTAATTTCTCCTGGTACTCTTTCCTGCGTACAGGGCCGCCTCGGCGTAAAGCTTACCCACGTTAAGGCGCTCAAGACTCCCAGAATGACTTGACGAGGACCACTCCCCCACTGTCCCGGCTTGTCTCCTCCCGCGTTTATAGCACTTACTCATCTCCTGATCTTCCCTTTTAGAGCCTGTTAGCAGTCCCCTCACATCTTATTCCTAGAGGACGCGGATTGACCCTCCTTGTCCTCCGCCCCAAGAGGACAGAACGTAATGGATCCCGGGTCGCCCCTCTTCTCCCTCGCGACCCGCGAATAGCGAGTTCGCACTTCTTCCTTGAATGGTGGCTCATTGATGAGAAGGTGCGGACATAGGGATCTTTAGTATTTTGTGGATTGTCACTCGGCTTATTCGGGAAGAAGTCCATGACCCAGCCGTCATACCGTCCCCTCCCGAGCTTCTCGCGGTCTTCGGGACGGTCGAGCGTGTCCTACAGGCCCAACCCTTCGGTTTATGACAGTATCTTATGAGCCGTCCCAAAAGCCTTATTCCCCAACTTCCCCCTTCGTCTATCTTCCCACCCAGGGATACGTAAAGACATGAGGCTCCCCCCCCATCCAAATCCTGCCCTCCCCCAAACAGAATACCCGGTTTCTTTTTGTGCTCCCCCCCTCGCGGGCGTGGTCTTTCTGATGTTGCGGCTATAGCCTAAAGTCCTCGACCGAATGTCCATCTCCCCGCGTCATTGCCCTTCCCCTTACCCTTCCTCCCCGGCCGGAGTGTGTCTTTCTCTGAGGTTCGGCTTGATGCGAGGTTGTTTTTTTTGTGCGTCCCCCCGCCCCCTGCAACTGACTGCCGTCGCCGTGCGCGCTATTTTTTTTACGTCCTGCCCGGCCTTCCTAGTCTCCTCTTTTTTCCCCGCAGCCACAAAACCAACCCCCACAAACAACCAACCCACACAACCCACCCCAAAAAACCCCAACCACAACCAAACCCAACAAAAAACACACCTCCTTTCTTGAGTGACGACCTCATATTGACCCACCAGGCCTTTTCTGGACGCCCTCTTTGAGCGTAGGCGATTTCTCTCGGTCAATCGGCTGACAGAAGGTATGGGTAACCCCAAATCCCTAGTTAGAAGGTTCCCCCCCGGAATCCATCTTATTTTGGCGAGCCGAGTTATGTATCTAGTCTCGCGTCCTTCCCCCCCTCCCCTACTGCGACGTTTCGGAACAGGTCGCTTCCCTTTGGCTTAACCTTTTTCCACGACGGTTTCGCCCAGGTGCTCCCAGGTAGATACAGAATGGTGACGGTTCCACGGGACCTTTCCTTCGGTCGTCCGGCACCAGATATGGAGACGTTCCCCCATGCCAGGTCAGTCCCGCACTCACGCGGGCCCCGTCCTTTCGCGGCCCCACTTAAAATCCCCCCAAAGGACCTGGGAAAGACCAACTTTTTCTTCTTCTTCCTCCTTCGATACGCGACCCCCTCCTTTTTTTGAGCCCGGGGATCTTCGTAACCCAGTTTCGAGCGGTTGCAAACACTTGAGACAGAGAAGTCGACCGGTTTTACGCCTCAGTCCCCCCAGCCTGGCAGGGCCCTGCATGACATTCCCTCCCACCCTTCCGGAACGGCCGGCGCGACGCTGAGTTTTACTCGAGAGTACTGGTGCACCCCCTGGGCCGAAGCCCCCCCTTGTCGACGTCGCCTCTGCCTTACCTCTATACGGTCCTTTTTTAGACGCCGCGGTCTCTGGGGTCCCCCCTAGTCGTCGGGGCCGGCGTGAGTGGTGTTAGCGGACTGAGACAAGTTGTTTTTTGTTTTTCTTTGGGTTGTTGTCTTCTTTCTGTTTTCTTTTTTTTTTTCTTTTTTTTTTCTTTTTTTTTTTCTCTGTTCTAGCTTTCAGCCTATGGCCCCCTTTCTGTCTTCGCTCCTGTACTTCATTCCTTTCCCCTCATCCCTAGAAGAGAGAAGGTAGATATCCTGGAAGTAGTCTCGATCCCCCACTTCTTAGCCCTTTCTTGACTGGGACTTTAAGTATTAGTCCGTCTCTCTGACGCGGCCTGGGTTGATTTCCGTAGAGCTTTTTTGGTTCCGGTTCCCCCCCGGCTGATTTTCGAGAGCAATTCCCCCTCTCTCTGCTCTACCGTCTGTGACAACGAGCGGATTAATCAGCGTAGTGGTACCTTCTCGCGGCACGTCCTTCCCCTTTTTCATTTTCCAGGTGCCTGATTTCTTCAGCTTTTCCTGCACTCCAAAATTGGAGGAACCTTGTTTGGAAATGCGTGCTTCCAGCATGTTTTCTAAAGCCCGTCCTTTCACCTTAGCGTTGCCGTCCGCTAAAAGCAGTTACTGTGATGATGGCTCGGCCCTTCCTACCTCCGCCATACTATTCAGGCATAATAGAATTCCGGTCACTTTTGTTCCCAGCCGATCTGGTTTTCTCGGGGGGGTGCTTGCTGTGACTCTTTCCCGTGCTCGATTAGCCGATGTTCGTCATTCCCTACGGTTGTTACCATCCTTTATCCCCGCCCGGCCTACCCCATGTTTTGAAAGGGATAGGTCCTTCAATTTTTTACTTCTTGCTGTCGGCTGCAGGATTCCCGAAGCCCCCACTCCTTCCATGTCCTTCCCGATCCGCGGCGTTTATGCTTTTTAAAGATGGATATATGGAGTCATTTTGCGTGAATTTGTGTTTTCTTCCTCCCTTTCGTTATTTAGTAGTTGTTCTCGTGATCGTTAGCTGGATGAAACTACTCCCCCCCTGCTCACTCGCCTAAAGTTACAGGCCTTACTGAAATCTCGTGCCCCTGTCTTTTTCGATCCTACACATGCACTGGGTCCTCCCCCTTATCCCTTACGTCTACCTCCCTCAGTCGCCTTCACTTCTTCTTTTACGCCAATCTGAGCAGAATCCCCCCCTGCCTCCTTCAGTAGTCCTCTTCCGCTCGTTCTCATCTCTCTCCTTTTCCGACTAATGTTTTTATAGAGAAGCACGGAGCTCCCCCGGCTGGATATTGACTCCCGAGAGCTACGAGCGGCACCATGAAGCTTGTTTGGCGATCTTTCCCCCGAATCGCGTACCAAGTGATCGTTTCCTGCCTGATCTTTCCCGCGCACGCTTTATTCTGTCTGCTTGCTTCTTTCCTTAGTGTGTTAGGGGACGGTATCCAAACAGGCGGGGGGAGCACCCCTTCTCCCCACTGAACCGACCAGCCTGTGAACCCCCAAATTCCCCCAGCGGACTTCACGTACCCCCCCAAGCGGTTCCTTGAAGGACCTACCTCTCGTCTTTTAGGAACTGAGGAAGTTATACTGAGCTGCGATTTCTCCTCCAGAGCATCCCCTGACAGAAATACTGAAAGTCCCAACAGCGATCACACTCCCCTACGGTTCCCCCAATTTGGGCTGATATCCATTTCGCGACAACCGTCGTCTCTTCCACCTCCCCCCTCCACTCTATGTTCTTTCCCCTAGGCCGGAACGTCCATGTCAAGCACGCCAGCCACCGCTCTCCAACAGTAGGGTTGAAACCACCGCCGCCCTACTTCTCCCGGAGGCACTTGTCGGCGTACGACCTTCGAGCCGCCCTTGCCACCATTCTGAATTTTTCCCGTATGTCCCTGAGGAGGCCCTTCGGCCGTGAAACTCTTCTTCCCCCTCCACGTTACACTCTTATTTACATGTGAAGTTGCTCCTGTCGGTTGTTGATCGCGGAAGTATGAGAGCCCCTTCGCACGGGCTTCCCTCCCGTTCTTGGACCTTGCCCTCTCGAACCGTCAAATTAGTCATGCTCGCGACGTCTTCATCCGCTTCTCCGGGACGCTCGAGGTCCTTCTTCCCTTCTTTCCTTTCTCAGGGTGAAGGGGCATCCGAACCCCTGCGATATGGACCGCCGGCCAGGACCAGTCCCCCTGGGGACCAGATTGACCCTTCGTGCCTCACGTTCTCACTATTTGTCTCGGACGAATAGGCTTTTTATCCAGAGGTTTTCCCTCTCTTTATGGGCCTTGAGGAGTCGCCGGCTCTATTCGGACGTGCAGCAGGAGAACCTGCTCTGCCACCTCTTTTCTTTCCATAACCAGGGGCCGGTACCTTAAACTTCCTTTTTCCTTGCGGTTTCCAATACTCCCCCGCGGCGGCTACAAAGCGGTTGAAACGTATTGACGCGTCGGCATTTTTTCTTTCGCAAATTGGGTTGGCCCCTTTTCGCCTTTGCACTTCAGCGTCGCCCCCTTTCCTGGATGGGGTGACCGGTTTGCGGACTTCTTTGGACTTTCTTTGTTAAATTTGCGCCCCTTACCCTGGAAGGTGTGTTTTCCTTCAAGTCCCCTGATTGGTATTGAATAAGAGAACCCTTTCACGTACGGGGCCTGTTTTCCCACACCGTCGGGGGATTTTAGACTTGGTATTTTTCCCCCTCTTTTGGCGGTTCGCCCGGTTCCTCTGGGCGGGGTTTGCGCAGCCTTATTTGTTTTGCTTCTTGATGGTTTTTAAAATGCAGCGCTGGCCGCGCGATTACCTTGAACCGAGTCGCGGCCAAGCCTTAGTAGAACTGAACTGGGGAGTGATGGGAACCTGGCAGTTCCAGTCTTCCTAAATTTTCCGGGATCTGTGACCTTAGTTCTAAGTGATTTTCGTGTGGGCTAGCCCGAGGCTCTAGAATCAACTCTATATAGAATGCCAAGTTGATCCTTATTTACTTTACTTACATCCCGAGGAGGACTTTGACCCCCCCCCGACTGCTTCCTGATGGTACTATCTTCCCCCCTAGATCCCAAAATATAACCTCAATAAATCATGTTTTTCTTCGTTTTTTTTCCCCTGTTGTATGTCCTTTCTCTTCTGAGACTTTTTCGGATTTTCTCTCGGACCGGACAGTGAGCTACCGGGACCGTTCCCCACACCCCCCCATTAAATATCTTACTTACCGCGCCGTTTTCCTTTGTTTGGTTGACTCCCCAGAAAGCCCCCTTTTTTGCACTCCGTCGATTCTTCCTACTCATGAAACCTCCCGCCCCGGGGCCGCATGGATGAATGCGGGCCCCAGGGGTCGTTTGGAACATCCGCCGTGACTCTTCACTGTCTCAATTTTAGTTCGAAGAAAAATTGAAAGAGACCTTTTTGCACTATCCCCCCTCCCCCCCTGATGTTTTGGATTTTGGATTTTGGATTTGATTTGGTCTTTGGGGAAACCCGGTGCTTCTTGCCCGGTTGTTCTTCTAACCCGCTGAGTTGACTTCGTGGGTGTCTCTTTTGTGCTATCTTCTTTGCTTCACGGCCCTTTACTTTTTTTTTCTTTTTGTCTCCAGAGAGTCGACACGCGTCTTTTCTTTCCCGTTTTGACGCCTTGCCCTATCGTTTCGCCTTCCCGGGTTTTTGGTTTCTCGGTGGTTCAGATTCGTACTCACGTCCGAGGTAAAACCCCATCTCTCAACACTCCCAACTCCCTCTTTTAACGCACTTTCTCCTTCCCACCTTCCTCGAAGAGATCTCAGCCGAATCTTTTCGCTCTCTTGATAGACCGAGGCACCTGGAAGGCTCGTCTCCAAGATTGTTTGAACTCGGATGTTTACCTTCCACTCTTCTCCCGTTCTCCTTGTGTTCTTGCTGTCGCCATCTTCGCGACGCTCCCCTTTTCACGAGGAGATCGAGTCAACCGATGTAAGCTGACTCTTGGAGGTGATTGATCGTCCATCTTCGGCCCCCGTGGCCGTCGCTGCTGTTTTGGTTCTCGTTGATTTTTTTTTTGACGATCCTTTTCTTCACCCCTCTTTCCGTGCATTCCCCCACGATTTTTACCTCCCATGGAACATCTCGTGTGCTCTGAAGCGAACTTGCTGCCTATGCCACGTCTCCTTCCCCGTCCTTTTTGGTCTGGCATTCAGTTAATCTCGGCGTCAGCCCGGCGTTGTCGGTCCCCTTTTCGTTACTGTCGTTTAAGTCATTCTCCTTACATCCGCTTTCCCCCTCCACTTTCGAAGCGTTAACAGGAAGCCCGACCTTTCGCAGGCCTTTTTTTTTTCCTTCCTTTTCTCCTTAGCCCATGCGACAGGTCGCCTGCTCCTTTTTTCTATATCCGTTGGTGAGAGAAGACTCGACCTGTTCTCTTGTCTACTGTTCGTACGGTTTTTCGCGCGCCTGCTCATTTTTTAGTGAAGAGTCCGATCGGGAAGAGGCCCCTTTTTGTCAGTTTTGCCCCTCCTCTTAGAGTTTTTCTTTGATTGGGTTAGGTGACGACGGTGTCTTAGACCGCAACGACCCCCGAGCTGCTGGTCCTCTCTTTTTCTTCCGACCAGCCGGGCTGGTGTTCCTGAGACTTGCCTGTTGCATTCTTCTTAGGGCTTCACTCTCCGGTTTTATCGGTACATTTCTATCTTTTACCTCGTTTTGACCTCTTTTTTCCCAGTGGTCTTTGGAGTCACCACGTGAGCAGCGCCGCCGTCCCCCCCGATTCTTTAGGTACTTCTGAAGTCCCTACTCCTTTTCATCAGACCTCGTGTCTTCCTTTTCGTTGAGACTGGCTGCGTCGCGAATCTGGTCGCTAGTCCTCACCGCCGCAGGATTTGTATTTTTTCGGATAAAGGTTAATTTAGTGTCAGAACGCAGCAGCGGTCTTTACCGGTAGCCGCGTTCGAGTTTGAAGTCAAGGAATATCTTTTTCAGCATCCGTTCCGCTTAAGTTTTTTGAGTGATGACGAAGGTCCCTTTCCTACTGGAGGATGAGTTGAATCTTTTAATTAAGGTATTCGGGCTACTCTCGGGACCAGCCGTCATTCCCACCTCCCGAGCTCGCTCGTTCTTTCTTTTTTGCTCTTCTTTACGGAGTCACCTTTCGCCGGCCTCTCCCCCGTGCGAAGACCCTTGTTCTGATGGTATACTTTTAGAGCCGCCTCAATACTGATTACCCCCCCAAACTCGTGCACCCCCTCCTTATCTTCCACGGGCTTTACATAGGGCTGCGTTTTTCTACCTCATCCAATCCGCCAATCCAAAATCCCCAAAAAATCCCGACCACAGTGTGGATTGATTCCCAGAGAGGGCGTTTGTATTCGACTTTTTCGGAAGCCGTTTCCATTACGTTAGGATTCCCTTGACAGTTTTCCATATCGTTTTGCTTACTTCAGTTGCAGTTCATCGGGGAGGTTTCTTCCTAGCCCTCGAAGTCGTGAGGTTTTTTGGTAGGTTAGCGTCCACCGAACCCCTTCCCCTCCAGATGCCAACCCCTGAGTTTTCTTTTATTTTTTTCTGGTTGAAAGTACCTGTATTTTTCCCCGTCAACTCTCTAGCACAGTCAAGGCTCGAAGCAAAAAAACGTTCAGACCCCCTTCCTAGCGCCCCCCCTTTGAATTTTTTTCTTATCCTGTTCGTGAGCGATGACCTTTCTTTTTTCCGTCCATCGGTCCGGTCCTTCTTTTTTCACATTTCACTCTTGGACTCGACGATAATACTGGGAACCTTAGAAAGCTTTTCGTTTTGGCTTAGTGAGATCTTCGCGACTGCTCTTAGTCCAACATTCCCCTTCCCTCCGGTAACGGTTCCAGTCCCCTCTATTTTGCATGCACTTCTCTATGGACCCGTCTTCAACCCCGTTCCTGCATAAAGAAAGGGTGTTTTCAGTCTGTTCAATTTACTTCTTTTTTCCCCCTTGCCATTTTTTCCGTTCCCCCGTTTCACCAATGACAGTTTCCAGTACTAAGAGGGGCCCGCTTACTTCTTACAGAGGAAACGCGTTGCTCCCTCACTTTCTTCACTACTCTGATAGAGACAGTTTTCTTTTCCTCTTGTGACCGTGCAAAGCTGTCGCGCGGACGACCCCTTGCTCAATTTCTTGCACACTTTTTTGGACGCGACATTTCCAACGAGGAAGGTCCCTCTTAATTTCCCTCACTTCCGCACTCCTCTAACGGCTCCCCCTGTAGCTTTCGTGCAATAGAGAAGGTACAGGTGCCACACGCGTTTCTCGCCCCCGTGACCGGTCAGATCCGATTGTTTTCCTCCCCTCTCAAACAGGACAAAGAGGTGTGGGACTTTTTTTTTGATATGGAGAACCTCTTTTGTGGCCGGCGTTCACTGGTGTAGAAGGCCCATGAGCAGACACCCTCTTTCCATGAGTGGCTTCCGCTGACGTCCCTTCCTGAATTATCATCGCCATGACTCCACGCGACCCTCACCACTAGCCGAGCCCCTTTTTTTAGAATCCTCTTATAATGGCTTCCCGTCGACGCCAGTTCCGTGATGACCCCCTTGGTGTTTATTTCTCAGGAGGTGTCGTGTTTTTATTGCTTATTTTTTTTTACTGACGCGGCTTGTCCCCCTTTTTCGTTTTCACAGTAAGCGCTCTCCATCCATGATTTATCCCTTCACGCATCCATTATCGGTCATTCGCTTGACTACTGTGACACACTTTCTTTTTCCTTCTCCCGGTGTTTTTTCTTATTCGGATAAGCGTGTGCTTCCTAACACTAGTTGGACCTGGCACGGGCTTGAAAGTCTAGTGTCCTTAATTCTCCTTCAGCCCCCGTTAAGAATGAGTTCCCATACGCTTTCCTTTCCCCATAGAAAATTTTTTTTTTTTTTCTTTTTTTTTTCTTCCCCCCCCTTCGCTTTGTCTCTGATCTTCCGTCCCACTTAGCGAACCCTCATTATCAGCTAGTGAATTCTTCCGTAGTTTTTGTTCAAAGCCGCTTTTGGAGCGTTTTTGGTCTTTCCATGACGCGGTCAGGTTTCCCCTTCCTTGCGGTGACGAGTCTTCCCCTTTCCGAAGACATTGGTTCGCGACCAGCGGCATCCCCTTGTGGAAGCGGCTCGTGAAGCTCCCTGGGTTCTTCGGCTTTCTGGATGGGCCAATCCAAATCTGACCATTCTCGTTCTCTCCCTTCTTAGTTCCGAGTTTATATCGGCTTGTCGTGATCCTATTTTAAGTTGGGTTGTAGATTTTCTCTTTCCCCTTTTTTGGACACATTTCAGTTTAGTTTCGATTGATGACAAGCCCAGCACCGCTTTTGAAACCTCCCATCGTTCCAGAGTCCCCTGGCGACAATCCTCTTTGCTCTCTTCTTGAAAAGTAAAGCGAATTGATCCTTCTATTCTTTGACAGGTTATACCGAGTTCGAGTCAATTATTGCTCTAACTCCTTTTTCGATCCCCCATTGCCGAAAGATTGCCTGCCGCAGGTCTTTTTGTCTCATATATATATTTCTTTGTTTGTCTTCTGACTCTTCTCCCGAGGCGAGAAACGTCGCCTTAGCGGCCTTCGCGAGCCAGCTCTCTGCTAACCTGAAAGTACTCACTGATTCGTTATGTTCCCCCCAAGTTCGTTGAAAAGCCCTCCATGGTTAGACCCTCTTAGCACAATCTGATCGGTGGAATCTCCTTCTTCTTTGCCCTCTCCCTTTTCTCATTTCATCCCTCCCTAGCCGGTGCTGCTCACCCCCTCCTCCCCAACGGGAGACCTGCACCTTGTATACGACCCCCACAACCCCACCATTGCCCCGTTCCCAAGGAAAACGATTCGGGCCTCTTGACTGCCCTTCCCTCTCAGCGGGATGATGGTTTAGTCTTGGTCTCATTGGTGCTTCTCGGGACGCAAACTGCCCCTTTACCGTCTCTCTTCAAACATGCCCCCGTCTTATGGCGGCGGTGGTACATGATTGACCAAAGAGAATTACGAGCTCTCTCCCCCCTCCGCCGTCCCGGAAAGATTTAAGCACGTGCCCCCCCGCGATCCACCAGTTCGTCTTTTACAAGTCCCCACTTTAGGTCGGAATATGAACAAGCCGGTTCTTCTTTCTATTGCCCCCCCTAATCTCTTCAGTAAACATATCTTGCTACACCCCGATTGATCTTGCCTTCCCGGGATCGCTCGGTTGTCCCTTCCCCCGCGTGAACAGATGTGTACCTTTAAACGTTTAGCCACAGTTTCTTTGCCTGTTTCCTCGCGGAACGCTGCATCAGACTGCACGTTTCTCATTTTGGCTTAAAGCCCGTTTTCCATGGACTCTGCGTCGCCCCGTCCAAGGCATGATTAGATTTTCAGCCTCCTCGGTCGCGATAGCTGAAATTAAAGGTCGACCGGCGCCGGGTTCATCCTCGTTCTAACACCCCGGAGAGCCGTGGCCACACGTCCAAATTCCCTTCTCCTCTTCCCGGACAGACTAGGCCTCCCTGTCGTTTTTCCTCACTCCCACTTGTTTGATTCGTAAGATCTAAATGGATGAGGATAACCGTTTGATCCTATTCGGGGCGCTGTGGTGTGCTCCTTTTTGCTCGAAGGAAGTGAAAGTCCACGAAGAAAATGCTTCCGCCCCATCTGAGTCCCGCCGTGGGCGGCTACCCCAAGGCAACCCGCACGATTGTTCCCCATCTTCCCCCCGCTTCTCCTCCCCCCCCCCTTGTTTTTCTTTGGTATGTAGCGATACCTTTTCACTTTGAGAGTCGGCCACCTTTTTTTTTTCCTCTTCCCCCCTCGGGTGGCCCCATTCCGTCGCGAGGCACTTAATATTCGACCGCCTGGCCCTCTTTCCTTTTCGAGGGGCGTGCATTCTAGTCCGTGAGGCCTGATTCCCAGCTTGTTCACTCCTGTCCCCCACGGTCCCCGGGACTGTTGTTGCCAAGTCGCTGTCTGTCCCCCCCGCCGACCCGTCTTTGCACGCGCCCTGGGTTCCGTACCCTGTCGTTTGGAGAATTCTTCTAAGAGGTGGGTTTTGACCTTTTTTTGGACGGGAGTGAAGGGGGCCGAGGGCTTTTTTTTTTAGTTCGTATGCTGAAGTCTGGCATTGGCAAAACCTGCTCCTCTGTGGCCCCTTTTTCCAGTCCCTTGTACCGGGTTCAGCCCTCTGGTGCAATTACCTGGGGAGCATCGAGAGATACCCGTTTCTAGTGTAGGCTCCCCGTCTTCTCGGCTTCGATCCCCCCTCCCGTTTCTTCGTCGCCGGAGGTCGTTTTTCCTGCGCCCTCCTTGATTTTGAAAGCATCAATATCTTCGCCAAACCACAGTTCTTTTTCGTGTATTTTCCCCCGAAGGATTCCCGTTTTCCAAGCGCATTCCTGGGAAATCGACCGGGCCGAGAGTGTTCTCCATCTCCTTTTTACTGACCCGTCCAGACCAATGGGTGGGGTCAATTCTGATTTCGTCTCCGAATCTTTTTTTTCTTCGCGCCTTTTCTTTGCCGTTAGCGCTCGATGTACCGGGCAGGATCTCCCCCGTTTTCTCACCAACACAAACAGGAATCGTCGGCTTAGACTTAGCGCTGGTGCATTGGGGCTTGTTGTTCCTGAACGTACCCGCACCCTGCTCCCTCCTATTCTGGGCCGTTCCCTCACACCCCGGGCGGGTCGACTTTATTTAATCCCTCCCCCCCTGGCGATGCTGCGAAGTTTTAGGAAATTAGCCTTGAAGCTTGACCGGTTTATCCTAACTCGAGTCGAACTCCCGCTCTGGGCTTTTCCGAGAACTTCTCAATCGAAAGTTTGCTTTGTATGTTCTTTCTTCTTGGATTTAGTTTTGGACCCCCGAAGCCGGTGGTTTCCGTTTCCATCGGTGTTTTGCTCGTTCCTATCTGAGGAGTGCACTTCAAGTTGGGGGTAAGTTGCGATTCTTTGGCGGTTCCTCTTTAACCAGAAGGGGGTTCCCCGGGATCTGTCCTTCGACATCCCGTCTATCCTCCCTCGATTACCTCGATGACCTTGGCTTTTTGTTTTTTATTCCTCCTGGTCCCGCGCTTCCGCATACCTGTGGACCAAAAAAATATAAATAAATACCCGGCACTCCCTCGTACCCTTCGTCTCCTGCGCACCTTTCAGAGCCGTCGTGCTTGAGATACAGAGTTCTTTTGGTTTCTCTGAGAACTGGTTTCATCCTCGCTTTTTCTTCCCGCTTGGCGGACACTGAGGATGTAAAGTGGGTCTCTTCCTCCGTCCTTCTGCTTGTGTTCTCCCCCTGCCGTTCTCGACGAGAAGGCCCTCTTAGTAGAGGACCCGCACGCGCCTTCACGCTGCTCTCCAAGAGTTTTCACTCATTGGGATGTTGTCCCCAGTACCATCGTTGAGGAGGAGCTGTCGGCGTGTTTCTGGTGGGGGACCGTCTCATCGTGTCGGCAGTTAATATTAAAAAGATTACCCCCCTCTCCTTTAGATCACGACCCTTTTCCGGACTCCGTATTTGTGAGGATATGACTCGCAGTTCTTTCTTCCCCATTGCCTAGATGCATGAAGTCCTGAGTAATCTCGGCGATCCTTCCTCTTTTTTCCCCCCCCGTTTCCTTTTTTTTGTCACCCCCTCCCGACATCACGATTCTAATAGAGTGTAAACTGACCGCTTCTCTCCTCGTTTTGGCGTCACTCGAACGCCCCTGTGCGCGTCGGCGTTCGACCGTTAGAACTCAGACTGCGACCCTTAGCTCTTTTTCCTTCTTTCATCTCTCCGTTTTTTTTTTTTCTCTATGTCCCTAGACCCTGGAAGGGATCCCCGAACGAACGATTTTCCTCGCAGTAGTTCCAAGG
>Ga0179591_1160045_pt1 | contig 19492 bp, 21 predicted proteins | sample CZOMad2_1_08_16f_FD_182891 | JGI IMG/M metagenome (GOLD analysis project Ga0179591, IMG submission 182891) | Vadose zone soil fungal communities from Angelo Coast Range Reserve, California, USA - CZOMad2_1_08_16fungal (PacBio error correction) | ecosystem: Environmental > Terrestrial > Soil >... | reverse complement strand
CTCCCTCTAGTAAAAAGGATGTATTCTTCCCTTTAGATTTCCTAAATTCCTCCTTCCATCTATAGTTTCACACGCTCCAACGGGTTGTAGACGCTGTCTTATAGAATCCTTTGAGAATCCAAGCAAGTAGTCCAGTTTCCCGCTGCCCCCCTTCGAAAGATTTTAGGTTTTTTTTTTCGCCCCTTCTCAGAAAGATCCGAATTAAATTTCTACTCTCCCAGCGCCCGAGGGAAAAAGTGATGCGCTAGAAATTGCCCTTTCTTTTCTTCCAATCGATGCCACCCCCTTTTCACTTCTGGTTTCTGATGCTGCCTCATTCTACCACCCCTTCAGGCACACTGTCTGCAATGACCCCCTACAACGTCCACTTTTTATATGGTTCCTCCGGAAGCAAGATGCTGACTATTCCCCCCCCCCTTGTAAAGCTAAACCGGCTACCCTATCCCTTGAACGACCCCGGAGCTTCAATTCAAACCAAACTTCCCCTTTTGAGGTAGCGCCTCCCCTTTCTTAACTTAATAAATCGTGTGACCACCCTAGTATTCCCTGCAAGAGCCCCACAGACTTCTTCACAAGGTGGAAGTTCATCCCTTTTTCTAATCAAAGGACAAGTATCACTTTTTCCTTTGTTCTGATTAGAAGTCCTTCCAGTTGTACCTTTCACGCATTTAAGATATACTTTCCTCTCCTTCGGTTTGTTGAGCGATACCTTCCCTCCTTCCCCATGACTAATTCTGCCTATACTCTGACTCCCTTTCTCCAACCACCCCCTTCCAAGTATTCCCGTTGCATTCCAGGTTTCCCATGCGTACTGCCCCGCCGTACAGCTTTTTTCTTTCGTCATACGAAGTGTATTCTTCCATCTAGTGACTTAGTCCGTCCAACAGTGTCTCCCCCCTCCTTTTGCCCTTGAGTCGCTCTTGTCTGTTCCATCGGTTATAAGTTGGCCTCTGTTAGCACCATTTCGGCTTCTCCCTCACACATTCCTTGCGTCAGTTTCACCTTCCATACTCCCCTGCCCAATCTGCTGTTTTTCTTGATTTGTGGTGTTTGGTGTCCATGGATCAAGTTTGACGATATTAGGCGATTTCGTTCAAATCATTTCCCCTGTCCTCTTGCCCACGGAGTTGTGATCCTCTTTCAGCATCAAAAGTCCAGCGAGCCCTTTTCTTGTTTCTCGAATGCACGGTTTTTCCTTTTTTCTCTTGCGCCTTTCCTAGGCTTCTGTCTTAATGTTTTGCTCCGAAGCTCTTCGAGCTTGCATTTCGTGCTGCAAAACTGACGAATTTTCGTTTACTCAAAGCTTCCCCGTTCCCTCCCCCTTCGCTGGTGCATCGGGTTTTGATGTGAAACCTCCCGTTCGGGTAGCGAGCCCTATTCCGACACTCTAAGGCAAAACTACAGCCGTTCCGTTTTTCTTTTGTTTGGGGTTGCTCCCTTTTTACGATCTCTCTGCCCAGTCCCTGATGGATACATAAACAAATATAATTTGTTCTCAAGCGACCCCCGGCCATGATCTTTGACCTGCTTCCCCCTCTCCCTTTCTTCCAGTCACGCCGCCAGGGTTGGATTCGGCGCTGGTCGGCTCCTTGTCACCCCCTCCTTCCCTCTGATGATGTCACTTGTGATTCATTGCCCTAATCGGCCTTGGTGGTTTTAGGAGAAAAAAATCAAGCTCCTTCCCCCCTCTATCCTTACAAAATACACCCGGGGCGTTTTTTTCCTTTCTATTAGACCCCTCCCGATTTCTATTATTTTTGTACCCGAGATGCAGCAGTATGTCTAACAACCTACCCCCCCCCCCTCTTTCGTCTTGGCCATGAGAACCCTCCTACCCCCTTTCCCTCCCCCCTGAAAATAGCTGCAGCATCCCCTCTTCGTGACCTCCCCTCTGCTGCCTTGTAACCTTTGTATTTCTTGTTTTAACTATTCGGTTTAAAAAACATGCCTCTTTTTCCTTCCTCCACACTTAATCTTGACAACCGCAGATTTTTCCCGCTGACCCCACCATTTGATGGTATTAGGACACTCTCCCCCCTTTCTTCTCTCCTTTAAGAGCCCTGCGTGTTCGCTTCTTCTCTTGTTCTCTTTGTCGGGATTGGACTAGATCTCTGTGCCAAGAGCTCATTTATCTGACTTGCTTCGCCGCGTAATCACTAATACCTTTACCCAGCCCTTTCCAAAATTACGACCATCTACCCCCCCCATAGTCCCCTCCCCTAAATTTTCTCATTAGTGGCTCCCCCAGGTGTGTGTCCTGGGTGGGTTCTACCTCCTTGAGTGAGGCTGGTTAGGCGGTTTTCGTCTTTTTTCTTCCTCATCATCCGTTGTTGTTTTTGCTTTTGCCCGTCGTTTTCCTATTCCCTCCCCCTCCCTCATGAGGTTCAAACCCCCCATCTCGACCCATTTTTTAAAAGGCGGCAAGATATCTCGAGATGGAGTCTGTTTTGTAGTGACTTTTTTCCTCCTTCCATTTTGGGATAAGGATGGTCATGTCTTTTCAGTTTCCTTTTCCTCTTCTTTCCCCAAGCCCTACGAAGGACCCCGCTTTTTTCTATTCGCCTCCAATCCATCAATCCGCCGGCCTACTCCCCCTCCTGTTCTTGGCCAAAGTCGTTCTAAACCCTGAGACTTTTTTCTCTGCCCCTCCGTTACTGTTGTTTCTGCGCTAGAGCGTTCAAGCTGAATTAGTATGCTTTTTTCCCCTTCTTTTTTCCCATACCTTGGACAACTCTCAGGCGTAAGGGGTTCCGTTTTTTGCTATTGCTTCTCTCATTGCGTGCGCTATTTCCGACCCGGGAGGTCTTTTTCGGCCCCATTAGTTTTCCTATCCCACTAGAAACTTACAAAAGTAGTCCAATTTTTGTCTCCCAACTCGCTCTTCTTAACTCACCCCTCCTCCCAACCTCCACCTCTGTCTTTGACGATTCCTAAGACTTTCTCTTCCTTTTCCCAATTGTGTTGAGTGTAATGATAGAGGTGTTCCCTTCTTTTTTTTCCCCTCCCCACAAAAATGAAGTATGCTTTCTGTGTGTTTTTTTCTTTTTCTTTTTTTTTTTTTTTTTTCTCTCCTTTTTTTTTTCGAAATTTCCCACCTTACCTCGATCCTCCCCCTTCCCCTAAACTCCAGTGTAAGAGAAAATCCCCCCTTTTTCGATGGTACCCCTGCTTAAGGATATTGCTGACCCATGACTTCATCTGCATGGGAAGTTACTTCTTTACCTTATGCTTTAGTGGGGATATGTAAACCGATTTTCCGTCTCATTCTCCCTCAGCAAGGTGAAGTCAACAAACCCCCCCCCAGTTTAACGGCTGTATTTGTCCTTTAGAGTGTAGAATAGTTTTGGAATATAAAGAGCAATCTATCGTTTTTTTACCTCTTCCACCTCCTAACCTTTGTCTACCACTGTCTGCTTTTAGTCCTTTCTTCCTTTCATCCCCCCCGTTTCTTATTATCAGATGGAGAAGACAGACGTCTCCCTGCGAAGACTTCCGCTTTCCCTTTCCCCTCGCCCCTTCCCCCCTGACCTGAGGACACGCACCCCCTTCTCTCTCTCCCCCATAATGGCGCGCTGTTCTCCCCCCCTTCAACATTTTCAAGTCCGGAGCGGTCATGATGATTTCGCCACGTCTTCTATACCCCCAGGCAACACTGGCTGTCCCCTCCACTTCCCATTCACACGCCTGATTCGATTATGGGACCTTTTCCTCCCAAGTGTTCGCCTAGCGTCCCACACTTCCCCCTCCCATCATAACACTTATCAAACCCCTTCCTAACTTCTTCATTGATCAGCTCCCACAAATGACGAGTCCCCTCCCAATGTGGACGGAACTTTTTCCTTCATACCAATATTTTTTTTCTCCCATAAAATTACGTCTTTCCGTCGTAGCAAAAGCAGGTAAGGATGGCCGTAAACGCTTGCCTGCCTTCCCCTTCTTAGCCTTTCCTCTTTGGCTTTATAATCAGCTCCCCCTTCGATTCGCATTATTGGTGTCCCCCCCGATTACCGTTCTCCTCTCTTTTTCCTCCTAGTGTCTTTTGTTTTTTTTAATAGTAAATCGTTCATGGTGCCACACAATACTAGGTCAGATAGAGCCCCTTATCTTATTCTACCCCCCCAACGGGTAACGAGGAATTTAACTTTTCAGATCATGATTCTCCCTCCGACCGCTTGTGCTGGGGTGGGCGACTTCCGCTCAGATCACAAAGATGTAGGAAATTAGTCCTCAAAGTGATTTACTCAACTCAAGTGGGTAAGCTGCGAAGTTCCCTTTTTCTGTCATCGGTTCCTTTTCCTCCTGTGAGAGTTGACCCTAGTTGTATTGCTTTTTCCGCCTGCGTAAGTTAAGTCACATAACTTTTTCCTATATGTAAGTGTGAATGTTGTATGTAAGACCTTTGTGGTGAAGTCTATCGCCCTTCGTACCTGATTCCCTCCACACCCGGGAATCTTTTGACACGTTATTTTACTCTTTGCCTTTCCCCCAATATCGAGAAGTGGGTTACTGCTATGCACGGTGTCCTCTCAGAGGGGCTTAGGAGACAAGGAATCCTTTTGGCGTTCTCACGGTGCGCGAATTTTCTTTCCCTTCCTCCTCTTGTCACCCCCTTGACACAGGGCTTTTGGGGATCTCCAAAAAGCGGCCTAACGCCCACTTCTTTTCTCCCCCCCCCCAGTCTATTTAATCTGGTGAATGAAACCGCGGATTTTTCCTTCTCGCGGCCCCCTTCAGCCCCTCAACGCCAAAAGACAGCCGTGGATTTTGCGGGGGATGGGTTGCTTCACATTTCTCCTCCCCTCTCCTCTTTCATTCGAGGTTGTACATATAAACTCCCTTTCTTTCTCAAGCGACCCCCCATGCCGGTTTTTTTCCCCAGTCCTCTAGTAGCTTGACATACCTCGACGTCTGGGCGCGGGTTCTTTTCCCTTTTTGATGAAATTCTCTTCCTTTGATATCAACGGGCAAAACCCTTCCCGGGGTTTTCTGAGTACACAACCTTCCAGCTCTGGACCTCTAGTTCCCCCCCTCCCTGACCGTTGGCCCCCCCTTGATTTCTCTTTCTGTCAAGACACTATCTTAGTATTTCTTCTTTCCTCGATCTCCGTTTTTGCCCTTTCCCCCCCCAAATTTACTCACTTGATTTTTTCGGAAGTTGTAATGATCCCCTACTCAACCCCCTCCCGAGGGTAAGAGCGGTGGAATCCCTTTTTTCTCTTACTCCTTTCCTGGATGCCTCACCGAGAAAGACTGCGATGTTCCCCTTTTACCCCCCCTAAGCTGCAAACTACCGACGTGCTTTCCCCCACCTGAATGAGACCTCGAAAAACCGTTGATTTTATTCCTGCCACTCCTTCTTCTACTTTTGCAGCGCCCTGAGGGTTGCTTTATTGTATCGTCTTTATTTGGCACTTCGGATAGATTCCCAAGCATATAGCTTGATCTCCCTTTCGCCGCGTCCTCAATGCCCTCAGGACCCAGCAATTTTCCACCTTTTTTCGCCCCCCCCAACATAGCAGGACGCACTTCTTCTCTTTTGTTTTTTGGACGCCCATTCGGCAGGGTTGAGTAAGGTTGTAGACCTCCTGCTTCATCTTGGATCCTCAGCTCAGAATCTTTCTTTCCCCCTCCTACTTTTTTTCGTCATTTGATATTTCCGGTTCTTCTCCAGCCTCCCTATGATCTATACACACACCATTTTCTTCCCCTCTATTTTTCCACCTCTTCCAAGATCTCCGATGGCTGTCGTAGGCATATCTTCCTGAGAGTCGCATTTTTTGGCTTTTACGTTTGGTCCCTCAGGATTCCTTTCCTGCAGCCAGATCAAGGCGATTTTGCCCGATCCTCCCCCCTCCCAAATCCCTCCCCCCCGATCCCGACCGAAAAGCGCGCATCTTCTTTTGCCCCCCTTTTACACCTGCGATTACGAAACTAATCATTTTTTTCGAGGCTTTTTTCCCCTGGGCATCTGACTTCGTATGATTTTTCCAGCTTTCTTTTTCCCCAGCTGTTGAAAATCTAAGCGAGGGGTGAAGGCCTCAGAGGGCTTTCCCCGTCTTTTTCCCTTCCTTTTGCTCTTTTACCCGCACTTTCGGTTTTAGTGCTTTTTTTTCTTTCTATCCTTTACCGAACATCCAAGTACTCTTTTTCTTTTCTCTCCCACTTCACTTCGATCTCTTACAACCAAAGACCTCCCACCCCAACGAAACGGGTATTGTGATTTTTGAACTCCCCGCCTCCGTCACTTTCCCCCTCTTTAGTTTTACTTTTCTATTTTGTCGGTCTGAAGGTTTAGAATTAACCCCCCAATGTTTGATGTCGTGTATATAATCCCCCTCACTTTTTTTGAACTTTCTCCCGCCCTCTTCCAGTGCAGACCAGCTCACTCCCCCCCTTCTCTTTTTGTACTCCCTCTTCTTTTTCTTGCTTCCCACCACATTAAGAAGTGTTTTTCTTTCATCCCATTGATTTCATAGTGTTTTGAATGTACCACACGACGCTAGGAGTGTCCCTCACTTGTGGAACGACCCCACCCACATCCTCTTTACCCGGCTGTGTTGGTGCCGTTAGTTTTACAATATTTCCAATCAGCCCTCAGTTCCCCCCGACTTCACCGATGGGTTCCCCCTCTCCTCTGTCTTCCTTAGAAGATTTGTCGATCCCACAAGACCGTTGAGACCGTTCCATGTCCCTTTTCAGCCCATTTGTTTAGAACCTTTTGGTTCCTTTCTCCGATTTCCATGGAATCAGCTCCCCTGCCGCTGAGTCCCCCTTTGATTCGATTAAAAATTCCCTTTCGCTTCTTTTAGCTTCCAGAGGATGACAACACCCTTTTTTTCCCCGTCCGTGTTGATTCTTCTCCGCACATTAATCGCAACCTTCCCCCCCCGTCTGCACATGACAGAACCACGTCCACGCATCTTTGCCGATTATGTTACTGAACGGACCATTTTTTTTTCCCCCTCCACAACTGGAAGCTTGGTCCACCTTCCCCCTCCCCCAGACACAAGGAGTGCTCCAGCTACCCACCTTTCCTTTTCTTGACGTTTTCATCAATTTCTTCTTCATTCCTACCCCCTTGATAACACACTAGTATGCAGACATAGCCCAATCAGGTAACTTCTGGCAGTAACTCATCTCCCCTTTTCGGAACGGATACCTGTCCCTCTTTTATTCACCCGGGTCACGATTCCCTATTATGTGCAATGACAACCCTATTTATCTCTCTTTCACCTACAGTTGTTGTTTGTTTCTTCTCTATTGATTATTCATGGCAACAAAGCGGCCTTCTTTCTTACCATGATATTAGCCGAAACCAATCTTTTCACGATCTTGCCCTTGAACGGCGCCCCACTTTCTCGACGGTTACCTGCTGATCTTTCCGTTGCATAGTACCGTGTGTATTTCTCAAACTCTTTATGAATTAGCGTCCCCCCCTCCTAACGCAGTGTGTAAGATGTCGTTTTTTCTTTGTCCCTTTTCAAGGGGATAGCATGTTTTAGCCTTTGAAGGTTCTCACCTATTTCGTAAGTTCATTTTCAAAATAATTATCCCTCTTTCCTTTCAATTTTTAGGTGCTCCCCCTTCCATGGGCTACCGAGCGATACTGTGCGCCTATCATAACCCCCTTTAACTGCCTTTGAAACTTTTTTTGTTGGAACTCTGACTCTTCCCCCTCGCTCTCTCTTTTTTTTTTCTCGAATTTGCCTCCGCGCAGTTTGGGCGCGAGCCATTGTGTTCAAATTCTGGCTTTTTCTCCTCCCCTGTTGTCTAAGCTGTCGTCCTAGTCCCTGCTGATTTCCTACTTTGGTGTGATTTTCAATTCTAGAACCTTCTCCCTACAGCCCTCAGCGTGACCCGTTTTTTGTCTGTGATCTTGATGTCCCCTATCTTATTTTGTAGGAGGCCCTATTGCAAATATAACCTTTTGCACAACCAACTACAGCCCGTTCCGAGAGGGCTGGTTGAGGGGTTTTTGATTCCCCCTCCCTCTTTTCCGCTTTTCCTAGCGTCCATTAAAACCGTGAAGTCCCGTAGCCACTGGGCCAGCACCTATTCTGTTGGTCCCCTGCATGGCCCGTAGCTGTACAGTCTCTCTTTTGGTTTGAGCGGGTCACGGAACTTTTGTCCGGGCTTAGGTGAAGCGCATTCTGCGGGCCTCAAGGGCGACATAACTGACCTTGGTGGTCTTCGCCCCACGCCAGAATCGGCCACCTTCTATCCTCACCCTCCCCCTTTTTTCCAGTGAGGCGGTTTTTAGAGATATCCCAATTACCGGTAATTTTTCCTTGTTTTGTCCTAGTTTTATCACCAATTTAATACTTTGATGTGGAATTTTTCTCGCCCACTACTCCCATCAATAAAAACCCAAACCCCCCCTTTTTTGGTTCCCTACATTTTTTTCAAAATCTCTCCCTCCAATGGCGCATTCAGTTTTTTTTTTCCGAGAACATCTGCGCTTTTCTAGTTTTCCCCCCCCCTTCGCTTTGACTCTAAGAATATGCAACGTCCGAATGCGACTCCCCCTGTCAAAAAAAGGATATTGCTACTCCTAAGTTCGAGAATTTGCCTTATCCTCCCTTTTTCTATCTTCCTTTGAGCGTTGATGGATTTTGGCGTTTCCGAGCAACAAGAGCGCTTCTTTTTTCGGTCTTCGAGAGCTCCTCCCCCCATTTCTCATCCTTTTTTAGCCAAACGGCATTCCCCTCCCCGTCGCCAGAAAGCCATCTCTATTAGATGTTACTCCCCCTTTTTTTTCTTCTGACCCGGGTGTGGTTCGACGTCATTCTTTAGGATGGAGCTAGTCATAATTCTTCATATAATTTGTTTGTGAGAGAGATGATTCTCCGCCCCTTCCTCATCCTCATGCGGTAGCCCCCCCCCAGTCCATAACCCGTATGGCGTCATCGGAACTAGCTCTATTTTTTCTTATCTTCCCCCTTTGTTGCTAGAGGTCTACTCTTTTCCTGTCGGTCCTGGAGTGACGCGGAGAAGCCTCCTAAAAGGAGTCTTGTCTCCTTCCCCCCCCCCCCGTCGAAGCAAAATACCTTTCCAACGATCTCCCTCACCCACTACCCCCCAGGTGCTTATCGTGAAACCCTCCTTTCTTCCCATTATCCCTGTTTTTTGGCTCCTCGGTCGGTCTCTCCCCGCTGCCTTTGTATTCTTTGTCCAACTATCTTGTTTTTAAATCAGCTTGGTGACCCCACGGCTCTGGTTCCAGGAGCACGGCTTTTTGATCCTTTGATCTTTTCCCGCAATGGCGGTTTTTCCGTCGTTCCCCCCCTTCCCCCCCGTTTCAAAGTAGTAAATTGCGTTACCTTTGAACTTTTTTTCACCCCCAAGAAGAAAAATACAAATAGTGGTATTGACGTCCCCCCCGCTTTCCTGGAACAGTTAGTGGATGTGTAGCTAGTTTTGAGTTTTTTTTTTTTCTTCACACCCCAAGCGTATGCCGCCCCCCTCCCTTCTTTATCCTTTTCTCTCCCTCACGGAACCCCGTGCTCTCATCAACAACCCTTTTTTTTTCTTTCAAGTACCCGGATTCGATTCACGACATTCCTATTGTACTGTGTTTTTTTCCTATCAATCAATTTTTGTTTGCTATTACCCCCTCTTCCCTGCCGGCTAACTTCTAACCTGGCCAAGAACCCCCTCCCCATCCTCTCTGGAACGGCTTTGACGTTAGAGTAAATCTTTTAACCTTCCTCATCTTTTCAAAAGATGCACCACCTTTCTGTCTCAGATTTTGATTTTCTAAGATGTTAGAATCAAAACCTTATTTGTCTCCCCTCAGCTTTCTACGAAAGATTCGTCAGCCATTTTTCTTTTACTCCTTTCTCCCTTTTAACATGTGCCCGCACACGCCGGCCCCCGTGATGCATTCCTCACCACCTTGCTCCTCCTTTCTCCCAAGATTCGCCCAACCCGTTCACGTGTCGGGGCTGAGATTTCATTCATCGCCTCCTCCGTTAAACAATGGAGGCAATAACCCCCCCCCCACCACGCCACTGCCCTGATGCGATATTTTCCTTCCCTACTATTTCAATGATGTCTCCCGTCCAAACTTGGAACCTTTCTAAACTGCCCTCCCAATTATCCCCAACCCGTTCTTCCACCCACCCCTTCGCTGCTCAGATTAAACAAATTCCCTTGACCTTCTTTAACCCCCTTTGGCTGTTATAATTCTACGTTGAGACACCCCCCCTCAGTATGCCATGACATCTTTTTTTCCCCCCTCATTTCCCCAGGCTGTTTAAGGACCGCTGTTTACGGCCGTTCAATGACCTTATACTGTGCCCGATTGGTTTTCTTCTCCCTCCTTGTTTAAGCGATTCCTACACTTGGGTAGACCCGCTTCGCATCTCGCTTTTCCTTTTCTTTTTAGAGATTCGTAAAGCTCTGTTTTGTTTTTTTTTTTTTTTTTTTTTTTTTTTCATAAAACGATTCTTTGTGATTTGTTTTATTCCTTACCCTCTCCTACTAACACAAATCGGGGCAAATAACGTTCCCCTGGACTCAAGTAAAAAGTATTCCCCCTTTAATGTGTTCTCTGTCTGGAATACGTATTTTTCTTCTCCAAACCTCTCCCTTCCCCTTCAAGTCCAAGTGAGACACCCTTACCCTCAGGGTGTAATATGAGACGATTGTTTTCCTTTAATCGTTATCATTGAAGAAGTTTATGAGCGTCCTTTCCTGTCGGTATGTAACCCAATTGTGTTGCCTCCCAGTCTCAAAACTACACAATATGACATTTTTTCCCTGTGAGGTTTCCTGCAGCAATTTTTGTTGCGATTAGTGCTCCTTTTCTGCGATCATCCTCCTTCTCCTGACCACGGGCTTTAAACTTGCTTAAACGTTTGTATCTCTTGAAGCTAAAAGTCGCCTTTTTTTCTTTTCTCTGTTTCTAATCCGGTTTCCCTCGCGCGGGGAGAGTTAGCAGGGAACTAGTGTCTCTTTTTCGTTCCGGTCGCGTAAGCTTTTCTCCCCCTCGTCTTCAGTCGTGGGAAACCTTCCCTCCGGGTCGTGTGTTCCCCCCATTCTAAAGCCTCAGCGCTCGAAACCCGGCTTTGTTACGTGTTTGATTTTGAAACGAGAGATGGAGTTCTTTCTCCTTTCCCCTATTTCCCCCCCCTCTAAACGGCACCCCCTTTACAGCCGTTCCGCTCAGGGCCTTTTTTGGGTTGCTTCACATTTCCCCGACCTGTCTCCTCTGGTCTCCTCTTTTTCCAATAGCACACAATACATTTCTTTATTAACTAGCCACGGCCTTGCCCCTAATTGTTCTGCGCATCCAGTTTTTCTTTTTCCCAGCGCGGGTTTGATGGGGAGTTTCCCCCCTCCTGGGCTTCTCCCCTTTATGCCTCCTTATTGCTGTTCTGTGACCCAGGGCGACTACGGCCTTTTTTTTTCGAAACCTTCCCCTCCCCTCTCCACTCTAGCATTAAAACTCACCCCGTTCTCGCTTATTGTTCAGATCGCAAGTGACCCCATTTAGGTCTTTTTTCTTTCCCTCTAGAGCGCCCTTTTATGTGCATCCCCTCCTACTTTGATTCTGAAGTTTTTATATTTTTTTACTTTCCCCCCCCCCCCTAATTGAGGGCAGTTTTTTTTTGAACTCCCCCCTGAGGAAAGCCCATACTTGGCTGGCCAGGGAAACGCAGGATCACCTCTTCTGTTTTCATCTTAGGTTAAAAAAAAAAATCAAGATTTTTTTTCAAACCCCTTCCTCCTTTACTTTCAGATTGTCCCCCAAAGACTTCCTCAGCTAACCACCCCTTTTATTCTTTTCGAAGTCATAGCCTTTTTTTGCTCTTACCGAGCTGCGGGTTCGATTATTAGGAGGGGTGGTTTCTTTCTTTTTTTTCTTCGTCTCTAATCCAAATCGGAGTCCGTCTCGTCATGATATACCTCGTCCTCCACGGACCTACAGTCCCCGCCTTTTTCCACTCTATCAGGCCCCAAAACTGCCTTTTTTCTTCCTTCCTTCCTATTCCTCTCTCTTTGACGTCACATAGCGGGTTCGGTGTTTAGACCCTCATGAGTGAGGAGGTGCATCGCGTTCAGCAATATTTTCCTCAACTCCTTTTGTGAGAGAGTCTGAGTGCGCTTCCCTCCCCACTCATCGTTGTCGACAACCACAAAGGATCCCATAGGGCTTTCCCAGGTAACGAGAGATCGTGGCTTTGGAGTCCTCTTGTGGTGCCTGAGATGTGCCCTGTCCCATCTTTAGTAAGGGAGAAAGTCCTTTCCCCTTCTCCTCCTTTTCGTCTTCGATGCTCGATAAACCCAGAAATTCAACTCCCTTCAAGCCCCCTCCCCTCGAACACGAAGGGCTCTGAAAACTGTTCCCCTCCCCCCGTCAGAACTAATAACTGGTTTTCGCTTTTTCTCCGGTTCTGTGCACCTTCCCTAGTTGGCCCTGACTTTGTGTGTTAACTAAGTTGGAAACCTCCGGAGGTCTAGGGTGCCCGGCCCCCGACTTCCTTCCGCCGTCTCTCGGCGCTCCCAGTCAATGGGCGGCTCTTCATCTTTCTCATAGAACCCAACTTACGAAAATCAACGTCAACTTGGATGAAATAAACCTTCGCTCTATTACAAATACCTAACTCCCCCCTACCCCTCCTCTGTGGTCTGCTACATGAACTCCCTCCTGTTCCCTTTTGTCTTCTTAAAGGAAGGGTTGAAGCTTTCTTCTTCCGTTTTTTTCTTAAAACAAACTTTTTTTATGTCCTTCATTTTACACACGACCTCGCATTCAGTCTCCTTCCCCCCCTACCTCACCGTCGACCCGCGTTTTCCCACCCGTCGCAGGCTGTAAGAGAAGTATCTTTTCTTTTGCTCTACACCCCTCAATTTACCTATCATGGAAGTGTTGCTTCCTCCAGGACTGTCTAGTTGGCTATGTACCCCTCTTCCTCCGACTGGGCGAAATCGAAAGGCCCCCTTCTTTCAAACCCCCCCCCACCTCAACATCTAGGAAACGGCGTCTGTGGCCATTTTTATAATAGTGTCCTCCTCCCTCCTACCCATATCTTCGTTTCACCCAGAGCACCCTGCTTGTTTTAGTTTCCTGTATTCCTAGCCCTCCTTAGACCCCCAGAAGTCTTTTCCAGTTGCCAAATACTCCTCTCACCTGACAGACTCTCTCCCCTCTCTTTCACGATCCGCTTTCCCATTCCCCTCGCACCGCTCAGAGACGTTTTCCGCTCTCGAACACTCCTTCTCTCCCCTTTTGTGATGTTCCCCCTAGTAACCCTAACCTCGTTGTCTGATGATGCGCCCTTTTCCTCACATACTGGCAACACGTTTGGTTCCATCCCCTCCACTTCAAGCAAGATGAGCTTTTTCCGGCCCCCCGACGACCTGTTTTTTACTAACCGTCAACAACATGCCCTCTACCCTTCTATCCCCAATTTTTCAACGAGACCCAATTGGCTCAGCTTACAACAACTGTCGTTTTTGAGTACCCTTTGACTAATAATTTACTAAACCTTTTTTTTTTGCTACCCTTACTTCTGCATCACAGAGCACCTCAGGTACCCGGATGGCCTTAACTTCATGGGTACGCCCCCCTTCACTTACTGTTCAAGATGGTTTGATTTAATCTCGGCTCTCTCCGATTCTGGTGCTTCCCTCTTTTCCCCCCCCCCTCCTTTTCCTTCATTCTCCGTTGTTGGTTTTATGATCTTAAAGTTCAATTTTTTTCCCAACTCGAATCGCTGACTCTTCTTCCCCCCCCCATGAAGTCCCTATTCCTTAATTCGCCTTCCCATGTCCCTCCGTTACATCTCTAGTATGGTATTACTTAATTGTCTTTTTAACGATTCTTGTAATTAGCCGTACCCCCAGTCTTCCCCCCCCCCTCCCCAGTCCTTTATAAAGCTGAGAAGAACGTTTTCCTATTTTCTTGATCTCGACCGTATGTAGCTTTTACATGGCCGGCGTTTCACCTTCCTTTGATCTCTCAGCCCCAATATGCAAGATGTTTAAGTTTTTTCGAGTTTCATTGTTCCTGGCCAGTGTGCAGTTAATATTGTGATGAGTACTTTCTGTCCTCCTCATTAAATCGTACCTTGCCCCGCGTTTAATTTGAACTATCCCACTAGCGCGCCAAATTGCTTTTTTAGATCATCCTTTGTCCTCGAGGGCGGGAGCTTTCATTTTTGACAGCTCGGGAGTTTCCACATGTTTCTCCTCAGTCTTTTTTCCGTCCCGCGAGCATTAGTTTCCCCTTCCTTTGGCGTGGGTCATTTTAAACCCGCTTTCTAAATCATCAGCGTCGAACCTTTTTTTTTGCATTTTTTGCCATAGAGATGGAGGCTGTAGCGGGGGCCCTACCCCTTTCACAATCCTCCGTCAGAGAATGCTCTTTTGAGGTTGTTTGTGGTTCTCAACATTCTTCGACTCCCCTCTCTTTCTTCTGAGGTTACTCCCCCCTCCCTTTCTGCTGAGACCTAGAAAAGGAATGCAATGCATGTCTTTGCCGTCCTCTCAGTAGCCTTTGACAGACCGTCCGTTTGTATGTGTTTCTGCTTTTTCTTCACCTGGGGTCGGGGATTTGACATGAGCGTTTCGTTTTCCTCAAGTGCGAATACGTCGGGGTGGTTTCGTAGAACCCCAGTGTCCCTCATATTCACCTATCGCATTACAACTCCACTTTTTCCCGTAGGCGGGGGAGTTCAGACTTTTCCCTTTTTTGATCTTCCTAGATATCCGTTATGGCAATACAACCCCAAACCCTACTTTATTTCGGATTGTTTATGAGAAACGTTATGCCACCCCCCCTCCATTTTGGTTAAACTCGAGATACCGAATGCGGTCTCCCCTTTTTTTCCCCCCTTACCCCCCCCTCTGTCTGGAAATGCACGGATTTCCAGATATTCCCCCCCCAAACACAGCCGCTGGGCCCCCCCAACTCCTGAAGTCATTTTGACCTCCTCATTGCTCAATCGACCCCCCCCATTTCTTTTCTTTTCGAGCCTCTCAGTTAGCTACATTGTTAGGGTTTTTTCCTTTCTTTTTCTCTTGCTGTGTTTGTGGATAGTCATAGAGAATAGTTCACAAGTTCGATGCAGACTGATCTGTCTTGATTCTTTTCCTCCGACCCCCTTTCCCCCCCCAAGCCTAGAAAATGCGCTTTCATTGAAAACACCATATTGCCGAGCCAGAAATCAATATCAGATCATACTCTCTTTCTCCCCCCCTTATGTCGTACTGGGTGGGTTTTACATCCTTTCTGCTTTCTTTCCCCTCCTCCCTCCGACCCCTTTATTCTCTTTTCATCCTACAAAAGGTGTTGTTTTTAAGATATGCGTTCATCAAGACCTACAACATTCATATACACCCCCCTGCCTCCTCCCCCCCCTTTTGGAGTCCAAGCCTGAACGTTCTTCGACTGTCCTTCTGCCCTTTGGTAGCATGAGATCATAAGTGTCCTTCTGCTTTTTTCCCGGCTGTAATCGCAGATACGGATCCTTGGGCAGATGGACCCCTCTCCCCCCCGAACGATAACCGAAGATCCCCTTTCCTTTCCAACTTTCTCTCAACCTGCCGATTTTTCCTCCTCAAATCCCTTTTCGGCGGGCATCTTTTTTTGGTTTCTGGTGTCGTTTTTTTGTGGGTGGCGTGTGAGGTGGGGGTTGCGTGGTGAGGTTTTTTTTTTTTTTTTTTTTTTTTTTCGTTCTGTGCTTGTTTGGTGGTGGTTTTTGGTGGGTTTATTGTGTGGGTGTGGTTTTTGGGGTGGTTTTTTTTTTTGTTCTTCCGGCTGTTGGGTTCTTGTGTGGTTCTTGGGGTTCGATTTGTGGAGTATTCCGGCCTTTTCCGGTCTTGGCGCTTGCCACTTCTCCGTTCTGGTGAGTTGTGGTGTTGGTGGTTGTTCTCTGGCGTGGTGTCCGGTGTGTGTGGTTTCCTCTTTTTGATTTTTTTTTCCTTACTTTTCCGTCTCTGGGTTCGGTGTGGGTTTTGAGTGTGGCCTATTTGGGTTGGGTGTTGGTATTTGTGCGAGTGTTCTGTTTTCTTTTTTGCCTTTTGTTGTGTCTTTATACACTGGGTCTTTCTCTGGCGCTCTCTGTTCCCGTTTTTGTCTTCTGGGTTTTCTCCTTTCTATATTTTTTTTCTGTGGAGGTATGTTTTTTTTGTCTTTTTCTGTTCCTTTCTTGTTGCTTTTATTTTCCCTCCTGTGCTTCCTTTCCTACTCGTTTCTTTTTTTCCGCCTTGTGTTTCTCGTTCTTGTTGGTTTATTCGTTTTCTCCCTGTAGACTTTTGTTATTTTTGTTTTTCTTTCCTGTTGAGTCTTTTGGGTTTTTATTTCTTTCCCGTTTCTGGTCGGGGTCGTTCGTCTGTTTTTGTTTCTGTGTTCTGGGTCTTTTTGGTTGGCCTCCTTCTGCCGTCCTGTTTTTGTTTTTTTTTTTTTTTCTTTTTTTTTTTTCTTCCTTTTTTTTTTCTCTTCTCCTGCTCGTGCTGGTTTTCGCCTTCCGTTTGTTGGCTGTTCTGTTGGGATCTTTTCTCCTCTTGTCTGTTGTGTCTCTGGGTTTTTGGGTTTTTGTGTTGTTTTTTGGTTATTTCATAGTGTTTTTGGTGTGGTGTGCCCGGGTTGTTTAATTTTTCTCTTGGCTGGGTTTGTGTCTTTGGTTTGTCCCAGACGTGTATGAGTTGTTCCCAGTTCTTTGTCAACTACTCTTTAAAAATCTCAGGACGGGTCTCGGGGTTACCTGACCTTTCCTCTCTGATTGAGCTAGATTTTACCGCAATGCTCTTTCTCTTCAGTCGTTTTTCTTACACTAATAAAAATTACGAAAATCTCCTTGGTGATCCCCATACCTTATCCTCGTAAAAAATACCATTAACCCAACACGACCTATGTTTAGATCTGCCATAATACCTCCACCCTCCCAAGACTCGATTGTGTTAGTTTGATTAATGATCTTCCTGTGTGAATTTCCGCAGTTGGCCGCTTTTCTTCCTAAAACCCCACCCCTGAATATTTTTTCCTTTGTCTGACTTGATATAACAGACCTTGCGCATCATTCTTTCCCGATTTTTTTCCCCATTCCTCCCACTCTCCACCCCCACAAGGATAGCGTCTCCCCCCCCTCATCTTTGGACCCTACCAAGATGAATGCAGTTTTTCTTTATCAGCCTTTTAGTTGGTTATGTAACACCTCGCTCATCGGCCTCTTCTCCATTTCAAATGTGACGCAACCACCCCCCCCCCCTATCTTTAAAGGTTGTAGGTGCGTATTTCTTTCTGTTGAGACAGAGACCATTCCATCGTTTTCCCCCAGATAACCTTCTTTTTCTACTCTTGGAGAAAGATTTGAGACCCCCGCTTTTTTTCATTTGACACGGAATGTGCTAAGACAATTTCTGAGCACCTTTCTGACGCCCCCGTCCGCTTCCCTTTCCGAAAAGAGCTCGTCCACTTCCTGTCGCTTTACAAATGGTTATTTTTTTAGATTCCCACTGAGGATGACAACACGCCAGTCCTTATTAGTGTCTTGATGATTTTTTTCCCCCCCCATTTACTTCCCTACTTTCCCTGCAACAACTGGATCCATGAAAACTATCAACGTCCCGCCGCTTTCGATAGTTACTTGTTTCCAACTAAAGGCTGCGCTCCTCCCCCACAATTTCAAGCTAAACCTGATATCCACCACCAGTTTCAATCCACCAGGAGCTGTCCACCCACCTTTGCTTTGAGGTGCATAACTGTTTCCTTCTAATCCTCACGTTGGGAAATAAAACTTACGTATGTCCAGCTTTTTGTGAACAACACGTCCTTCTTTTCAGTCACGCATGGACCGCCTTTCCTTGCCATCTTTTCGATTTTTTCTATAATATCCGGGTAAGAGATTAAGCATCGTTGTCCCCTGAACAGATAGCCTCCCCCCCTAATCCCTTGTTTGTTGGAGAGCTCTCTTACCCGTTAATGGCCAACCCCTGCTTAATGTTCCATTTATTAGAATCCCCCCAAGGGCACATCTAATGCATTTTCACGGTCCCTCCCTGCTTTTTCCCCACCCGTTACCGCTTGTGCCTGGCCAGGACGTGTATTTTCCCCCGACTCTTAGTTCCGTCACACCAGTTGAGTCATCCGCCAATTGCCCTGTTACCTGAGCAGCTTCCTTTTATCGTGCCAATGATTAGCTTTCTTTTCCATTTTTGGAAGGTCAGTGCGAAACATCTTTGCGTTCCGTTCATTTTCTTGCCACGATTGGACGGTTTCGTTTTCATGGCATTCCCGGTGCCGATACTAGTTGATTGACGTGCGCTTCCCTCCCCGACCTTTTATTTGGCAATTTTCTGTTAATTCTCCTTAGCTCAAAGCCATCCAGAACGAGTTTCTATAGAATAGGTGGAACGTTTTTCTTAGCACGGGACCGTTAACTTCTCGGTTAGTATGACCTGTGCGCGCCCATTTTGTTTAGAGCAATCCTTCGTGCTTGAGCCAATGCGAAGTTCGTAGTTTTCTTCCCCCCCCCTATTATAAAGAAATAAGTCTTCGACACCTTGCGCTGTTTGTATAGGGTTGAGTTGTGACCACTATGCTCCGCTCTTGAGCCGAATTTTAGAGGAAATATTTCGCACTCTAACTCCCCCCCCAATCCTTCCGTTCCTAGAGGGATGGGGAGGGCTTGCTTCCCATTTTACTATTTTAGACCGCAGCAGACGGCAGTAGCTCTGTTTTAATAGCAACTATCTGTTCTCTTTATACAGCACTAAAGACATGACATATAATTCTGGTCATTAAGCCTTATCTTTTACAAGACCGAATAAGGTTGGGATTTTTTCCCCTTCCTGTTGGACGGGTTCAGGTGACTTTGCTAATTATTTTTTGGTAGGTGATATCAGTTTACTCATTGGTTAGGAGAAAACAGTAGTCTTCCTATTATCCTCCCCATCCACTAACAGGTCCCCCAGTCGCTGCGTCTTCAGATCGTCCATACCTACTTATTTTCTGTTTGTATTTGTAAAAGATCTCGTACGGTTCCACCCCCCCCTTTACCCTTTGATTGTCGGTCAGTTTAATGTTACTTTCTACTACATGCGGACCAAGAGCGCATTTTTCCCCTTGCTTCGCCCTCTGCTACTTCCCGAGCCCCTCCTGAGAGTTTTCAATTTTCTTAGGCCCCCCCCCCCACCCAACAATATATGGGCAAACCTCATCCCGATCTATCACCCGCCCGAATGCCCCTTGCTGAACCACAGTGCTGATTTTCTCGAATAGAAGTTTCCGTTCCTTTTTTTCTCCTTATTGCCGGTTAGATTCTGATTTGTCTTTGTTTGGTTTTTGGTGATAGAGCAATCTCCCCGGCGCGCCTGTTCTTTGCTTTCGCCGTTTTAATCCCTGACCTTAAAGGAAAACAGCCAAAAATGCGCTTCTCAGTTTTCCCCCAATTCGAGTTCGACTTCCATATAGATATCTCGTTCCGCTTTTTTGCCGCCCATTAGCTTTTTCTGTTCCTGGGTTGTTTTCAGCCAACTATGAGTG
>Ga0179591_1317825_pt1 | contig 19493 bp, 24 predicted proteins | sample CZOMad2_1_08_16f_FD_182891 | JGI IMG/M metagenome (GOLD analysis project Ga0179591, IMG submission 182891) | Vadose zone soil fungal communities from Angelo Coast Range Reserve, California, USA - CZOMad2_1_08_16fungal (PacBio error correction) | ecosystem: Environmental > Terrestrial > Soil >... | reverse complement strand
TCCCATTTCCTCCCCCCCTCGTTTACCCCGCAGAGATTGGCTCAACCTCGGAAAGGGGAGTTCCCCTCCACCTCCACCCACTAATCCGAAATAATACCTCACAGCCCGTCAGTCCTACCTACATAACCACCTCCTCGGAGGACTATCTCAGGTTTGTTCCCTCCTCTTCCCCCGTCTTCCACTCCTTAAATCTTAGTCCTCCTATCTTCCGGTTCCACTCCTCCGACTCCCCTCTCTTTGCACGGTCTGTCCGTAATTGATGCTGAGAATGATAAGCCCACATCGGAGCGCACATCTCATTTTCTAGTACCGTCAGTAATACGCCCATACGTTCCCACAATTCAGACGCGCCCAATTTACCCTAGCAGAGCATCTTCACTGTCTTTTCTCATCTCCCCCCTTCCCTCTCTCCTCTCCTGATTCAGGAGGAATTCGATTCTCATTCACGTAATGTGGAGTAGGTCTGATGCAGTGGTCTCCCTGGTCTTCCTCGGATCGTTTCGTTTTCGCTTTCTCCGAAAAAGAAGGGAGTGACAGCAGAATCACCCTCGGAGCACTTTACCCGTGCTTCCTATCCAGGAGAATTTTTGAGGAAGATTCCCGTTGAACCCTCTCGGCCTGAAGGGTCCTCCCTACCTCGTGAGAGCCTTTCTCCCAACCCCCCTTTCCGTCTATCTCATTCCTTCGAGGTCCCTAAACTCCCTATTTTCCGCAGTTTCTTCCGTATTCGAACTGTCCTATGAACCCCCCCTAGACTTCCGCAGCCCTCCCTCTCCCCTCAACCACTTTTCGCAACCATCGGACCATTCCGTCCCCCCATGACTCCTCTGAGCATTGTTGAATGGATACCACGCCCAAGGCTCATCCCTCCCGTGGCTTCGCTCTCACTCTTCGTGTACCATACCCCTGGATGATCGTCGCCTCTCTTTCAGGCTCCTCCAAGTGTATGCAAGGATTCTTAGCAGCCGCCTGTTGCCTACCCTTCTCCTTCGCTGCGCTCTCCTGAATTCTTTCTCTGCCTTCCCTTTAACTATGTCTCCTTCTCCCCTATAAAGATGGAACACAAACACCCACTTCGAAATAATCATCTCCGTAAGCCCCGGCGTACGTTTGCTCTCCTCCTTCCTCTCCTTCTTTTAGAAGAAAGCTGACTTGTAAGTAATACCAGGAGAACCTCAATAATATCCGACTGTTTTGGTTACCCTCTACCAATTCATATCCTCAGCATCTGTATTTTTCGACGACAGCCCTCTCTTCATCTTTTCCTGAGGGTCGAACGGGCGAGACTCGCTCTCCCTATGCGAAGCACGAATCATCACTATATTCTCTCTCTTGCGCCCTCTAGCTTTAAGATACATCGTCCTATCGTGCCCCCTTGCCCCTCCTCCCCCATCGAATTCCCTCCCTTTTCTCTCGGTTCACCCTTTCTTTCTGCACCATCGCCCATATATATCTCGACAAGGTCGCGCATAGAATTCTCCATCTGGAACCATCCGGTCCCTCCACACGTATCCGCTTGCCCGCTGACTCCAAGGTTTGCTCCCCCCTCCGGACGCTCTTCTAAGACCTAGAGAAAACCCCCAGAGGGTGGTCGCCAGACCCCTAAGACACCTTAGTGACCTCCCCAGGGATTTCTTCGTTAATAACGAAAATTCCTTTGATTCGTGATCCTTTCCTCGTCCAGTCCTCCTCCCATATAGGCTTCCCCCCGACCCCCCCCAATCGCCGATGATGAGCCGGTATCCTCCACCTGACACGCTGGTGACCCACGGTCCCCATCTTTTCCACTGGACTTCTGTTCAGCGCGCTCCTGTATCCCCCCTACCCTTCTGTCCTTAATTCAACTTGAGGGTCACTCCACCTTGAGGCGTTTTGCTCAGGCATTCACCTAAGACCTACGTTTTGATCGCTCCTTCGAGCGCGAGACTAAGTTATCATAATCCCTGACGTGGATCGAAGTCCCTATCCCCCCCTTCTAACATATCCATTTTTAATAACTCGTGTTTTTTCTATCTCTTGTTCCAAGGAGTCGTTCTACTCCACTTACACCCCGTCATAGTCTATCACCCGCTCTCTGTTCCATTCTCGCCCCCTCTCCTTCAATTGCGATCCCCCCCTGCCTTTACATGACCTCCCCTTCCCCCCTTCCCCCTTCTCCACGCGACGGGATTCGATTCTGACTGAGCGAGCTGACTGATCACCAGCCCTTTACACGTCCTTCCTTATATTTCCATATCTCCTCTACCATTTCGTTCCTCGTCGAGGCCTCGAGATTTGCTTTCTCTTTCCTCCTCTCGGCTGCGCCCCTCTTCTGAACCCCCCGACCCTACCATAAAATTGATGAGAATCTCGATTCGTCTCTCCCTCTTTTACCAACAGTCTTCGAAGTTCTCACTATCTTATGAGACCCTTTTCTCCCTTCTCCTACCAGTAAGCACATAAGAGGCCCCACGCCCAGGACTCTTTCCCCGTTTTTCACTATTCCTGTCCATAATGCTCTGCAATCCTTACCTCTATAGCCCCCATTTCTCGCGCTTTCCATCGCAAAACTCCTCCGCCTCCACCTATCCCACGGTCTATCCTGGCTGCTCCCTTGACGACAGATCTGCGGTAGCGCTGCCCTCCCGAGTTAGAGCACCCAGCTGCAAAAGAAAATTGACTCCTGATCCTTTCTCTGTCGTCTTCAAACACCTCCCAGGTCGACAACAAGCCCATTTCCTATCCCCTTTTCTCTTTCTGACCCTCCATACCTATCCCCCTAGACATCGTGGTTCTCCATGTGGCAGCCCAATACCCCCTTCCTCTTTGGTCATATTGCGTGTATGCCCATTCATCTTCTCCCCCACCAAACCCCCGTCTCGTCCCATCCGTGATCAAAGCTTTGAAGTGACACCTTAGCTACTTTTTTCCTTCATTTGATGAAACCATCCCTACGTTATAGAAATACACTTCCCTCTGACGAACCCTCATTCCTCCTTGGTCCCTCCCTCCTCACCTTTCTCGTTCCCCTAATTCCCTGGCCCCCCTCTCTTCTTCAATATACAGACTAAAACTCTCTTCTCAAATGCCCAAAATCCCTGTCTCTATTCATCCATTTTCTAACTTTCTCCCCCTTCGCCATATATCTTCTTCCCACGTAAAGACTCTAGATGAAACCCCTTGGTGAAGGTTACACTTCCTCTTCTAACTTGCCCCATTCATGGACCCATACTTTCTACTAGAGCATAGCCCATTCACTGAATCCTACCTGTTTTCCTCCCCTTTCGTCAATTTAGTCCGCTCAGTCCTATAATAAGTCCAGAAGTACCTTTTGGCGAATCGCTTACGTCTTTTCCCCCCATCCCCCCCTCCACCCCCCCCGCTTTTCCCTTCCCGTCTCATAGACCTTCCTGACATTATCAGTTCTCAGTGTAGCAAAATTAGACTATGTAGCACTTGATTTAGAAAATTCTTACCCCCTACCTCAAAATTGACCCCGTACTCAAATCTGCCAAATCCACCCTTCTCGCCTCCCTACGCCTTTTGGAGTCTCCATACGTCATCAGCGTCGATGAGCGTACCCCCTTTCCTCTTCACGCCTCCTGCATTTCTCTCACAGTGGAAGACATGATTTGCACTCCTCCACAGCCCCTTCCATATTTCTTCATGATATCTCAGGGACATTAAGCATCTCCCCCCCCATTTAGTAGTTCGTGTCCTCCGATCAGGTTCCTCGCCTCCTTCTTTTCCACTGACTTCAATTGTTCTGTTTCGCTCCTCTGCGTAGTCTGGTAGCTCCAGACCTACTCCTGCTTGAGGAGCGAGTTTTCTTAGTGACGCGTCAGGGGAACTCCCCCTACTCTTCTTAGAGAACCCATGTCTGCCATACTCCCGGCTCATAGATATATTTATCCAGTGTGATCTTCCCCCTCCCCCTGATCCCCCAATCTCAGCATTGGCCCTCCCACGCCTTCCCGGGATCCATTCGCGCAAGAATACCCAATACTAGTCCACCCCCCTTAACAGACAGGTATATTCTTCTTCTCCCTTTACGTTCATCGCCTCTAATTCTCTTCTTCCCGAAGCTCGCGACATAACTTGATGTTCCTTATACTCTGTGAGACCTGCCAGATATGGTGAAAGGGAGGAGTTCTCATTGTCTTTCTACTCCTCCACCCTTTTTTCCCATTGTCCCTTATGTCCTTCATTAATCTCAAATAAGTTCACCCCCCCCCCCCAATAGCAGAAGCGCATGAAAGACTCTCTCTATAGTTGAACCTTAGCATCGAAACTTTCACCTTTCCCGCTCCGCTTCAGTGATCGTCCTTTTCCCCTTCCGCTTGCCTAATTTGGAGGTATGCATGGCCACCTTTGAGTCGAGACGGGAGTCGTTCTTTTGACTCAACTGTGATTCCCCTCCATCGAGATGCCTTCGTCGATACCTATGAGATCCCTCCCTTAGTCCTGTCCCCCCAAACTTCCTTTTTAAGCCGCCCCACTATAGTCTCCCTCTCTTTTTTCCCGTCCGGGACCCTCTATGAGAATGCCCCCCCTGCCCTGCGACACTCCCGCGGTAGTTCCTCCAGACATCCTAAGGATCTGCAGTGTTAGGAATCTTCATCCTTCTCTTCCCCTTGTCTCCTAACTTCGGAGGTCAGCCCCCCCCTCCCGGGCCCTCTCCCTTGCCGAACCTCCATTATTCTACTTTTTCTGGTAGGCCAGTCCACATGTGCCCACTTCTTATCTATAATCTACTTCCCCCCCCCCTATTTATCTTCTCGAATTTAATGATGTCCCTCTCCTCCCATCTTGAACACATTTCCCTCCTTAGCTAGAGAATGGCTTGGCGATTCCCATCTTCCTTCTGGTTACTTCAGTGGTTTAAGCGTCTTTTATCGCCCGTCCAATATGTTGTGTAGCCCCAACCCCCAAAACCGTCCTAAATCACTTATCGACCATCAGGAGTCTGGCCGCCGCCTCCTCTCCTTCTGTTTACGAAATGAAGGTCCGCTCCCCCTCGCTCCCCCTCCCATTCATAGAATGGTTAGCTATAGGACTGTACTTTACAATGAATAGCAATCTATTTCTTCTCCCCCGAATCCACTAGGACTTTCTGCGTTTCTAACCGTGGATCTACATTTCCGTCGTCTTTTCAGAATCCCCTCTTCCCTCAATCTCAGAGTGTGGATACCCCTTCTGAGGCCCCAGCGCCGAGGGAGTCTGCCTCCTACTCCCCCCTCCGCCGCATCCCCCCCGGGATTCTCTTAACTTCTTTCTATGGACACAGCGAGTACACTATAGCCTTACTATACCGTTATTTGAATTGACCTTCCCAGGAAAAAATTCTGGTATCCACTCTCGACGCTTTTCTTCCTTCACTTTCTCTGCTTCTCCCCGACTCTATTTCCTAAGCGAATCTTTCTGCGCAAATCCTCCCCTGTGCCCTCCCCCACGACAGATGTTATTACTTACCCTTCTTAGGTCTACCTCTCTTCTCTCTTCCCTCTCAACCCTGCCTCCCTCCTCTCCTCCTCCTCCAACCTGGCTCATAGACAATTTCACCTTCATCCTACCTTAAAGGTGTGAAGGAAAAGGACCCCTTAACGCGGATGGTAAGAGACTTGTAATCACCCTACCCTCCCCTTCGCCAGACCCTCATTCTTACCCCTCTGCTGGTTCTCGTCCTACCCGACTTCTTCCTTCCGTTCTCCTTGATATAGGTTATACTCTGAGGATGTTCCGGGATCAGACGCCCCGCGGTCTTTACTCCTCCCCTTGACTATTTCTCTTTTCATATCACCGGTACCCTCCGTCATCGGCTCCCTCCACTCCCTTCTTAGAGTTCTTTCTTTGTCCGTATCCAGCTTGTTACTAAGACCATGGGACGTTCCAAAGTCCGGTATTATGATTCGCCCCGTCTGTCCCTCCTCTCCCTTTGTTCCCCGCCGTCCGCTTCTCCTGCCCCCAGATAACTGGCGATGACTAACTTTTGCGGTCCTCCTTCGATGTAGCTTTGCAGAGTCGCGGACGTCCCCTTCTGGGCTCAAGGAACCCCAATCCCAAACGGGGTCAGGTCGAACCCCTACCTACGCTCCTTATCCGGAGCCCACCCGTGAGGACGGTGTCTGACGCTAAGCAATCGTCCTCCCCCTTGGGTCCTGCTGCTCTCTCCCCCTCCCGCTTATCGCCTCTTCAAGCTTCGGCGACTTTGACTGGGATTTATATAGATTTCCCGTCCGCCAATCGTTCTCATACAAATTTTTTCTCTTCTTCCCCCCCCCAGCCGCCCGCTGATTCACTGTTATGCTTCTATTTTTACCGTACTCCAGATAGGAGATTATGTCCGAAACTAGGTAGACCTCCTCCTAACTCCTCCCGCTTCTTCCTCCTTCGGTCCTTCTCCCCCCCCTCTCCCCTACACCCGCCCTTCCTAGCTCCCGAGCTAGACACGCCAGAATGTTCGAAGAGGGATCGACATTGTAGCTAGCCCCCCCCCTCCCTAGAGCGACACTCCTCTCGTGCTTCCTCCCTTCACAACTTCTACTCCCCAATCCTTCTTCAAATCGTCAGAATCTTCGGTTTCCGTAGCCCGTCCGGGCTTCAAATAATGCGGCTTTATAAGGACCCCCAGCTGACCTTAACACCTAATGTATCCTTTTATCCTCATCTTCGGCCTCTAACGGCCTGTTTTCGTACACTCCGCGCCTTTCCCCCAATGGAACGATTTTACATAGGCTAGTCCCAACTAGCGATTTCCAGTGTCTCTCCTGTGAGCGCTCGGACCACGTAACCCAGCGCGTCTTTCACTCATTCATGATCCCCCCTCTCTGCCCTTCCCCACTCCTCTTTCGTGACGAAGAAGAGTCCCCTGCTCTTTCCCCTCTATCGTGAAATTATCCCCCTCTAAGACCCAGCCAGGAGATGCGCACGCCGCCCACGCAGGTATCCCGACTTTTTCTCTGGGAAATCTTTTCCCGAGTCCTATTCATCATAGTTTGCGCATTAAATCAAAGACCCCTCCTTAGTTACTCTTTCAGGACCTCTCCTTCCTAGTCCACGTTCCCGTACTACCGTCAACCTAGATCTTGGCCCCAGTCTGTTGGTTCCAAAGAGACCCTAAGCTCCCCCCCTCCCACTGACCCTCCCTCACTCGGCCACTTCTATACAAAGTCCTGAGCCCCTAACTCGCTATGCCCGTATCAATTACTCCCCCATATACAGCCCCCTCTCCTTCAGCCCCTCTAGTCCGTCCATTTCACGTCGCTTCTCTTATGAGTTACAAATGCTTTTTATGCCGAGACCCCCGTTGAGTAATATTTTCATAATTTAATCCATGACTGAATCCCCCCTTCCCAGTCCCGTTCCTATTCTTTTTTCTTCTCTGTACTTTTCACATTTTAACCATAATCTCAGTAGATTTTCCGTTTTCCCCCCTCATCGTTTAGGAGAGAGGCCTCTCCAGCTCAAATATATCAAGACGTGTATGTGGATCTTCTCTCGTTATTAGTTCCCCCCCCATTACATCCCCCTATTCGTCTTTAGTGACTGCCCCCAGTTGAGATTGATAAAGTTCCCCTGTTAAGAGGTGCATATCTCTTCTTTATCCCTTGGTAGCTACCCCCCATTTTCCCTTTTCCAATTCCTCATTGTGACTGTTCTTCCGGACGCGACTTTGGCTTTTCCTCTTCCGAAAAAATCATAGACATCCTAAAAGTCCCCAGCCAGTCTCCCGATTCTGTTCTTCCCCTCTCCTCTTTTCCTAGGACTCCTCAATTTTTTCAGGCTTTGAACGCCTATCCCTCAACCCCCCTCTACCCGTCTTCTATGACTGATACCGTAAAGCTGACTCTACCCTCTCTTTCCCTTGCTTTCCTGATTCTCCCTTCTTATAATAAATCGACAACCTCCTGGAGCCTCAATTCTATCCCGCTCCAGAATGCCACGAAGTTTTTCTCCCAACCAACCCGCATCTATCAGCGCCTTTCAAATGATTAGTGTCTCTAGTCCCTTGACCCCCGAGGATCCTATCTAAACGTTGACGACTTGGGTTAGGAGCCAGGAACCTTTCTCTCTCCTTTGGATCATTACACGTAATTTGGAACCGTATGAATGTAAGTAGGTTAGAGTCTTCGGAGCTGTCTTGACCCAACCCATCCGTTCCTGCCCCTTACATCTACTCTTCCCCTCCTCCCCCTTTTTACTATCATTTCCCTTTAATCGCCGAGGGTCCCCAAACTACCTCTTTCATTCAGAATCCACAGACCTTCTATTCGCGTCAAGTTAAATGTCATCTAATTCCTTCCTCCTTCGAAACTCCTTCTCCCCCGGTATCCTGACTTCTGAGGCTCCTCCAGTTCGACTTTGGACGACCCCTTTCACAAGGTCTCCGGACCCCTTCTCCTGAAGCCCTGTTCCCTCTATCCCTTTTCTTACTTTTCAAGACACCCCACAGATATAATGACGTGTTGTCTGGCGCTTCCGACCTTACCCAAGGATTAGAGACCCGATATAAGCCGCTACTCTTTAAGGCCTCCCTTCCTTCGCCTCCCCCCCTTGACCCCCTACCATGCTCCTTCGTAAGTCTCTCGACGAAGGCTGTTCTCGACCTCTACCCCTCTTTCCACTCTCAGCGGTCAGAATGCAGCTTTTTTTGACCCACCTGCACAAGACCAATCCCCTTCTTTCCCTCGCAGGCTTCCCATGATTCCCGTCCTGCTCTGCCTTCTTTTGGACAAGCTTGACGAGTCCCAGGGTCCCCCCTAAATAGCCGATATTGTTAAGCTCATTACTGCTTCTTTCTTGCATCGTTCGGAGGGATACATCACTCCAGCAGAGTCCTCCTCTTCTGCCCCGGGCGTACCCCAGGACCCAGCTGCGGCAGTTCCTCGTGCCGACGAAACCTGCCCAGCCGCCCCCCCCGACAGTTTTCCCCTGGTTGATTGAGACAGCGTCCTTTACATTCCGGCAGTCGAAATCCCTCCCGCCTTTTTAACATGTCCCCTTCGAAACTGAGTTCTAGGAACAGCCCCCCCCTCATTATGGATGAGCCTTGAAGAGCTATCCCCCCTTACATAGGACATCATCCCTTAGACCTCTCCTCTGACCATTTTTTCTTCTTGAACTCCTCTTCGCACTAATCTGCCTTATCGAAACGAATCCACGATTGGTTCCCCCCCTCACGCCAATGTAGAGACTTATAATCACTATGGCGGTTTCTTCCTTTTTCCCCCCCCCTGCTCATGCCGATTCTTCATTACCAGCTCAACAGCATATCCCCGACATCATCGGTCAGCCCAACGTTCCAAATTTATGATGGTCCTGAATACAAACCGGACTTGACGGAAAAGATCTCTGACACGTCTCTTCCTCCTTCACACACAAGATCCCTTCTTCCTTCGACAGACGAGAAATGGATATCCACAAGAGCTGGATCGACCGATCGGATGACGTTCCCCCTCCTTCGGAGTCGACCTCGGGTTATAATCCTCCTTATTCCCTTTTCCTGCCTCGGTAACCCCCCCCTCCACACTTCCTCCTCCTTTTTTGCCCCGTGGTCCTTTATCGGACTCAGAACCGCTAGATTCCCAACTCCTCAAGATGAGACGCGAGCCTCTGCGCCTCCAATCTCTCCCCCCCTCCTGCTTCTCCCTCTGACTCCCACTCCCTCCTAATCTGGATATTATTTCCTCCATGATCTCTCATACCCCTCCCTGTCCCCTTCTCTTCCTTCCGTTAAACGCGTTAAGGTGGTCAGCCCCCCCTCCTAATTGGAGATGCCCAGTGGAGGCTTGCTTCTTATCTTGGGTCCTCTCCCCGCTGTCTCTCCTCTTCATCTCCATTTCTGGATAAACGAAGACATTCACAGTCTTTTCCTTCCAGACTATCCTGACGACCCTTTCGAACTCCTATTGATCGTTCTTCCGCCCCGATCTCCCCTCCACAACCCAAACCGCCTTGAGACAGAGGAACAGGCGGAGCCTTATAGAACCCCCCCCATGTTAGTGAACTTTTAAACCAACCCCCCCCCACAACCCCTTTATTCCTTAGAACCTGATCTCGTTCCATAGAACTCCAGTTCCTCCGCTTACACTGTCTGCTTCTCCTTTGCCTCACTGTTCCCTTACAGGAAAGAATAAGTGGGCGAACAGCGAAAATAACAGATCTCTTCCGTTGGTCGTCTTCGCCTCCGCCCTACCTCTAGTCTAAAGGTTAGCCCCTCCCCGAGACTGTTCGTCGCCACAGCCCTAGATGTCCCTTTTAATACGTAGCCTCTACCCCTGCCCCCCCACTTTAGCTCGTTAATATTCTTCTGAGAATGCGTCTCAGACCCTAAAACAACGGCCTTTCAACAAGGGCGAGACGAGTCGCCCTTTTCTCTTCGCCTTCGATTGGGCCTTTTTTCCCCATCTTGGGATAGCCCCGACGTTCCAATCTCCGTAAACTACTGTTCTAAGCAGCTTCCTTCTCTCTTTAAGACTCTGGTCGGATACCAGCTCTTCCCCTTCACCTCTGCCTCCAGAACCCCTAGGCTAGGTCCTCCGCTTAGCCTGGTTTATCTACAAATTTATTGTCGCATATCGGCGCCAGAAACCCGTTGCCATTATAGCGCTTGGGCAAGTCCCCCTTGATACCTCTCCTTTCCCTTTCCAGCCCTCCTCCTGCGATTCTACTACTCTTATGACCTCTCATGGTCCCCCCGATCCCCCTCGAGTAGAAACCCTAAAAGCCTGCTTCCCCCTCTACCTTGCTCCCGAGTCTGTGCCTTAAATATCTTTCTCAAGGAAGGTTGCATCCCCCAGCCTAGCTAATACCCGTTGCGGCTGCATCACCCACAGACCCCAGATTTCGTCTACATTAAAGTCACTGACTTTCTCTGCTCTTACGAGAACGGCAAACGGCGTCCTCCCCCTGCTTGGTTCACGTTGTCGACCCCAGCCAACCACCACACTCTGTCTCCATACCCATTCTATCCCTCCTCGCTCCTCCGCTCCTATCGACTCTCCGCATCGACCGTTCGGTTCCGCGAACAATCCTCTTCCGCTAACCTACGAATCAATTTCTCCTCTCCTCTGTTCTAAACCCTTGGTGATTGGGCGGAGGTACCCTTTATTCCCTTGAGCCAGTGTGGATTTTCCAGACCATGACTCCTCAAGTTCCCTCTCTCTGTGTCTCGGGCTTCCGACTATCAGCCGGACAATCCGTCCTCGTAGGCGCGTTTAGCTTGAGGCCAGCAGGCCCGGGTCTCTGCGCTTTAGCTTTCTCCCCCTCCCCTCTACTCTTGCCTGCTGTGCGGATGAATGAGTGGCGCGGTTCCCGGCATTTAAATCCCGCCTCCTTCCGTTCCCATGAATGCTCTTGAATACAGTCCAATTCATGTACTAACACCCTTTGGAGAGAGATTGGCCCATCGACTCTTTCTCCCTAGCCATTGGTCCCTACTTTCATATTCCATGCACGAGCCCGACTAAACTCAGATACTCCCCTAAGTTAAGTCGTTCCCGCCCCTAAGCCTCCCTTCTCTCGCCCGCGGAATGGTGGCGTCCCCTCCTCCCTCGCCATCCCTTCCGGTCTCTTTAATTCTTGTCTGCAACGCTCCCCCGCTCGACTTTCCGGCGTGATGTAATCCTGCATGGTCCGTTTCCACGGCATCCATGTCTGCCTTCCCCCACTCCTAATCGGTCCCCCAATCGCTGACACCCCTCCTGCAATCTGCGGACCGCATAGCCAGGCTCTGCTTCTTCTCCCCCTCACGGTCCCTCCCTTTGCTCGGCCTGCATGGCTTTTCCGGCCATGCTGACATGGGGGAGAGGTTTCTCTGTTTTGAAGCGGTGATGTTAGTCGTCTATTCGCCCGCCAACAGAAGTGCCCGTCCTCATTGCCTCGAGTGCGCGGCCGCTGATCGGGAGCTTTTTAATGAACCGAAGGATTTGATGTCCTGTTTCCTTCGCCCCCCTTATCTTCGCTTCCACCTTCCTTTCTTGAACTTATGAGAAGGAAATTCGCTTGATCCCTTTATCTTTCACCTAGTGAAGTCGGGCAGGCTAGACCACTCCCCCCCCCTTCCTCGTTTCTCCCCCACCCGCTAATCGTCTGGTACCAAGACTCCTAGCATGCTACGTGCCAAGCGCCCCTTGCGTGTGCCTCCTCCCCCTCCACCACTCCTTGATCTACTCCGCGGTCCTCCTAAAGAGTTTCTCCCCGATTTCCCCCCCGCATCTGCCGACCACGACCTTTTAAGGAGCTCTCAGCATGGACCCCCCCCAGGCGTCCAGGTCCGCCTTTCTCCCCTTCTTCTCCCCTCCCTTGGTCTCAAACAACATTCCCAAAGTCGACATAACGAGTCCACACTTGCCCTCTGCCGGCTGTTGACTCCTCGCTACCGTGCGCCAAGCCTTCTCCCTCTCCTGGGCTTTTCTCCTCGCCCCTCTGCACCCCCCCCAAACGCTCATCTCGACTCCCCATCGAGGTTCTATGTTTTGTCGAAAACCTGCGAGCGATGCGGTACCGCGCCGAAGAGCGCCCCTCCCTCCTCTCTTCTTTTTCTCTTTCGCGCAATCGATGCTTCTCTTCTACAGCGCAGATCTTTCATCGCAGTACTTGCTCCCTAACCCCCGGAACTGGAGTTGGTCAGAGCTGAGGCTCTCCCTGCCTCTCTTATTCCCTACAGCACCCCCCCCGGTCCCACCCCGTCGTCCAGACCTCGTCGCTGATCTTAAATTCTGTATATTTTGCGATTAGAGCGTCTTCTTCCGTAATCATCCTCCCGAGTGGTACGCCCTTTCCTCCTCCCTCGATCTTTTCTACCTCCCACTTCCGTAGTTTCATACCCGAAACTTAGAAGGCTCGGAGTAGAACTCCCACCCAGTCTTACCCCTCATCACTGAATACATCGAAGAACTATGTTATCCCCTCCATCCATAGCCGGATACTCAACAGGAACGGGTGTTCCTCCTCCCTACTTCGTCAATGCTCGGTAAGCAGCCTACCTCCCGGCTTGCCGGCTCTCTAAAAAAAGGTGTTGGCCTTGAGAAACGTCCAGCCGGCTAGATCGTCTTTTACCCCCTGCCTCGGCCCCTGCGATGCAACGATCTGTTACCCTCCTCTTTCCTCCTCCTTTAGTTTCGTCAGTCCTTGAAAGTGACCCAGGTCACATCGCAGGATGATACCTCGTTCTCTCAGCAGCTCTTTCTCCCTCTTCCCGGGTTGCTGACGCGAACTTGTAGAACTCCCCCCTTCCGTTTTCCCATGTGAAGGCCGAAAGCGATTTCCGATTGCCCCTTACGTCCCCCCCCCTCCCCCCCGGGATAATTCGTTCGGTTACCATCTTCATCCCCCTTCCTCCCCACCCCAAGTGGAGAGGCCCTTTCTTCTATGATTCTGCCGCCTACTCCCTGGCAGGATCTTCGGGATTAACTACCCTCAAAAGGGCCGTGAACGATCTGCGCGCACCGCCCCTTCCCCCCTCCCCCCCTCCTTTCCGCGACTCTTCCCCGCGGTAGTCATCGGCGCCTCCCTCTTGCGAGGAGGACAGTTTGGCGACCCTGAGGACACGAGGCAGCATTCCCCCTCTGTTTCTCTCCTCCGTTTGAGCGCTAGTCCCCAATTTTCGACAACTCCAGTTCCCGCCTCAGAACCTCGATTTTAATGGCCCTCGCGGAGCTGTCTTGCGCCGCCCCTCGTTTCCCCAGCCTCCCATTACCTGTCCGATGTGATTATTCATCGCGGCTCTCATATCCCCCTGAGAACCACCGAGATTCAAGATAGGACAAGGAAATCAGAACCCTTCCCTTCGTTTGGTCCATTCCCCGAGCGAACCCCCCCCATCCCTCTGGATCTATCTTTCTAATGCTGACGTAATACCACAACCCCCCCAGCGGAAAAAGGAGGGAGCCCCCCTTTTCCCTCCGAATTTTTCCTCTCCGTGATTCTGCAATTGGGCACTTTTTATCAACTAGGATAGATCCTGAGCCTATCCTCCACCAATCCGGTATCCTTTCCCTCCTCCCCTCCCCTTGATCTCTCCCTCCGACGTTCTCCTTTGCCGATCACGCCTGCGTCTTCCTCTTCAACTCGCTTCCGTCTCCTTAGCAGACATTAGATAGGGTTTCTATATATCTGGTCCCAGTGCTCATCCCCCCTCTCCCCTTTAGCTATTCGCCATGCTCGATAACAGAGAAGGGCGCTGAAAGCTTTCGGCGACCTGTCATGAGGCTCAGGGATACTTTCGAGCCGTCTGCCTCCCCCCCCCCCCGTCCGCTCACGTGGCTCGAGATTCAGCGCGCTCCTTTCACTATAATAGCGTCAGGCCGCGCCCAGCGAACCTCTCGGGGTCCATACTCCCCCTGTCTTGGCCAGGACCTTCAATAAGATCCGTTCCGCATAGTATACTCCTAACGGCTGCGTGACCTCCTCTCCCCTTTACCCGACCTTGCCCAGGAAGACACTTCCACTTCCCCAAGGAAGATCGTGAAGAAGGAGCCGCCTGTCCGTTCTTGCTCGCACTCCTCTCCCCCTCCTCCCCTCGCTCCCCCCTCCGCCTTCTGCTGCTCTCGATCTTTGGTGAACCTGATGTGGACTTACCCAGGCTAGCTTCCGCAAATCAGGTGCTGATCCCCCACTCATGCCTGCATTTCCCGTTCCGAGCGAGGTAGTGCGTGACGAAGTCGGCGGCAATCAGGATTTTCTGTGATCGGATTGGTCAACCCCACTTGACGGCGCCCGCTCTTCCTCTTCGTTAGTCCTCCCCGATCTCACTGACGTTCTGCTTGGGATGGAGATGAGTTCGGAGCCCATATATCGTGAGAGCCCCCCCCTGATCTGACCTTTCGATGGTGCTTCTCTATACTAAATACTAACTTGGATCGACGTTTGGCACACCCCAATGCCAGCATCCCCTCTTCTCACTACCTCTCCTGGGGCCGTCCATTACGAAATCCTAACAACCATCCCACAGCTGAAGTAGTTCATGTTATTCACCCTCTCAAACGCGCTCCTTCTCGTCCCCCCCCCCTCTTGTTCCCGCCGCACTGACGCTCAAATACGTGACCTACGTCCGCCCTCCAGACCCTACCTGGCTCTGCGATGTTTCTTTCTCTCCTTCTTGCACCTGCGATCCTGTATTTACTTCCTCAGCCCGGTTCTACCCAATCGCCGTAAGTTTGAAATATCGCTCCTCTTCAGCGGGGTCTATTGCCCCGCCCCCTTTTCTCCGATCGTCGGTCCGTTCAGGTCGTCCTCTCGATCGCCCGTCCTAAGGTACAGGTATGCTTGCACGGGCGGTTTCCTCCCCGGCTCTTTTTCGGTTCTTTCGATTTTCGCCCGAAAAGCCACTTGATCCTTCCTAGAGGTGAGTACCTGCTCAGAGGATGCTCTCTCTCTTTCAAACTACTTCTCTTTCTTGATGACTGTGCAGCCTCAACGTGTAGTCCCTCCTTCTGTTCTCCCTCATTTGTGACACGGCTCGGCGAATTTTTTTCTCCCCGGTCTTCTCTTTCCTTCGCCGACCCGGATCGAGATGATCCATTGTAAGCCGCCAATCGTTCCAAGGTCGCGACGGCGTTTCCGAAATTCCCTCTTTTTTCTCTCGAATCTGCTCCCCAGCGCATTCCTGTCTGAGATATGCTACCTCCCCCCTATTTCTCGAGACCTCCCCTTCTTCTCCTACTACCCTTTTACAGGATATGATTCCTCCAGGAGTGATCCTTCGGAGAAGTCGCCTCCTAACCTGATCCCACAGGCCCCCGTCCGTCTTGGAGCGGTCGGATCCTTTCAATCGCTGTCCCCACCCCACGGCTGAGTCCCTAGAACCCCTTCCCCTCGCCGAGGTTTCCGTTGGGTAAGACGTGATCAGCTACACAGCGCCTCGCGGTTTGGGGGTCCCTTCTCCCATTTGAGCAATCTTCTCTCGGGGCGCACGCCATCGAGGATCTTTCTTCGGGTTTGCCCTTCCCTGTCGCGACCCCCTCGAAAAACGCTTCCCCCTCTCTTCTCCCGGTTCCCCCTCCCCTCACCGCGCCATGCCGCCGACGCACCGACAGGTGTTCCCCCTAGTTCAAAATATTCTCTGAACCCAGCCTTCAAAAGTGTTATCTCTTATCTCTCTGCCCGCATTGCTCGACATTCAAATCCATCGCCAAACCCACACGTCGCGCGCTGACCTACCCCAAGGCTGTCTGGTCCCCCCTGACGTTTCCCAACTCGAAGCCCCTCATCCACTTTTCGGTGATCGATGCCTGAAGCTTCCTAATAGTTATCCTGACCATGCTCGCGTTCAACCGCATGCTCCTCCGCGGACGCACCCAACAGTCTCCCCACACGTCGCCCCCAAGGTCCATCATGATCTGACTCTTCCTAACGGACGGCCTGGTGACCCCTTCCACGCAATCCAGGAGTGTAAAGCGCTGCTCAGGTTGAAACCCACTTAAAGGGCTTGCCAGAGGAACGATCCCCCTGGCTAAATCCCCAAAGCGGCCTCTCATGCCCCCTCCTTGCCAGACGGCGATCATCGACATGGATCATCTATGCGCTCTGAACCCCTCGGCCAACATCCCCCACACCTTGTTAGAGAGAACTTCCTTTCACTATCCCCCGTCCCTCCCTCCCCTTCCTGCTTCCTCCTTAGTCGTCTTTCCCTGCCGTGAGTACCCCCGCCGCATTTTAGATTAAGCCCTCCATGTTCGAACGGGCTGGCAGTACATCGCGCGATTCCCGTCGCGGCCGTCACAAGGCCTTTTTCCTTCCGACACTCTTCATTGTCTGAGACCAACCCCATGGGACGGAGGCGAGTGTCGGGATGTTCGTGGATGTTCCCAGGTCCTCCCAGGAGGCACTCTGAGACTCCCATAAAATGGGTCTGTCCTCTGCCTCCCTTCTACCTTGTGATGACCATTAGATATTCGATCTGCTCCTTCGGCTTCCCACCCCCCTAGCAGAAGGCGGTGTATGCGACCGGGTTCCATGTAGTCTTCCCTCCTTCTCCCGGCAACGACCTGCCTACACGTGTTAGGCCTGTTCCATTACCTCCCTGCCCGTCTTGCGGATTGATGGAGTCCAATGAACGATGCCGCTGTCTTCGCCCGCCGCGATTCTCCCATGCTAACTCCGCCTTTGATTTCCGCTGGTGCCCCACGTCAGATACCTCCCCGGTGCAAAACCAGCAGAGATCCTCGATTTCTAACTCAATACTCGTCCGACCTGAGTGGCTGCGCCCCCCCCAACAGGAATCGCTTACCTCTTCTTTGCTTCCATTAAGCTTGGTCCACCACGCCGCAGCGGCCATCCCACTGAGTCGCAGTTTTTTCCGCCGATGTCCCTGTGTTTGGTGGCTCCTTCTCCTCAGAACAGCTCCTAACATGGACGCTGTTCAGCGCCAGCCATTGGCCTCCTTAAGACTTGCCCATGAACCCCCTGCCGACACGACCTACACACAGCGTCTCGGGTTGATATTGGTCCCTACTACACGTCCCTCTAGGATTTGCAATCCAGCCCCTTTGAAACCCAGAGCAGGTTCCCACTGGTTCTGCTTCCTTTTTGAAGATAGGCGGCCTGGGAACCCGACTCTTTCCCAATTTCCTAAGTCGCCCATGGGCCAGCGACGTTTTCGCTGGAATTCTTAACCTAGCGGGCGAAAGGACTGTGGCGCCGAAGATCGAGATATCTCCCCAAGAATCCCGAGTACGGCCCTGACGCTCTGCATAGACCGTCTTCCTGTCAGACAGACATCCCAGGCACGATTTCACCCCCCCCGATGGCATCTTTGCTTGTTTAAACGCGACTACTCACCTCGACCTCAACGCCCCCCCCGCCCGACCAGGCCCCCCCCAAAAACCCCTAAAAGGTTTGCTCGCGACGTCCCTGTGCCGACCCCCGTCTGTCGCTTTCCGATGCGACCCCCCCTCATATCGTCGGAACTTCGTCCCCCCCCTACCCTTTGGAGCACCTGAACGGGCGGGAATGTCCCAGCTCAAGACTGGTTCCTGATGTACCATTCACTGACTTCCCATCCTCCCTTCCATCGCGTCCTTTTCTGCGTTTTTTCTCCGGATCTTGACCTCAGACTGGCGCCGGCATCCCCTGCCATTGTAGTATTCGCCCGCTGCGTTAGTACTCTCAGCACATCCCCGACCCTGCATGTAGGCTTGGCGATGTTCAGTTGAGACGCCCGAATTTAAACCCCCCGCTTTCGCGTAGTTAGCCCCCACCTTTTACCCATACCGAACTGCAGATTCTTTCATTTCCCCCCCCCCAATATTGTTTGTATCTGAGCCTGACACATAGCCATTCGGGAGTCAATGCGTGCTTGAGACTAACTACGAGCCTTGATGTCCCATCGCTCGCCCCTCCATCCAATCATGCCACAAAACCCCTAAAGCCCCCAGTCCTGCGATGTTTTCGACCCCCCCCCCCCCCCATACCCGGCATGACTGCCTCCCCCGTGAACTTGCAAGCCCCCCATACGCTACGCCGATGGTCGCATCATACGCCCTTCCTCCGGGACCTTGATAGCATGCGCCTGACTCCCGATAACCTGACGCAAGGCGATCCTTATCCTGACAGACCCCACCAAGTTTACCCACACCTCCTGATCTATTCCTCAACAGCTCCTCCTGACGGCTCATCGCCAACATTAGATGACCCGAGATCGCCAGGCAGGCACGTAGCTCGAATCTGATCGTGTGGCTGGTGCTTCCACCCTTTGCGGTTCGGGCGAGGATGGGGCTAAAAACAGGAGTCGCAATCGGCTTCGCTCGTCCGTGCACCTCTCATCTGCGGCTTCCTCTCAGTTTCAAACGACGCTGTTGCGGGATTGAAGGGCATCTCACCGGAGATGATTCTGCTCCACCCTTTCTTCCCCCCCCCCTCTATGTCAGGTTCTCCTCCCCTCCTCCCCTGCCCCACCGTGAACGTCGGATAGGGATCCCGATCGGTTGTCGGTCAGTCCCTCTATCTCCAAGGTCGCCTGAACCGGCCGTCCGGCTACCCCCGATATGCTCACCCATAATGGCGACAGTGTTCGGCGCACCCGATCCCATCCCCCTTCCTCGAGTCCACCCCCTTCCGGGCTGGCCCTGTCCTTGAAGGTCGTCGTACTCCAGGTGATGCACCGATAGATCCGACCGCATGCCGTCTTAAGGCGCGAGCGCTTTGTGTATCACAGACTCATGTAGTTTATACCTCCGCTGTTTGAGCGAGTCGATCCCCCCTCAAAAGATGCAAACCACCCCCCAAGCGACATCAGCGGCTGCCCCTAAGGCGCTTTGATCTCCTCCTTTCCTTTGGTTTCTTTCAGAAGCCGTCCTCACTTGACCCCCTGCATCATATCCGCGTATCTTTCTTGTTTGCTCTCGAATGGCGTAGTCACCCCTCTGTCCCTCCGGCTATGTTTCGACGACGCCCCCTCTGTAATGCTCTTCTCTGGTACCGGGAGCTCTAGGCTCTGAGTCGAGCCCAGCCGCGGAAAGACTAGCCGCGCTAGGTTGTGATGCGATGTGAGCGCCTAGGGTGCTGGTTAGCTC